>Ga0209518_1001993_pt1 | contig 20212 bp, 24 predicted proteins | sample RifGroB1_FD_183993 | JGI IMG/M metagenome (GOLD analysis project Ga0209518, IMG submission 183993) | Groundwater microbial communities from Rifle, Colorado, USA - Groundwater B1 (SPAdes) (version 2) | ecosystem: Environmental > Aquatic > Deep subsurface > Groundwater | place: Rifle, Colorado...
ATATCAGATCCTGACAGGACCTCTTTTATATCTTGTAGGCTTTCTTTAGCAGCTTCTGTACCTACATTAGGATAGCCTCCAGCTCCGAGACCCTTTGTCAGATCTCTTCCGATTAAGATCTTACTATCGGCTTCAGAAATATCCAGATGTTGTTTGTCTGTATTCACAGCAAAAATTTCTGCACCTTGTATCCCTTTCTTGTATAACCAAGAAGTCATATTGGTTCCTGCTCCTCCAGCACCAATAACCTTTATATTAGCTTTTCCAACTTCAAAGCTGTTGAAGTTTTTACTTTCTTTTGCTTCTTGCAAAGCGTTTTGTATTAAAAAGTCCATTTGGCCTTCCCCCCTCTCTTGTTTACTTTGATTATTATTTTTTAAGATATATATTCCACTATAACAACATTTATATTATAGTTCAACATATCTCTTTCTTAGAAAAAGCGTTTATACATGCCCAACATAGATAAACGTTATTCGCAAACCCAAATGTGTTTATGATTTTAACGCCCAAATTAAAATCATTAACTTATTCTTATTTTATACATTTATCTTATATTTAAACATTTATTAAAAATAATATATATTTTAGAGTATACGCTTCATTTTTGACAAGTTTTTTATATTCCTAATGATTGAATTTTTGTATGAGTAAGTTTACCAACGGTGATGTTGTGGAAGTGGTTACAAAGGGCAAAACTCTTACAGGAGTTCTGCTGGAATCATCTAAAAAAGAAGTTGTCACAATCAAATTAAGTTCTGGATACAACATTGGGATTAATAAGAAGAATATCGATGGGATAAGGAAAATAAAAAAGATTAGAAAGGAGAAAGCAGTTAGTAAACATGAGATAAAAAAAGGTCTAAAAAAAATATCTATACTCCATACTGGAGGAACTGTTGCGAGTGAGGTGGACTATAAAACAGGAGCTGTTTCTCCTCAGTTTAAACCTGAAGAAATTGTGAATATGTTTCCTGAGCTAAATGATATAGCAACAATAAATTCCAGGTTGATATGGAATATCTGGAGCCAGGATCTTAGGTTTGTGCACTTTAATATTTTAGCCAAGGAGATCAAGAAAGAGATAGACAAGGGAGCTGGGGGGGTGGTGATTACCCATGGAACTGACTTCCTGCATTACACTTCTGCAGCTTTGGCCTTAGCCCTGGAGAACTTAACTGTTCCTGTTTTAGTGGTTGGGGCCCAAAGAAGCTCTGATCGGGGAAGCAGTGATGCTGGAATGAACCTGATAAATGCAGTTTATTTTGCTGTTAATTCTGATGTATGCGAAGTGGGGGTTTGCATGCATAACAACCTGAATGATGATTACTGTGCCATACTTCCCGGGCTGAAAACTAGAAAAATGCACACTTCAAGGAGAGATGCATTTAAACCGATCAATGCAAAACCCTGGGCTTTAGTTGATTACAGGAAAGGAGAGATAAAATATATTGATAAACCTTACAGCAGGAGCAGCAACGGGAAATTAAATTTGAAGCTGTTCAATGAAAAGCTCAAGATAGGATTACTAAAAACTACAATCAACATGGATGCTAGACAATTTTTGTTTTATAAAGGTTATGACGGGCTGGTCATAGAAGCGTCTGGCATAGGGAATTTACCGACGAGTGCATTGGACAGACATACCTTGGAGCATAAGAAAATATTCAATGCCTTGAAAACATTGACAAAGAAAACAGTTGTGGTTTTGGCCCCTCAAACAATTTATGGAAGGCTAAACCTTAATGTTTATTCTAATGAAAGAGAGATGCAGAAAATTGGTGTTTTAGGGCATTTAAACGATATGACTCCTGAAACGACTGTTGTTAAATTAGCCTGGCTATTAAGCAACCACAAAAAAGAGGTTAAGGAACTGCTGTTTAAAAATCTTAAAGGAGAGATCAATGAGAGATTAATGAAGGAAGAGCTTGACTTTTTTTAGCTTCTTAAATGTCTTGAGATTTCATCAACCAAACCGTTATTAACCTCATGAATCAGTTCTTTTGTGGAAATACGCCCTTCTAATACCTGAGAAGGCATTCTTAATGCTCCTTTATACTCAGGAGCAATTCTGCACAGTAGTAGAAGATACCTTTCTTCAAGCCGACCTCTAAACAAATCCCACCACTCGCAATATATTCTGCTGACTGTATCATTCATAGATTCGTACTGCACTGTTGCTGTTTCATTCCCTCTTTCTATCTCTAATTCAATTACTGTTTTTACTTTCCTGAAGATAGAGTCTAATATTTGGGGGGTCTCCATTAGTTTGGTGAGGTCTAATCCTGTGATTAATCCTTCTCAACTTAATTTTAGAAGTTGCCTAATCCCCTCATTCCCTAAACCCAGGCATCCATCATCACAGAGATCATCTATTGCACAAATAGTATACCCCACACTTAGAAGTCTATTGCCTGTTTTTCTTCTTACAATACCTTCAGCTTTAAATGAGATTGAAGCTTCTGCGGCACTATTTGGTAAATCTCCACAGGTAATTAAATCTAGAGCAATACTTGGACCAGTTAAATCTACTCTTCTGCTGGAGGAATACTTCCTCTGGATTTCATAAACATTAAGTGCAGTTGAGGGAATCTTAACTTCTAAGCCATCTAATGTGCGCATATATTTATCTTCTGGCATTTGAAATTCATCCTACCTTAATTAGCCACCTCTTTAAGTTTATTTGTAGAATAATTTAAAAGACTAGCTTTTTTAAGAAACATTTATATAACGAGAAATATATTTCCTTTTAGAGGTGATGGGCTTTTGGATAGGCATATGAAGAAGCTTCTCAATGACAGGAAGTTCAGAAAAGAGTTTGAAAGAAGCTTAAAAAGTGATAGAAAGAGCTGGGGTCTAGGGACATTACTTGTTTTATTAATTGTGGTCTGGCTAATAAGCAGATTTGGTCTACTTCCTGATATTCCATTGTTTGTGTTAGCCATCATTGTAATAATTGTCTATATTTTATTCAGGAGGAGATAAGTTGGGGATGCTTGGATGGGTGAGTAGATTTCTTGGAGGTGCATTCTTCGGTCTAGGACTTACCTTATTACTGGCTGGTATCTTAGCCGGATATGTTACTGGAGATGTGGATGTGCTAAGAGGGAAAGGAGAGGAGTTGGTTGAGAGTTTGTTTGCTTCCCCTGAGTTTTTAGAAACTTTGATGCTGCAAGAGAGCCAATATAGTTCATTAGAAGAAATTAGATCTGTTTGTGAAACCAACTCTGAGATAGAAGAGTGTTATATACTGAGGCAAATAGAAGAAAATCCCAAGGAATTAGTGGAAAATAATCCCAGTTTGAGCCAGGGGGTGAATGAGGTTAATAAGCAGATAGATGAGTTAGCAGATAAGATAAAAAGTTTTGAACAGGCATCAAAAAAGGTCATAACCGGGAGTGTTGTTCTTATTGTTCTTGGAGTTTTGTTTACATTTTTAGGGTATATGGACCGGAAAAAGGCGTCTTACAAAATCTGTGTAAAGGGTGCTGTAACCTCTGGTCTTGCAGCAATCTATTACAAGGTGATACAGAATTTGCTGGTTGGAGATTTGTTAGCAGAAAAGATTCAGATAGGAGCAATTCCTTTAGCTCCGGTTAAAGAATTGTTAGCTGCATGGATAACCCCCGCTTTTGATAAGATTTTTGTTCTGGCTTTATCATTAACAATAATATTTATCCTACTCGCAGTGGGCTTTTATTTCCTTAAAAAGAAAGATTTAAAAAAGGATAATAAAAGAGAATAGTATAATGGATCCACTACAACCTCTTGATTCTCAAGTGCAGGAAGAAATTAAGAAAAAGTTTGACCAAATTAAGAAGGATCTTGAAAAATTTAAAGATTTACTATTGAAGGACTATAAAAAAAATTTGGTGGGAGTTGTATTACTGCCACCAAAACAGCCTGACAAAAATTTTCAGCCTCTCTATCCTGGAGAAAAACCTCCAGAAATAGATAAAAATGCTATAGATGTTCTTGTTTTATTGAGCAACCCTGCTGATAAGAAAGTAAACAAATATGACTTTGCAGATAGAGTGAGCATTGAAGCAGGGAAGATGGTCAAGGGGATAAATGACAATATCAAACCGCAAGTTCTTTTGCTAGATGAATTAAAGGAGAATTGTTTTGATGGGAAATATGAGTTGTTAAGACTAATCTCGGTGGGCGTGACAATTTATGATCCTAAAGACTTTTTAGCAGCGATAAGAATTTCTGAAGTGCATAAATCAATGGTGCTGAGGAAATTTGACAAGTATATAGTAAGCTATGTTGCTGCTGGCAGTTTGTTTAGAGGAGACAAAAAGAGCAATGACATAGATGTTTATGTTGTTGTTGATGATACAGACGTTAAAAGGATGTCAAGGTTTGAGTTGAAAGATAAGTTAAGAGCTATTATTATTGGACAGGGATCTGAAGCATCAAGAATGACTGGGGTGAATAAACAATTTCATGTTCAGACTTATATCTTGACAGACTTCTGGGAAAGTGTTAAAGATGCTAATCCTGTAATCTTCACATTCTTGAGAGATGGAGTCCCTCTATATGACAGAGGGGTGTTTATGCCATGGAAACTATTGCTAAAGATGGGGAGAATAAAACCAAGTTCTGAAGCGATAGATATGCAGATGGATTTAGGAGAGAAATTACTGGAGAGGACAAGAGGGAAATTGCTTAGTGTTGTTGGAGAAGATCTTTATTATGCAATGCTTAACCCTGCTCAGGCAGCACTTATGTTGTATGGATTAAATCCACCTACCCCTGCTGAAACCATCAGCTTATTGAGAGAAGTTTTTGTGAAAAAAGAGAAGATATTAGAGGACAAGTATGTTAAGAATTTAGAGGAGATAAGAAAATATTACAAAGATATAGAGCACGGAACTTTAAAAGACGTCAAAGGAGCAGAAATTGATAGGTTGCTGAAGGGAGCAAATGAATACCTGCAGAGGGTAAAGAAATTATTTAATGTTCTTGAAACCAGATTTGATACAAAGAAATTAAAAGATGTTGCTGAGGAGGTTGAATCAAGCGCAAAAGAATTACTTGAGTTTTATGAGACTAAATCAAATAATATTGAAACAGGGGTAAAACAATTAGCAAAAGACAAGAAAATTTCAAAGAAACAACTAGAAAGATTTAATGAACTAAAAAATCTTAAAAAGAAACTGAATAAGGCAGAGTCTCAAAAAGTGAGAAGAACTGCCAGAATATTCATTAAAAATGTTGGAGAAAACATCCAAAGGAGGAAATCAAACCAGATAGAGAATTCAAGCTTTGTTGTTAATTATGGAAATAAAACAAGCAGGCTGTACTTATTTGAGGATGCAATGTTTGTGGTTGAAGAGGACAAAGAGAATAAGACAGTCCAGAAGATAGAAATTAAAAAGAAAGAATTTGGAGATGCTAAGAAACTAGATATAAAGGAGTTTTATGATTATCTCTCAGAAGCTAAGAGTCCTAAAATTGGGGAAATCACTGAAAAACACCTAAAAGAGCTTGAAAAGCTACTTGGGAGCAAGATTAGTATTCGGGTTGCAGAGTTAAATAGAAATACTTAAATATTTATCTATTTTCCGTCTTGCACTGGGATGTTAGTCTTTCTTAAAATGTATGGAGAACAAACAAAATCATTCAGAAGTTTAGCTTTGGCTTGTGATAATGCTGTTAAATTAATAAAAAAATGCCCTGATAGTGTAGTGGCCTATCATCCGGCCCTGTCGCGTTTAATACATAGAAAGGCCGGGACCCGGGTTCGACTCCCGGTCAGGGCGAATTGGGCCGGTAGCTCAGTTTGGTAGAGCACTTGGCTTTTAACCAAGGGGTCGCGGGTTCAAAGGGATGTTAGAGATAACATCACAGAAAATCCTGCTCGGCCCAACTTATAAAATGGTAAAAAAAATAGTATACAAATTTGATGTAAAAACACATGTGCTAGTACCCAAGCACATTAAGCTGAAAAAAGAAGAGATAAGTGAGATATTACAGCATTACAATATCAAAAAAAGCCAGCTTCCCAAGATTAAAAAAACAGATCCTGCTATAGAGGAACTGGAAGTTGAAAAAGGAGATGTAATCAAGATTATAAGAAAAAGTCCAACTGTGGGGGAAACATTTTTTTATAGGGTTGTTGTTTAAGATGGTCAAAGGATACAAGGAAATTATTGGTAATTATTTTTCGAAGCACTCTATTGTTGAATCCAATATAAAGTCATTTGATAACTTTATGGAAAGGAGGATGCAGGAGATTATTGATGAGGCTAATGAGGTTATCCCTACAATCATTCCGAGCGAGGTGCAGGATTTCAAGATTAAGCTTGGGAAAGTGAAGGTTGAAAAACCACAGCTGGTAGAAGCAGATGGTAGCAAGAGAGATGTTTATCCGATGGAAGCAAGATTAAGAAAATTAACTTATTCTGCTCCAGTCAATTTATCTGTAAGCACTTATATAGACGGGGTTGAGAGGGAAACATTTACAGTTACAATTGGTAAAATTCCTGTTATGCTAAAATCAAAATACTGCCATTTGCATGGTCTTGACAAAGACAAATTAATTGAAGCATATGAAGATTCTAATGATCCCGGGGGGTATTTCATATTAAACGGGAATGAAAGAGTTTTGATTGTTGTTGAAGATTTAGCTTCAAACAAGTTATTTATTGATAAAGCCAAGACTGGTCCCAGCAAGTATACCGCAAGGCTTTATTCGGAGAGGGGGAGCTATAGAATACCCCACTTAATAGAACAGATGAAAGACGGGGTTATTTACTTTTCATTTACAAGGTTTAAGAGACTCCCTGTTGCTGCAGTGATTAAAGCTTTGGGTCTTGTTAAAGACCAGGACATATCCGAGGCTATTTCTAAAAACAAAACTTATGATGATATCTTCATTAACCTTTATGAGTGCATTGATTTGAAGAACCAGGAGGATGCTTTAGAATTTATTGCGAAGAGAATAGGGATTACACAATCCAGAGAAGAAAAGATTGAAAGAGCACTGGAGATGGTTGATAAATACTTGTTCCCTCATCTTGGTGTCAACTCTGAGGACAGGATTAAGAAGGCATATTCCCTCTGCAAATATATAAAGAGATTTTTGATAGTAAGCAAAGAGGGGTTAAAATTAAGCGACAAAGATCATTATATGGACAAGAGGCTGAAGCTAAGCGGAGATTTATTGGCTGACTTGTTTAGAGTTAACATGAGGACATTGATTCAGGATATGCTATACAATTTTCAAAGACTCGTTAAAAGAGGAAAGTTCCAATCAGTTAGAATTATTATCAGAGACCAGCTACTTACTTCAAGAATAAAGAGTGCTATGGCTACCGGTGTTTGGGTTGGAGGAAGAAAGGGCATCAGCCAGAATATAGACAGAACTAATTTTAATGCAACTACTTCTCATTTACAGAGAGTGGTGAGTTTGCTTTCAACTACTCAAGAAAACTTTGATGCAAGGGCATTACATAGTACCCATTGGGGCAGACTGGGGCCAATTGAGACTCCTGAGGGAACTCCCATTGGTCTGAGAAAGAATCTTGCAATGCTGGGAAGCATCTCACAAGAGGATGTTCCTGAGGAAAAATTGAAAAAAATTTTAGAAGGATTGGGATTAAATCAAGATGGCTGATGTGTTTTTAGATAACAAATATATAGGGCATGTGGATAATCCAAGAGAGTTTCTTAAAAATGTCAGAGCTAAAAGAGTTGGAGATAAATTACTTGGAAATATTAACCTAGTCTACCAGGAGAGATTAGATGAAATTTATATTGAGAGCTCTAAGGGAAGATTAAGAAGACCTGTAATAAGGGTAGAACATGGAAAGTCATTGTTTACGGATGAGCATCTGAACAAACTGATAAAGAAAGAGATATCATGGGATGACTTGGTTAATGAAGGAGTTATTGAGTATATTGATGCTTTAGAGGAGGAAGATACTTTAATTGCACTTAAAGAAGGAGACTTGACTAATAAACATACTCATCTTGAGATAAGCCCAGTTGTTATTTTAGGCTTAACAACAAGTTTAATTCCTTATTCTAATTTTGGAGGTTCCTCGAGGCTGATAAGGGGAAGTAAGATTCAGAAGCAAAGTGTAGGATTGTATGTTACAAATTTCTTGATGAGAATGGATACAGATGTCAGTGTTTTGCATTGTCCTGAAACACCTATTGTTAAGACATTTATGCATGGGGTTATGAAATATGACAAGCATCCAGCAGGACAGAATGTCGTTATTGCGCTGATGAGCTTTGAAGGATACAACATGGAAGATGCAATAATTCTGAACAAAGGGTCTGTTCAGAGGGGATTTGCAAGAAGCACCTACTTCAGGCCTTATGAATCAGAAGAGCTAAGGTATAGTGGCGGACTGACTGACGAGATACATATTCCTGACAAGGAGGTTAAGGGGTACAGGGCTGAAAAAGATTATAGATATTTAGAGAAAGACGGTGTTGTTTATAACGGGGCGGAGATGCAGGAGGATGATGTTATTATAGGCAAGACAAGCCCCCCTAGATTTTTGGGAGAGCTGGAAGAGTTTAGTATTGCTGCAAGCACAAGAAGAGAAAGTTCAACAACAATAAGGCATGGAGAAGGCGGAGTTGTTGATATGGTTGTGATTACAGAGAATGAAGAAGGAAATAAAATTGTAAAAGTCAGATTAAGGGAGCAGAGGATACCTGAACTGGGTGATAAATTTGCATCAAGACACGGACAGAAAGGTGTTGTGGGGATGATTGTAGATGAAGAAAATATGCCTTTTTCAGCTTCTGGAGTAAGACCTGATATTATTTTCTCACCACACAGTATTCCAGGAAGAATGACAATAAGCCATCTTATAGAAGTAGTTGCCGGAAAAGTAGGAAGTTTAGCAGGAAGATATGTTGACGGAACAACATTTGATGTTGAAAATGAAAGTGATTTAAGAAAAGAACTAACTAACCTAGGATTTAGAGAGAATGGAACTGAAGTGTTCTACAACGGAATGACTGGTGAGAGATTCAAAGCGAGAATCTTTGTGGGAGATATGTATTATTTAAGATTAAAACATATGGTTGCTAATAAACTGCATGCAAGAGCATCAGGAAGGATACAACTGCTGACAAGGCAGCCTATTGAAGGGAGAGCAAGAGGCGGGGGATTAAGAGTCGGAGAAATGGAGAAGGACTGCTTTGTAGCACATGGAGCTAGTTTGTTGTTAAAAGAAAGATTTGATTCAGATAAAACGATTGTGCATGTTTGCGAGAAATGCGGAATGCTGGCAATTAATGATACGTTCAGGAATCTAAGGCATTGCCTGAAGTGCGGAAGCAATGTAGAGATAACAGCTGTTGAATTAAGCTATGCTTTCAAATTGCTGATGGATGAACTAAAATCATTATGCGTATATCCTAAATTAGTATTAAAGAGCAAGTATTGAATATGACAGAAGAATACATTTACAAAAAGATAGGAAGCATCTTTTTTGGTCTATTGGGGCCAACCTTGATTAAAAAGATGGCATGTGTTAAGATAGTAACTCCTGAGCTTTATGACAAGGAGGGTTATCCTGTTGATGGGGGATTGATGGATGTAAAGCTTGGAGTGATTGATCCAGGGTTGAGATGCAAAACATGCAATGGAAAGCTGAAAGAATGTCCTGGGCATTTTGGATACATGGATCTTGCAAGACCGGTCATACATATAAAATATGCAAGATCTATTCTTACTTTTTTGAAGTATACATGCAGGGAATGCAGTCATGTACTGATTAGCCATGAAGACCTAAAGAAGAAAAAAACTTTCAAAGAAGGAGGGAAATGCCCTCATTGTGAAGCAAAGCAATACAAAGTTAAACTTGAGAAACCAAATACTTATGTTGAAAATGATGTGAGGTTAAGCCCTATTGAAGTCAGGGCAAGACTTGAAAAAATTTCTGATGAGGATGTTGAATTGTTAGGGGTTGATCCTAAGTATGCAAGGCCAGAGCACATGGTTTTAACATTACTACCTATCCCTCCAGTTACTGTAAGACCAAGCATTACTCTTGAATCAGGAGAGAGATCAGAGGATGATTTAACACATAAACTGGGAGATATTGTCAGGATAAATCAAAGGTTATTTGAAAACATTAATGCAGGTGCTCCTGAAATAATAATTGAGGATCTGTGGGACTTATTGCAATATCATGTGACTACTTATTTTGATAATGCAATTTCTCAAGTTCCTCCTGCAAGGCATAGATCAGGACAGCCATTGAAAACTTTATCTGAGAGGATTAAAAGCAAAGAAGGGAGATTTAGATATAACCTGGCAGGGAAGAGAGTGAACTATGCTGCAAGGACAGTTATCAGCCCAGATCCAAAAATTAAATTTAATGAAGTCGGCATTCCTTTAATAATTGCCATGGAACTAACAGTTCCTGAAAAAGTAACTTCCTGGAACACAGAATGGCTAAAGAAACTTATCTCTAATGGTCCTGAGAAGTATGTAGGGGCCAACTATGTAATTACTGGAGATGGAAAGAAGAAAAAGATCACTGATGATACAAGAGAGCAGATACTAACTGATTTAGTTCCAGGATGCATTGTAGAGAGACATTTAATTGACGGTGATGTTTGTGTATTCAACAGACAACCTAGCCTGCACAGAATGAGCATAATGTGCCACAAGATCAGAGTTTTACCAGGGAGATCATTTAGACTGAATCCTGGGGTATGCACTCCTTATAATGCTGACTTTGATGGAGATGAGATGAACCTTCACATCCCTCAAACAGAAGAAGCAAGAGCAGAAGCAGAAATATTAATGCAGGTTCAAAGCCATATCATCTCTCCAAAAAATGGATTTAATGTTATAGGATGTACAAATGATGCGATTACTGGAAACTACTTATTAACAAGAGATCTTTTCCTGTCGAGAGAAGAAGCAGTACAGATGCTGTATTCTATTGGCATCAAGGAGTTTTTCTTAAACAAGACAAAAGAAGTTGATGGAAAAGATGTGTTTAGTGCTTTATTACCGAGGGATTTTGATTTCATAGGAAACTCAAGAGATGGAAGAATTGTCAAGATAGAAAGAGGAAAATTAGTTGAAGGTATAATTGACAAGGCAACTATTGGAGAGGATAATGGAACATTGATAAGAGCTCTTTATGCAAAATATGGAGAAGATATTGGGATTGACCTGCTTGGAAAGCTATTCAGGCTTGGAATTGCTGTTTTATTAAAGACAGGGTTTACAACTTCTATTTCAGATACTGACTTGCCTGAAGATGTTGTGCAGAAGAACAACAACTTGACTGTGCAGGTTGAAAAGAAAGTAGATGAATTAATCCAGCAGTATAGAGACGGGAAATTGGATTCAATGCCCGGACTGACTGTTGAAGAAACACTTGAGAAGATGATACTTCAGAATCTTAACAGCTTAAGAAACAAGATAGGACAAACTGTTTTTGAAATAATCCCTGAACAGAATTCAACTATCCTAATGGCTAAGTCTGGTGCTACTGGAAATATCTTAAATGTTGCACAAATGGCAGCTTCTGTAGGTCAGCAGGCTTTGAGGGGGGGCAGAATCAGAAATGGATATATCGGAAGGACATTATCTGTTTTTGAAAAAGGAAGTTTAAGCCCCAGCGCTAAAGGCTTTGTTTATGGAGGATACAGAAAAGGACTGAGCCCTACTGAATATTTCTTCCATGCAATGACAGGAAGGGACTCTCTGATGGATACTGCTCTGAGAACACCAAAATCAGGATATTTATACAGAAGGCTGTCTAATGCATTGCAGGATTTAAAAATAGAGTATGATCATACAGTAAGAGATGCTAATGGAAATGTTATTCAGTTTAAATATGGAGATGATGGAATAGATGTTCACAAGAGCGAGGGTGGCAAGATTAATGTTTTGAAGATCGTGAAAGAGGTTAAAACTTATGGCTAAATCAATTTATGAAGAGTATACGGAACTTCCCCAAAAGTTGCTTGATGAAGTAAAAAGAGAAGTAGAGGCTCACAACTTAAAGGGGGATCAGGTAAAGAGAGTTTTAGATAGAGTGAGAGCTGAATTTGAAAATGCAATGATAAGCCCGGGGGAAGCAATAGGAATCGTTACTGCTGAAAGCATTGGTGAACCAGGCACCCAGATGACTTTAAATGTATTCCACTTCGCAGGTGTTGCTGAGGTTGCCGTTACATTAGGCCTGCCTAGACTGATTGAGCTGTTAGACGCAAGAAAAGAACCAAGTACACCGAGAATAGAAGTTTATCTCGAGAAAGACATATCAAAAGATCCTGTCAAGGTAAAAAGGGTAGCTGCTTCTATAAAAGAAACAAAGCTTTGGGAAGTTGCGGATGAATTTACAGTAAACATGTCACAATCAAGAATAGAAGTATATCCAAACAAATCAAAGATGAGAGATTTTGTAATCACAGAAATTCAGCTAGTTAAGATGATTACAGACCTGCTGAAGAATGTTGATGCCAGGGCGAATAAGGATTTTATTTCTATTAAATTAAAAGCAGAGACATTTGAATTAAAGGAGTTATACCAACTCAGAGAGAAAGCAAGAGAGCTTCATGTTAAGGGGGTCAAGGGAATAAAACAGGTTTTACCGATCAAGAAGGATAATGAATTTGTTGTGATATGCGTCGGAAACAACCTTAAGGAAGTTATGAAAACAGAAGGTGTTGATTTTAAGAGGACTGTTACAAATGATATATTCATGACCGAGTCTATCCTTGGAGTTGAGGCAGCAAGACAGGCGATAATGAATGAAGCTATAGAGGTGGTTGAGAATCAGGGATTGGATATAGACATAAGGCATATTATGCTACTGGCTGATGTTATGACTTCATTAGGGACTGTAAAGGGAATTACAAGAAGCGGAATTACAGGAGAGAAGGAAAGTGTTTTGGCAAGAGCCAGTTTCGAAACACCTTTAAAGCATATTGTCAATGCTACTTTGAAAGGAGAGGAAGACAAATTAAATTCAGTAATTGAAAATGTGATGTTAAACCAGGAGATTCCTGTCGGGACGGGGCTGCCTAGTTTAATAGCAAAGATAAAGGACCAGAAATGAAAGAGTTAAGAGATGCATTAAAAGAAGGCAAAATTGTTATCGGGACAGAGAGAACTCTAAAGAAACTGAAAAAAGGAGAGGTAAAAAATGTTTATGTCTCAAGCAACTGCCCCAGAAAAGTTTTAGAGGATTTAGAGCATTACTGCAAGGTGTTTAATGCAAAGCTGAATAAGCCAAAAGAGACAAATGAAGAACTTGGAGTTGTATGTAAAAAGCCTTTTTCTATCAATGTATTGAGCTTTTAAGATGATATATTCTAATGATACAATACAGCAGATAAATTTATTTGAGAAGGTTACAAGATGCAAGGTTAAGGATATGCATATCCATAATGAGATACTCATATTTATAGTGGATGATGGTGCTAAGGCCATAGGGAAATCAGGCAAAAATGTAAAGAGGCTTTCAAACCTGATGAAGAAGAAGATAAAAATCGTGGAGTTTACTGATAACAAGGTTAGTTTTATAAATAGCTTAATTTACCCTCTAAACGTTGAAATAGAAGACAAAGGAAAAATTTTAGAAGTTAAAGGAGATACTAAAACCAAAGCCCTTTTGATTGGAAGAGATGGCAAGAACCTAAAGTTTTATAATACCTTATTAAAGAAATATTTTAACATTGAGATGAAAGTTGTTTAAAAATGGCAAATAAATCGAATGGACTGAATACGGGAAAGAAGCTTAAGGATAAAAGAAAAAGATTTAGATGGAACAATAAATGGTACACAAGAAGAACTTTGAATCTTAAGGCTAAATCAGATCCATTGAAGGGAAGTCCTCAGGCAAAAGCTATTGTTCTTGAGAAAACACAAAGAGAGGCAAAGCAGCCAAATTCAGCTATGAGGAAGTGTGTTGTTGTTCAGCTAATTAAAAATGGCAAGAAAATTGCAGCATTTGTTCCAGGGTATAATGCTATTAAGATGATAAATGAGCATGATGAAGTTGTTGTTGAATGCATCGGGGGGGCTATGGGAAAATCTAAAGGAGATATTCCTGGAATAAGATGGCAGGTTATCAAGGTTAATGATCAAAGTCTAAATGCTTTAATAAGAGGGAAGATAGAGAAAGGTAGAAGATGAAGCTGTTCAATAAATGGGATACAAATGTAGAAATACAGGACAGAGGATTAGTAGGATATATTAATTTAACACCAATTCTTGTGCCTAAAACAGGAGGAAGAAATACTGTTGTTAGGTTCTGGAAAAACAAATACTCAATTGTAGAGAGATTAATGAATAAGCTGATGGTGCCCGGGCATAAAGGAAAGAAGCATAAATTAACATCTGGGAAATGTACAGGAAAGAGCCAGACTGTGTATAATCTTGTTTTTGATACTTTTGGATTAATTGAAGAGAAGACAAAGAAGAATCCTGTAGAGGTTTTTGTTAAGGCAATAGAGAATTCAGCTCCAAGAGAGGAGATTACCACAATAGAGTATGGGGGGGCTAAATATCCCCAGGCTGTAGACTGTGCTCCTCAAAGAAGGATAGACATAGCATTAAGGATGATGGTTCAAGGATCTTATCAGAAATCTTATGGGAAGAAGAAAACAATGGTTAATGCCCTTGCAGAAGAGATAATTTCTGCTTATAAAACAGAGCAGGGAAGTACTGCTATTTCTAGGAAATTAGAGCTTGAAAGACAAGCAGATGGGAGTAGATAAAATGCTGGCTGTTTCAAATAAAAAACTTTAAAAAGGGCATTTATAGATTTTAATGAAGAATGGCAGACTCTAAACAGATTGTAAAAATAGCTCAGGACTATCTAGATGGCAATAAAACTGTTTTTAAGGGTCTAATGAAGATTAAAGGGGTAGGGTTTATGCTTTCAAATGCCATTTGCAATGTTCTTGAGATTGATAAAAAGAAAAAAATAGGGATTTTGGATGAAAAAGAGATTGAAGGTATAAATAAATTACTGGAAAACCCAACTGAGAGATTCCCAAGCTGGATGCTTAACAGGAGAAAAGATTATTTAACAGGAGGGGATTTACACTTAATTTCTTCAAAGCTTAGATTAAACCATGAATTGGATATTAAAAGGCTAAAACAAGTAAAATCTTACAGGGGATTAAGACATGCATGGGGACTGCCAGTAAGAGGGCAGAGGACAAGGGCGCACTTTAGAAAAGGAAGAGCTGTCGGAGTTTCAAAAAAATCACAAGTAGCTCAAGCAAAAGCAAAAAAACCAGAGACTAGCAAGGGTAAGAAGTAAAAATGGGGTCTATAAAAAAAATAAGAAAGAAATATGAAACACCGATGCATCCCTGGAAAAGGGAGAGGATAGAATCTGAAAGATTGCTTGTTAATGAATTTGGATTAAGCAATAAAAAAGAACTATGGAAGATGCAGTCTTTGCTGAGAGGTTTTACAAGACAGGCAAAGAAACTAGGAAGAGCTGATACTGAACAGGCAAGAAAGGAGCAAAGCCAACTACTGAGTAAATTAACAAGCCTTGGATTAGTTGGGAAAGATGCAAAGATGAGCGATGTGCTGACTCTGACTGCAAAAGACATTCTTTCAAGGAGACTGCAAACAATACTTTACAAAAAAAATATGGCCAGGTCAATTAAACAAGCAAGGCAATTTATAATCCACGGCCATGTTGCATTAAGCGGAAGCAAAGTTACAGTTCCTTCATACATGGTTAAGAAAGAAGAAGAAACAAAGATAGGATTTAGACAAGGGTCTGCAATATCAAGAGAGGACCATCCAGAGAGACCCAAAGAAAAGAAGGAAGATGAGTTAAAAAGAAAAAGCTCAATACTTAAAAAAGAAAAAACAAAAGAACAGGAGAAAGAAGATAAAGCTGAAGTAAAAATTTCAGAAAAGAAAGTTGAGAAGGTAGAAGATGGAAAGAAGCTACAGACCAAGGAACCAGGACCAGAAAACTGAAAAGAACCTCAGATGGGGAATTGCACATATTTATGCTAGCTATAATGATACTATTATCCATGTGACTGATATTACAGGAAGCGAGACTTTAGGGATTGTTAGTGGAGGGATGATGACTAAGATACACAGATTAGAGAGCAGCCCTACAATTGCGATGTCTGCTGCAAGGAGAGTAGGAGAGCTTGCTAAAGATGCAGGAATAAATGCATTGCATGTTAGGATTAAAGCTCCTGGGGGGCATGAAGGGCCTCATAATCCCGGGCCTGGAGCACAGGCAGTGATAAGGACATTATCAAGAGACGGGTTTAGAATAGGAGTTATAGAAGATGTTACTCCAATGCCTCATGATGGATGCAGGAAAAAGCACTTAAGAAGAGGAAGGAGGGTATAATGAAAGTAGAGCTGATTCATCAGGATGAAAATGAAATTGTTTTTACTATAGACAATATTAATCCTGTTATTGCAAATACATTAAGAAGAACTATACTAGTTGAAGTGCCTACTTTGGCAATAAAAGAAGTAGAGTTTAGAAAAAATGGCTCTGCTTTATTTGATGAGATTATTGCCCACAGACTGGGGTTGATTCCTTTAACTACTGATTTGAAAACTTATAATCTACAAAGCGAGTGCAAGTGCAAGGGAGAGGGATGTGCTTTATGCCAGGTAGAATTATCCCTGCCTGCCAAAGAAGAAGGGACTGTTTATTCTAAAGATATGCAGAGCAATGATCCTAAGATTCATCCTGTTATTGGAGATATACCAATTGTTGAGTTAGATAAGGGACAAAAGTTAGAATTTGTTGCAACTGCAGTTCTTGGAAAAGGAAAGGAACATATGAAATATAGTCCTGGGCATGTGTATTACAAGGGATATCCTGAATTAACTGTTGAAGCCAAGACCAAAGTTAAAGAGGCTATTAAATTATGCAATGGCTTATTAATTGAAAAGGGGAATGGCGTTGAGATTGCTGATCTGATGAAATGGACTGATTCATGCGAGCAGTTTTGCGAGGAAAACGGAGTTAAAGTAGAGTATAGCGATACTAAGTTTTTATTCTTTTTAGAGAGCTGGGGGCAGTTGAAACCAAAAGAAATTATTGTTACTGCTTTAGACATTCTAGATAAAAAATTGGCTGATTTTGAGAAAAGCTTTTCTAAAGCAAAATAAATTAAAGCTAATTCTTTTTACTTATTTACATGCGGGAATGCCGGAGTGGTCAAACGGGCTAGCCTAAGGAGCTAGTGACTTAGTGTCTACCTAGGTTCGAGTCCTAGTTCCCGCAGTACACCTAAAAGTAGATGCGGCAGGTATGTGTGTTGTCTATATCAAATTTAAAAGATAAAAGGTATAGGAGCGTAACATGCCAGAAAACGATATATACAATAATAAGGAAAAATATGAAGGTTTTTTGAGAAACCTAGATTTAATATTAGTTCCTTCAGAGAAAAGGACCGATAAAAATGCAAACAAATCTGTTTATTTCTGCAAACACAAAGATAATATAAAGCATTTCAGAAAACTGGCTGAGAAATTTGATACAAGAGATTTAAGCTATGTCAGAAGATGCAGAATACTTAATACGTTAAGATTGATTTCTTATGCTACAAAGAAGGACTTCTCGAAATGTGATAGGGATGATATTGATAGAATAGTAGCTTTTGTATCACAGCCTATTACAATTAGTGATGATACAGGAGCTGATTTTTTCTGTACATTATTTGATATTAAAAAAATAAAAAAACAAGATTTTCTTTTTCCTAGAAAAGCTTTTGCCATTCAAATAAAAAGTAGTAAAGAAAAGAAATGGGACATTACAGATAAAGAATCTTACATAAGACATCTAGAAATTCCTTTCTTTTGGGGGATAGTTGATAAAAAAGGAGCTAATACTTCTAACCTTTTTTCCCTTCCTTTCAACTTTCATCTTCTTGCAACCTCATCTATCTCATCATATTTCTCTTTATTCAAATGAATAGAATTATCTGCTCTGTGATACCATAATATATAGCCTCTTTTAATTAAGGATAGGATAGCTTTCTTTACCTCTTTTCTTAGATGAGATGGAAACCCAGATCTCATTACAGTTTCAATTTTCTTATGGTTTTTTCCATAAATTAGTCTTGAGTGCATTGCTTTAAGCACTGCTAATTCAATTTCATTGATTTCAATTTTTATCACTTCCTTTTTAGAAGTTTTTACAAAAAGAGCTATAGAAAGAGGATTTATAAGCTTTTCTATCAATAACTCATATGAGCTATAAAAAATACTATATAGGTTAGTAACGAAAACTTTATATATGAAATGATATTTTATGACATTGAAAGGATGTCCTCAGGGATGTACTTTTTGTGTTAAAAAAAGAGGTGATATGATGGAAAAAGAGGTGGTTTCTAAAGCTAAGGGGGGGTTAGCTAATATGATGGGAAAATCAGTTTTTTTGAAAACTTTTGGAGACAGTCCAATAAATAGAGTTTTAGATTTTTTAACAGTATTTGATAGTTTTGATTATTCTATAGCAGATATTGCTGAAAATTCTAATGTAGGATATTCTACTTTAAAGATTTTAATTAAAGATTTAGTTAAAAGGGAGATTGTAGTTCAAACTAGAATTTCAGGAAAGAATAAGATGTATAAATTAAATAGAGATAATCCCTTAGTGGAAAGTTTTGTTCAATTTTATTGGAACATAACAAATAAAGAAGGAAGAAAATTAGTTAAACCTATGACAGCTTAAGATGAAAGAAACCTCAGTATTCCTAGATTATGTAGGAGACAATCCAAGAATGAGAATATTACAGTATTTAATAGAAGGAAGGGAACTAGATTATACCTTAACTGACATGCTTAATGCAGGAGTAAGCTGGGGGACTTTAAATTCCTTGATACCTAAACTATTAGAATTAAATATTATAGTAAAAACAAGAAAAATAGGAAGGGCTACTTTATATAAAATAAATAAGGATAATGTTATTTCTAGAAAATTAATCGAGTTGTATGATAAAATTTTAGTTGAAGAAACTGAAAAGCATTTAATTAAGATGACTGCTTAGATGGATAGTACATTATACACTTAGAAAATTGACAACTTCTTTATAAGGATATATTTATTCTTTCCTCTTAACAATATTATAAGATATCCCAATATCTCCTTCCCATTGAAAGCCATTGGAAGTTGCCAGCATTATAGTCTTTCCAGATTTAGACAATTCCTTGCTATCTAAATTTAACTCTATAATTAATTTATTTCCTTCAAGTTTATGTGCCATTTTTACCTCTCTATTTATCTATAATAAGTATCTCAACGTATATTTATTAACTTATCTTTCTAATTTTTTTCCAAATCTTATTTTCTTAAATTTTTAACTCCAACTATCTTTTCTTTTTAAGGCACGCTACAAAGATTCATTGAATTAGCCCTTTCTTAAAAGGTTCAAATTTTATGACTTCTCCGCTTTAATCAACCTCTATGAAAAATAGTAAGGAGATAAAAAATGTTTAAAAATAATTTAAAATTAACAAAAATTGAAAAACTAAGAATAACTGCATATATGAAAAAGTGCGCTGAAAACATGAAAAAAGCAGGAGGCAGTAAAATAGCTATAGTAAATGCTTACTATCATAATGAAGCAAATGCCATGAGCAAAATCTTAAAAGAAACAAGAGGTATCATTCAAATAGAAACCGCACATCTCTTGGCTAAGATGATAGGTTTTTCCTTTTTGTAATTCTTCTGTTGCTGCTTTTATTAATTCATCCAATTTTTGTTGTCCAATGAATCTTTTAAAATGTCCACATAATTTATTTGTTCCTTCTTTATTTCCATCAAATTCTACCCTATTCACCATCCACCAATATTCATCATCATCGACAACATCAATATTCGTTCTGCGAACAGTCATCGATACAATTTTTCCATCTACAACCAAGTTATACCCACTATTCACATACCTCCACAATCCTTCTCCTGGTTGTTCCATACCCCTACCGTCCGAAACATCATATTTAGAGGGATTATGATTTAAATCACTCAAGAAATAATCTGTAACTCTATCAAAAATAGGTATTAATGTAAAATCATGTAATCTTTCCAATTGGCCAAATTGTTCTTTTAAATTTGTTGGTTCAAATGTTTGCATTTTTATCCTGGAGTATATAAATTATTCTTATATCTCATTACATTTATGGCAAAGATACCCAGCAGTTTAGTGCTGGGAGGAATTGCCATCCTCCGTTAGTTTTTTCTTGAACATTTTTTAT
>Ga0209518_1001996_pt1 | contig 20203 bp, 36 predicted proteins | sample RifGroB1_FD_183993 | JGI IMG/M metagenome (GOLD analysis project Ga0209518, IMG submission 183993) | Groundwater microbial communities from Rifle, Colorado, USA - Groundwater B1 (SPAdes) (version 2) | ecosystem: Environmental > Aquatic > Deep subsurface > Groundwater | place: Rifle, Colorado...
TTAGAAAACAATTCTTGTGTGCGCGCCATCCACGCCGAAGTTAATTGTTTAACGCAGGCAAATTTGACCGGAATTTCAACGAACAATTCAACTCTTTACTTAACTTTAAGTCCGTGCCACTATTGCGTCGGCGTCATCATAAACGCCGGAATTAAAAGAATTGTTTATTCAAACGAATATAGAAAAAAAGACGGAATTTTGCGAGCGCAAAAGGCAGGAATAAAAATTGAGCAAGTTCCTTTTAATAAAGTTAATCTTGATGATTTGAAAAATTTACCTATTGAAAAATTAAAAGAAATTCTTAATAAAGTCGCGCCGGAAAAAGAAATAGCGGAAAAGTTTATTAAAACAATCGGAGAAGAAGTTTTAAAAAGAATTTTGAAATGAAAAAATTAGAATTGCACAAATTAAGGAAAGGAATGCTTATAAAAGGTTATATTTCTGGATCAAAAGCAGTTTTTCTAAAAACTAAATCTTTCTTTTTTGAAGAGGTTATAGTTTTTAATTGTCGCAAACAAAAAACTGAAAAATGGATTGGTTCTATTTTTTATAAAATTAAATGAAAAAATTAAAAGAAAAAAACCTTTTTAAAGGAAAATGGACTGGACATTTATATATTATAACGAAAGTTGGATCATATAACTTTAATTTTTTCTCGTTTAATACAAACAGTTTTCATTTAATGAAAAATGAAGCATTTTTAGAATTTTTAGCGGCGCACGAATATTTTTCTTACAAAAAAATAAAATTAAATGACAAAGTTTAAAAGAAATGATTTAGTAAAAGTTTTAGACGTAAATTTTATGCCGGCCGCTTGGCGAAATAAAAACGGAATTATTTTAAATCAAGTAGGAGTTTTTCTATCAGTTCTTCTGTTATTTGATTATCAAATAGTTTCTCTTTGCACTTATGAGGTTAAAAAACTTTACCCGAAATAATTAAATTCTCCACAATAATTAATTCTAAATGGAGAATTCTGCTTTAACCAAAGAAAAACTTATATCAATTATAAAAGAAGAAATTTCAAAATCTCTTCAAGAAAATTGGAAAGATAAACTTAAAGAATTACAGCAAGAACTTGATCTTTATCTTAACGACGAAGATAAAGAGGAGCCTCAAAAGGCGCTTGTTTCTCCTGGGCTTGATCTTCGCCACAAAAAATCCAAAATCGTTTATACGGTTGCCAAGGTTGAGCCAGATCGAGTTTGGCTTAAAAACCCTAAAGGGAAACTTGTTTCCGCGACTGAAAAACAATTAAAACAATTCGAATTGGATTAAATAATGAATATTAAATCAAGTTTAGACAATTATGAAGAAATCTTGAAACAAGTTAATGTTAAAAGTATTAAAGAAAATATTCAAGAAACTCTCGGCGTCAAAAAAGAAAACACAGAATTTTTAAATGAAACATATGTGCGTCAGCCAAAAAAATTCAATTTAAATCTTGATACATTATCTTCTAAAAATCTCAATCATCACTTTAAATTATACGAAGACTATATTTCTAAACTTAATAAAGTTAATATTCAAATTGATGCTCTTGATAAAAAAAATACTGAAAATCTATCAAAATTTAAAGATTTAAAAGATTATGAGCAATATCTCTTAAATGCGGTTATGCTCCACGAACTTTTTTTCGAGAATTTAACTCATACCTCCAATTCTATTATTCATCAAGACAGCAAGTCATATGTCCAATTAAGCGCAAATTGGGATGATTTTGACGATTGGCAGAGAGATGCTTTATTTTGTATTCAAAGTTCAAAATCCTCTGGCTGGTTTGTCTGTGGTTATTCGTTTTCAAATCAAAGATATATGAATTTGGTTATTGATGATCATAACATTAATCACCTCCTTATGTTTTATCCAGTTCTCGTAATTGATTGTTTCGAACATTCTTATTATTTGGATTATGGAACAGAAAAGAAAAATTATGCTCATAATATGCTTTTGTCCGTAAAATGGGACGCCGTTGAAAAACGAATGGAAAAAATTGAACAGATCAAAGAAAGTTGGGCAAGATTTTTTTAGGAGCGGGCAAAATATTTAAATCCAAGGAATTAAAAAAATGAAAGTTAAAGTTAAAGATTTAAAAAAAATTATAACAGAACATAAACAATTAAATGAGACACGTCTTATTCTTGAAAGAATTGATTTTGAAGCGCTTAAACAAATTAATTCATCATTAAACTCTATCAATAATCTCATTAAAGGATTTAATCTTCCCGAACTAAAATCTGGAATTCAGAAGGCGGCCGGGGTGGCATCTGGGACAATTGGGGACGAAACATTAAGGGGCGCCCTTGCTGGCGCTTTTCCAGAAGGAAAATTCAAAGATTGGATTTCTGGCGTCTCGGCAATTGCTTCATTTCAAAGTGGAGTTGTAAAAGGATTTCGACAATTTCCAGAAATAGTAGATTTTATGCTTAAGATGAGAATGGATGAAAAAGGAACTAAAAGAGCATTAAAGTTAATTAAAAGTGCTTTTTCTCCACCAGGTTTTATGGCTCAACTGCGCGGGTTGCCTTTTGTTAATGATGACAAATTGGCGCAAGAACTTGCCCAACTTAATCATGATGAATTACAAGAATTAGCAAACAGAGCGCAAAGAATTGAATTACCGGAACCAAAAAAAGAAGATTTGAAACAACTTGCTATTTTAAATCAAAAAGCATCGAAAACACCAGAAGAAGCAAAAGAAGAATTAGTAAAAGAGCCAGAAGTAGAAATTTCTTCTTCAGAAGAAGAAATAGAAAATAAGACTGATGTTGTTATCACGGCAAATTCATTCATGAGATTTATGAAAAAAACTTTTCCAGAAAGTTCTCGCGAGAGTGTTATGGGGTTGGCTTCTTTTTTAACTAAAAAAGGGGTTAAATTTAAATGAAAATTAAAGTAATAGATTTTAAAAAAATTATTAAGGAAACGCTAAAAGAAAACGAGAGGCGCGATAAAGAAAAGCCTTATAATTGCGAAAATAGTAAATGTTCTCATAAGGCTGGTGTGTGTCCAAATAAAGCCGGAAAACAAAAAGCAATGTATATTGGCGCTATATGTGATGAATGCTCAAAAAAATTTGACAAAGAATATCTTTTAAATAAATAATGCTTCTTCTTAAAGAATTTATTAATAAAACATTAAATCAACCAAAAGCTCAGGGCGTTGGAATGTGGCAACTCCTTCTTGCCTATACAAAAACTCTGGAACAACTTTATCTTTCTTCTCATTGGCAATCGGCCGGAGCGAATTACTATTCCGATCATTTACTTTATGAGCGCCTTTACAAATCAGTTTCAGCAGAAATTGATGGATTAGCAGAAAAAATGGTTGGGCTATATAATTCTTCCATTATTAATCCAGTTAAAATAATGTCTCTTTCTTCTGGTTTAACCAAAACTCTTTGGAAACCAGAAATAACTTCATCACAATTTCCTTCTATTTTATGCTCGGCAGAACAATCTTATTTAAATTTAATAAAATTAATGATTGAAGAACTTAAAAAATCTAATCAATTAACTAACGGAACAGAGAATTTGCTTCAGCAAATTTGTGATAATCATGAAAGCCACTCATATCTTCTTAAACAACGACTTTCAGCCGATGCTATTCCTACTTTTTAATTTTCTTCTTTTTTAGGTTTTCTACCGCGCTTTTTAGGGTTGTTTTCTTTTTCTTCTCTTTCAAGAATTTCTTCTGCCTCTTTTAAGAGTGTTTTGGCCTCGTCAATTTGATTTTGTTCTAATTTTTTTTCTAAATTAGAAGAATTCTGAACAAATAAATCAGAAACATCTTTTTCCGACGGAACACGAACACCAAGCCTTATTAATTCTTTAGAAAACCCCTCATAAGAAGTTATATTTTTACTTTTAAGCCATTGAGGAACATTTAATCTTTTGCGTAATTTGTATGTATTCCAGTTAAAAAAACTTGCCATAAGTTTAACTATTTCTTTTGTTTGATTTCTGACAGAATTTCGCCTACACATTCTTGGAAAACTGGGTCTAAAGATAATTTGTTTATTTCTTCTTTAGTTAATTCTCTGTTATAAACTTTTGATAGATTTTCTGCTATTTTTCGCATTGTTTTTGAAACATAGTGTCTTACGGTCGTATGGTTTGTTTTTCGCCCCAAATCTTCTTTAAGAATTTTTGAAATTTCTCTATATGGTTTTCCGCATTCATCTACGGTCGCATATTTTTTCTTCATTTATTTTCCTCTTGAAATCCAAATCTCAAATTAAATATTGTTTTTTCTATATCAGAAGATTTATCAAAAGAACTTTTAATTATTTCTCTCATTTCATCTCTGTTGATGTTCTCTATTGGAGAGAATAACGCCTTATCTTCAATGATGTTTTCAAAATTTATTTGATTGTTTGTATCGTTATTTTGATGTGAGTAGTGATTTAAATTTTGGTTTAAAATATTATTAACAAGACTTTCGTCAATTTCTAATTCTTTTGATATTTCTTCTGCGGAAGGAATTTTTCCGGTTTCTTTCTCTTGTTCTTTTATTAATTCCGCGACTTTTCTTGACAATTCTTGAACATATACGGGGGTTCGTATTGAACCAGTATTGTCCATTACAAATTTTGATATAGATTGGCTTATCCACCAAGTGGCATATGTAGATAATCTAAATCCTTTTGACCAATCATATTTATCAACACCTTTTATAAGCCCAAGATTTCCCTCGGCAAACAATTCTTCTGGTTCTATTCCATATTTTTTATATCTATTGGCTATTGATAAAACAAGTTTAAAATTATGTTCTATTAATTTATTTCTTGCTTCATTATCACCATTATCTTTTAATTTGGCTAGAGTAATTTCTTCTTCGTGAGAAAGAAGTTTCTTTTTGGAAATAAATTTTGAAACAGACGAACCTATATTTTCTTTCAAGCAATCCTTATTTAAATTACCTACTATTCTTTGTCAAGGAGTTTTTATTATTTTTTTCTTTTTTTCTATTGAAGACAAATATGATGAAACGTAAATTGCCTTATACTTATGAAAATTTTTATCATTTATATATAAACCTAATTTTCTGGCCAATTTTAATCCCTTGTTCCAGGCGTTAATTTCTTCTTCAAGCATAGAGATTTTGTAAGTTAAAGAATTTCTGCTAAAATAAAAACCAGGGTATTTTTTATTATACCAGGAAGCATTCTGGTGTTCAATCATATGCCCAACTTCATGAAGAAGAGAATAAAATTGATATTCAAAATTTTGTTTTGTATTAATATGAATTATTTTTGAGTCTGGAAAACATCTGTCTTCAACTTCCTTATTGAGGAGGACAGACCATTTCTTTGAAAAACAATAGTTTAAAACTTCCTCTATCTGTTCTTTCCAGTTTTTAACGAGCACTTCTTACAAATAAATAGAAAGCAAAGAGCGGTCAAGCAAAAGTTTTTAATCAACCGCTCTTTGCTTGTAATTTTAAATTCACTCAATTTTTATTTCTTTGTGTTGATTTCGCCCTTCCTTGAGAGGCATTGATATTTTAAGAATTCCGGCATCAAGTTTAGCGGATATGTCATCAATTTTAACGTTTTCTGTATCAACTTTAATTCTCTTTGAGAAAGAAGAAAATTTTGTATAAAAATCTTCTTTATCGTTTTTTCTATAAGAAACTGTTATTGAATTATCTTCAATATCAATTTTCAAGTCTTCTTTTTTTAGTCCGGGCAATTCCATAGATAAAATATGTTCTTCTTCTGTTTTTATTAGTTTATATTCGGGAAAATAAGAATAATTTCTTGTTAAATTAATTGGCTCAAAATTTAAGAAATCATCAAAAATTTTATCCAATCCCTTAAACATTCTATCATTAAAATTTTCCTGAAAAGAATTTCTCTTAACTAAATCAAACATGGCTTATTCCTCCTGTGCGGGATCTGTCCGCACCAGAAAAATAAACACATTGATAGAGCGTCAAGAAAAATTTTTTAACTTTCTTCTAACCAATCATCGTCTTCTTCTTTAACAACATCCTCTTCTTCAAGAATTTCGACTTCAAAATCATTATCTTCTAATTCTTTTACGATTGCTTCTTTTTCAATTTCGTAATCATCTTCGTCTTCAAATTCTATGACCTTTTTTGCTGTTAAAACTAATTTTGTTCTCAATTTTTTAATCCTCCGGGAAATGGTTGAAAATCATTCGTGTGTGGCGTGTCAAGGGAAAATTCTTGACTTTCAGCACACATCGCCTAATTATAAGAGAACTATGCGAAAATTGCCGAGAAATTGGGTGGCCGTGTCCGCTTTTTTCCGAAGGTCAAGTTATTTTGACGACCGAAGAGAGCCACGGGCGGGCACAAAAAACCAAACAGAAGATTTTCTTGAAGAGGAAGAAATTAATCAAACAGAAAAAATTTACAAGTTTCTTTTTAAAACCAAGAAAAACTCGCTAAATAATTAACTCTAAATGTCCATTATTCGTCTTAATAAAGAATTTTTTGAATACTTTACGATTAATACAAATCCTACCAGAACATACACTTCTGCTTCAAATTTAGGAATTACTGGTTCCGTAAATATATTTCCAAGAAACTCGCCATCAGAAAAAGAGTTAATTGAACCAAAAGAAGCAAATAGAGATTATTTTAATGAAAATCAATTAATAACACAAGTAGATTCAATTGTTCAAACAAGCAAACTAACAACTTCTCCAACTTCAAGAGGAACTCAAAATTTATTAGATTTAATAAATCAAAAAACTCGCTCAAGCAGAAAAAACCAAAAAGTTGAAATAACAAGATTTAAGCCAGCGATCAATTTCCAAGAAGGGGAATTTGAAAACATATCAAATGTTTTTGAGAAAAAAATAGCATTTAAAAATCTTCTCCAATATTATAGACCATATTTTCTTAATCCTTCTTATGGTTTTACAAATTATAATTCTTTAAATTTCTTTACGGCATCAAGCGTCCCAGAAGACACAGTTTTGTTATATCCAAATTCCGCTTCTTTGGCAGACAATAATTTTGCTTCCGGCGCTTATTCTCTTAACGGCCCATTTTCTTTTGATTTTTATATCAATCCAAGATATACGACGGACGAAGAAAGTGCTCCCTTTAAAGCCGGCACAATCCTGCACTTATCTTCAACATATGCCTTAAGTCTCATAACAGGCTCTCTACGCGATGAAAATGGATTGCCTCGTGGATATAGGCTTCTTCTCCAATTAAGCCACAGTGCGGATACAAAGCCTTCCAGAATAAATGTTAATAGTCTAGGAAATTATCCAAATGATTTAGCGTTTATTTCTACAGATAATTCATTATTGCGAAATCATTGGCATCACGTTAATATTCGGTGGGGAACAAAAAATACCAACAACGGAACAGGTTCGTTTATAGTTGATAATGTCGAACGAGGAACATTTAATATTCCGTCCGCATCGATAAACCCAAGATTATATACAGCACCACAAGGAAACCCGAGTGCTTTATGTGTTGGAAATTATTATGAAGGAATAAATGTTGTCAATAATAAACAAGCATTATTCTTTGCTAAAACACCTGCGGATAGAGATGGGATCATTCCTCTTTTATTAACCTCAAGCGCCAATACGCCTAATTCATTTATTTTTGCTCATCCTTTAAATGCTGAAATTCATGAAATTAAAATTTATAACGAGCACAGAACAGATAATCAAATATATTCTTCTTCTTTAGCCGGCCCAAAAAATACAAGCAAATTAAAATTTTATCTCCCGCCTTTCTTTACAAAAGAAGGACCAAAAAGAACCCTTCAAGGAAGCCAGGGAGGAATTTTAGAAACTCCTTTCGTTGGAACAGACGGAAGAAGCGAAAATCCAATTAATGAAAGATTAAGTTTCCGTCTCGGAGTAAAAGATATAAGTTTAGAAAATTTTACAAGAGATTTTGCCAACAAAACAACTTCGGCAACCCCAAATCACGAATTTAAAGGAAGAGAAGGATTTCCAAGACTTCTTCATTTGACAAGCAGTCAAGTTCCGAGACCAACAACCACAACACACGACGCGACAATTTTGAGCGCGTCAAATTTTATGTATGCCACCGGCAGTTTTGTTAAAAGAAATTTAACAATTCTTCCCAATGATAATGGAAAATTCATTCCAAATTTTGATTTATTGAAATCCGGAAGCGATACAAACAAACCAAAGCAAGGAACGATTTTGGAAAAGTTTGTCAATGATACCAAAGGATTAGATTTAAGTTTTGTTTCTCTTAATAATTTGTTGCCGACGGCCTCTTTCCTTGAAAAATCGGCTGGAAGAAGTATTAATTTAAGCCAAAATTCTCTTCGGGCTCAAGTTTTCAAAAAGGGAAATACAATTCTAACAGATCTTGTTGGAGCAAAACCATATCCAAACCAATACAAGGCTGGGATTGGTCCTTTTATGTTTGTTCATTATGAAACAAGAAACGAAAGTTCAAACGAAGTTGTCTTTTTTAATATTCCAAACTTATTTTTTGGAAATAAAATTAAAAATAAATCATTTGAAATAACAGACAGTTCTTTGTCGGGCTCGAATGGAAAAATTAAAATAAAATTAAAAGATAATGGACTTGGAGATTTATATAGAGCAGATTGTTTAACTCCGCAGGCGGATTGGAATTCGTCCGGAAAAATATTTTACAATGAAGGACTTATTGGGATATTAAACCCTGCGTTAAGTTTCTTTGGAGAAAATAAATATGAAATAAAGTTCAAAGGAACTCAAAATATTGAAACAATGAAAATAAATGTGTTTTGTCCGGCAGGAATGATAAATTCGTCAAGCAACCCAACTTATAATCCATTAATTTCAGCAAGCCTAAATGCTAATGAAGATGAAAATGGATTTGTCTTAATAAACGAGATTTTGCTCACAAATAAAGACCTTAATATCATCGGAAAGTGTAGTTTAGTCCAACCATTAATTAAAAGAAATGCGGAAAAATTTTTAATTAGATTGTCAATTGATTTTTAAAATATTTACTCTAAATGAAAACCACACTTTCAAAATTAAAAATGCTAATCAAAGAATACTTTGAAAAAAGACCAAAAAATTATAGAAATATTAAAATTTGGGTTGAAGATGATAAAAAAATTATAGTTGATCCAATTTATGGGCATATGCTCGAAGCAGATGCTTTGCAATGGGATTATAAGAAATTCTATAAATTTTTAAAAAATTGGGAAGTAGATTTTATTGAAATTGAAACTTTATACTTGAAAAAAAGAGACAATTGGATTAAAGACGGACATTATACAGCCAAAGAGTTTTTAAAAAAATTAGCAAAATTGGAAAACGTTCCCAAAAAAGTGAATGGAAAAATTGTGCCGACCGTCAAGGGAGAAAACCCAAAATTTAGAACAATTAACACACTTTCAACGCAAAGGCATATTCCTCACGAAATAGAATAAAAATGAAAATATTAAAAGAATACATAAATTTGATAATTTTACAAGAAATCGTTGGAAATGCCTCTAATACAAGAGGAACTGGATCTGTTCGAGAATTTCCGGTAACTTCAATTAAACAATCTAATCCAGAAAAAATTCACTTCACCGGATATATAACAAACACCGGAAACGGATTTACGTTTTCTGATGTTTCTTCCGGAAAAACTATCGCCCGCGCAAAATCAATAAAAGAATTAAGTAAAAAAGTAAAGAAACTGGGATATAAATATTATATCAGTACAAAAAGAATTACTCACCCTTCTTTTTACTCTGATATTTCGCTGGCGCAGTAAATTTTAAACAATAATTACTATAAATGAAAAAACGAGTTAAAGTATCAAACCTTATCCGTGAATTTATAGGAAATCTTTCAAAAGAACAGCAAAAACTTCTTTATGATTTTATAAAAAACGAAGCATTTAGATATTCCGATTATTATTCTCACATGTTTGCCCGCGGAACAGAATACGATTTTGAAACAATAGCAGACAGAACAAGAAGATTTGTTTATGACAGCATCAGAGAGCACTCGCAATTACGAAAACTTTTGCCTCAAATAACACAAGAAGAATTACAAAAAATTGTTGAAGGATTTGTTAAAGAATATTTTAAAGAAAAGGGTGTTAAACATATTCCAGTTCCAGAAAACAAAATGGAAGGAAAACAAATGAAAATTAAAGTTAGAGATTTAAAAAAATTTATAAGAGAAACAACATTTACAAAAAAATATGATAAACATCCTTCCATTAAAGGAAAACAAGATAAATTACCAGATCCCGTTCAAAAAGGAATTATGGCAAAAAACGCCGGAAAACAAGAAAAAGATGACTATGAAAACGAAAAAGATTTTGACGGAAAACTGCTTAAAGGAAGTTCAATTAAAGAATCTTCGATGATCGCAAAATTGTCGGATATGTCTCTTGATGATCAAATCGACTCTCTTTTAATAGGATTTGAAAAGGATGCGACAGAAGAAGATGATTATAGAACAAAATATAATGAAAATTTTATTAGTCGTTTTATGAACAGCATTCTTGTCGAACAAGAAAAAGACAAAAAGAAAATTGACGAACCAGAAGGTGAAGAAGAAGAAGAAACAAAACCAGAAAAGAAGCCAGAAGATAAAACCATAGATAATTCAAAAATAGATACTGAATATCCTGCGCTGCCCGAAAAACCAAAACTCGATATAAGCGCATTTTCAAGTGAAGTTGCTCGCCTAATATCAAATCACGAAAATCTTCTTGATCCAAGAACAGTTATATTTATGCGGGCGGCAAATTTTCTTGAAAAGAATTACGACAAAGGAACATCCATAAAATTTGAAGATATAATGGCAAGCGAATATGGTATTGAACTTGATCAAGAATTTAGAAAGAAAAATTCTGCTCCTTATGCTGTTGGTGCTGGCCCTGAATTAGGGGTATAAACAAAAATGCCGAGGAAAAATTTTCGAGCAGAAACAATAGAAAGAGAAAACACAGAAAATTTAGAAAAACATTTTAAAAAAGATAGAAAAAGTTCTTATAGCAAAGTAATAACTTTTACTCTTCCTTCTGGAACTCACTCTTCTTTTAGAATGTTCTCTTTTTCAAGAAAAATATCAATGTCAAATATTTTAAGATTTTTCATAACAAGATTAATAAGCGGGGATCAAAGATTACACGCTATGTTGAATCAATTTTCTTTTGATGAAATTAATAGATTTGGTAAAGATCTTTCTAAAATGGAAATTGAAGATATTTATAATTTTCTCGATGATGTAGAGAAAAAAATGGAAAAACAAAGAGAAGAAGAAGGAGAAAATGAAAATGTTTGATTTTATTCCTGCCGAACTTAATTTAACCTGGGTCGCTGGGCTTGCGGTTGTCTTATCATTTGGTGTAGCCCAAATAGTTAAAATGCTTTTCGATGCTTTACTCAAAGCAAAAAAAATTGAAAAAGAACCTTGGTTTCGCGATGTTATGTTAAGAGGATTATCTGTTGTTGTGGGCGGACTGGTTGGATTAGTTGCTCCAGAAGTTTTAGTTGGCGTGCTTGTTGGAATGTCTTGCGGAATTATGAACACAACCCTTTTCGCCGTCGTCAAAAAGAAACTTAAAAAATTGTCGGAGTAGCCTATGCTTCTTTTGAAGAAAATTATTCCTTGGTTAAAATCATATTGGTATATTCCACTTCTAGCCTTGGGCGGGCTTATTTTCGTTCTTTTTAAAAAAGAAAACCCTGTTGATTTTGAAAGAGTTTTAGACGAAGCAGAAAAATCATATAAAAAGGAACTCGAAGTCATTGAAAAAAACCAAAAAGATAAAGAAAAGCAAAAAGAAGCCCTTGAAAAAGAAACAATCAAAAAAATGGCAAAAATCGAAGCAGAATTTCTCCGAGAAAAAAAAGAACTTGACGAAACGAAGCGTAAAGAAATAGAGAAGATTGTTGAAAAATACAAAGACAATGACAAAATAGCAGAAAAAATTGCTAAAAAATATAATTTCAAGATTGTCCTTCCAAAATAACCGATGGGTTCTTCCACCAAAAGTTTGAAAAATAAAAATTTATCTGCCAAACCATCCAATCCTTTGCCAACGAGTGAAGAACTTAACGCATACCCTATAAAACAAGGAGCGCAAAAAACTCTTGACAAAGAAGAAGAGATTATTTTAAAACAAGTGCCAAAAGAGGAAATAAGAATGAGCAACGAATTTGATGACGAATTTGGCTTCGAAGAGAACACAGAGGAAGAAGAAAAATCATTAGCATTATTATCTGACAATACAGCAATTAGTTCTTTAAACGTTGCTTTCTGCGCTTTTGGTCAAGGTGCGGGAAAAATTGCTAGTGAATTTCTTCAATTAGGATTTAATAGAACTATTCTTTTTAATTCTACAACAAAAGACAAACCTGCAAGTGTTAAAGACGAAAACTTCGTCGTTTTTCCAAATTTGGATGGGTTAGGAAAAAATGTTGAACTCGGACGAAAAGCCATCGCCGAAAATGCTTCTCTTGTTGAAAATGAAATTAGAACAAAATTAGGAAAGTTTGATATTTTATTCGTTTTAGCGGGATCTGGGGGAGGGACCGGATCCTCAAGCTCGGTTCTTAAAGAAACTTTGAACAGATATACAGAAATAAATGGTGGGAAAATTGTTTGGGTCGTTTCGACACCTACCAAAGTTGAAGCGCTTAATAATACAATTAAAAACAATTCAAAAGTTCTTTTAGAGGATTTAAAAGATGAAACTTTTATTATTATAGATAATGAAAGACAATCAACTTTGGTAAAGGCTGGTATAAGTGGATTTTATCCAAAAGCAAATAAACAATTTGCTTCATTGCTCCATAATTTCTTAAAATTAAGCGCGGAAAAAAGTGATATAAGTTCTTGTGATGGCGAGGATTTAAGAAAATTCTTTGCTCCAAAGGGAAGAATATTTTTTGGTAAATCTTTATGCGAACCAGACGAAAAACTTGGGAATAACATTTCAAGAAAAAGTGTTGAATTATCTTTTTGCCCATCCCCAGCCAAAAATGCCGATTGCGGAGTTTTGCTTCAAGTTCTTAATGAAAAAAATGCTAATGACGAAAGAGTAGCAGAACATATAAACGCTTCAGTTTCCTTTGTAGGTAATATGTGCCAAACACTTTATCAAGGTGTTTATATCCGTAACGAAGTTGATGGTATTGGTTCATTTATAGGATTTAGTGGATTGAAGGATTGAAACCAAATACTTTAAAACAGGCTTCTTTATCATTAAAACCTGGGGTTCTTTTTAAATTAAAAAACAAACATCTCGTTATAACAAATCCAAAGCATCACAAAAGCAAAAGGTCAAGACGGACAGGATTTTTATTTATTGTTTATAATATAAATAAAGGGATTTTTTGTCCTTTTTTTATATACCAAGAAAATTTTAGCGCGCTTGATTTTCTAATTACTAAATGAGTTGTTTAAATCAAATTTAGAAGCGCTAGAATATATTATTGATTACCAAAAAAAATTTAATATCTCTCCTAATGATGCGCACATTTGTTTTTTAATATATCTCCGTCCCAAAAAAGAATTTATAAATTTCTTATATAAACTTTCTTCTAGAAATGCTGTTAAATTAGGAATAGAAATCTTTGATGTAAAATTGAGAAAAAATGAAAAAAGAAATTAAAAAAGGAACTTTGTTCCGCGCCAAAGAAGACACACTTGTTCATTATGGGGCAAAATTAATAATATTTTTGTCTTATGTAAATTCACCAGGAATAATCACTTTTTACGTTGAAAGTCAAGAAATTCATCTATGTAATGAACCAGATTTTTTGCTCGATTTTAAGGAAGTTAAAAAATGAAAAAATTAACGTCAATAATTTCAGCAGTGCTCTTTTTTTTCTCGCACTCAATTTCTTCTGGTGAGCCTCTAATCTCTGAATTAAGATTAGGAGAGAAGGCGCCGTTTGAAGGCGTTCTCTTGTCTAAAGATGCGCTCGGACAAATAGAAAAAGAAAATGAATTAAAACTTCTTGATAAAGATTTTGAATTAAGAGAATTTAAAATTGAGAAACAAGAAGAAATAAGCAAACTGAAACTAAATTATGATACTCAAATTTCTAAATTAGAAATTGATTTGGGCGCGGAGCAAAAAGATAAAACTGGCAGACTTGCTATTAAAGATGAAAGAATTAAAAACCTAACCGAGGATCTCAAAAACGCCAAAGGTTCAAAAGAAGAATGGTATTTTTTCGGCGGATTTGTGACCGCGGCGCTGATTGTAGGATTTTCAGTGTGGGTCTATACAAAGTTAGATAATGACCCCATTATTTTAAAACCTTAAATTAATTTATTCTTTTTAAGAAAGAGGCGAACTTGAATATTCATCGTTTCTCTCAAATTCTTTTTCAATTCTTCGTGCTCTTCTGGGGATTTACCTTCTGCGTAATGTCTGATGACATAATCAGCAAACCTTGAAACAATAACACGATATAATGCTTCTTTATCTGCGAATTTTAAGGCTAAATTAAAGAAATCTTTCAGTTGGTTTTCCGCCGATGGTTTTCCTCGCACTCTTGAATAATTATTGTTGATGAATACCGAAAATATAAAAACAACCGAAAATGCCGTTAGAGAACTTATTAGAGAAACGGCCAAATCTAAAGAAGGTTTAAAAAAACTCTTTTCAATTCTAAAAGAATGTGGCGAGCACGCTTGTTTGTGCGGTTGTCCAGATAAAGATGCGCATCTTTTAAAACAGAAAAATGATGAAATCAAAACGACGCTCGGGAAAGAAGCGCCGCCAATAGAAGCAGAAGACGAAGTTGTTCTTCAATATGAAAATAAAATTAGAGAAAAGGTGCGCGGGATATTAAAAGAAGAGTATAAGGCAATCTTGAATGAAGTTAAAAATTCGTGATTTAAAAAAAATTATAAGGGAACACGGTGTTGGCGGTCTCTCAACATCCAGTTCGCCATATAGACTCGAAAAATCGGATCGGAGAGCGCCAAATTTAGATGATGTGGTAAAAAATTCCCTTCAGGAATTCACACAACAAATTCTCCGCGCTTACATAGCAGAAGATCAGGATGGTTCGCCTGGTTTAAATGGAAAGATAGATACAAACTCCCCCATTTTTGAAGCCCAATTAGATATTGCTTCACAAGATTTTTTTCATCGTCTTGATGCCGAAGCATCCAAAAAAATCGCTCAAATCGCACGAGAAATCATTGAAAATTTAAAGGGCGGAAAATATACCAAGAGTGACACCCCCAATATTTCAGATTTATATTAAAAATGAATAATCTAAAAAACACAGAAAATCTCTTTATGTCTCCTGAATTGGCAGACCAAATAGACTTGTCTCAATTTGACGAAGAAGAAATTATCAATTCTGTCAGCAATTTATCTGTCCTTATAGAATTTGATACTTCTATTATCTCCTGTTCTTTTCTAAAATTTTCTTGGAATTCAACTTCTCTTGAACTTCATTGTTATATTGGTAAAGAACATCTTCAAAATATTTTTGAGGAAAACATAAATAAAATCCAAATTTTAGATAATAAACTTGAACTTTTTTCTGCCGAGCCCAAAAAAAAGATTTTACGAACACTTGAAAGAGTTGAAGATAAGTTTTTACTAATAATTAAAACTGCATAAATATTTAACTTTAAGGAGTTTATTTATATGTTTTTATTGCCACCACTAAAATCACTTTCATTACCAAAGATTAAACCAATGACCGAAAGTGTTGAAAAACTTATTAACGAAGGAAATTATCATCCGCCAGAGCAAGAAATTTTCTGTGAAAATAAAGGCTATTGGTTTAATGAATTCAAAAAATTTTATGAGCATCAAGATAATGATTGGCTTCAAGCCATTTATTCTCGAAGAATTTCTCCTTATAATCGTCTAGACGAACGCAGAATTGTTGCGGAAATGTATTTCGATGGCAGAATGCTTGATGTTGATGTTTTTACGGAAAATAGCGATGGTAAAAAAGAAAACTATAAGAAATTTATTGTTAAAGGTAAAATTAACGAAAATAAATTAAATCAATTATTTGAAGCAATTGAAGAGAAATATTCAAATATTCTTGAAACCAGAGAAGAAAGCGAAGAACTTCGAGAAAATTTCGGTTTCGATAAAGTTATGAATTCTATTCTTGAAAGAGAAAAAGAGGCATTAAATCATAGGAAATTTTTGGCTGACGCCACCGAAGAGAGCATCGGGCGGAAAATTATGAATAGGAATACAACCCGCCCAATGGAAAGAGTTTATTTCAATAGGAAAATAAAATGAAATTAAATTCAGGACAAAAACTCAAAAATTTTCTTGAAACCCTCGCAGAAGTCTCCGTTGAAGAAGCAAAAAAATCTTTAAATGAAAATTTTTATGTTTCCCGCACTCAAAAAACAACCGAACAACCTAAATTAGAACAAAAACAAGAACTTAAAGAACAAGACGCAATCGCCAGAGAAGAAAGTGGCGTTGAAGACATTGTAAGCAGAATTAATTCAATTCGTGCCGGGCGCTCAACAGAAGATTTAAGCGGAGAATTAAAAGATTACTACGAAAGTCTTGATGATGGAGAAAAAAAGGTTCTTTTAAGTTTTCTTAAATCAATTGGCGCAATAATGTCTGGCGATGTTCAAGGAGAAGAATTGCCTTCTCCGGAAAAAGAAACGGGTGTTGAAGTTGCCACGCCAAAAGAAATGGAAAAATATTTTTCTCCGCGGAAAAAAGTTGTTGTGAGAGACGAAGAAGAAGATTTGCCTCCCGTCCCAGAAGAAACGCCAAAAGAAGATGAAATGGGCGTCCCGATACAACTTGGAATGAAAGAGAATTTGAAAAAGAATATTAAAAAATTGATTGCGTAAAATTAAAATTTTTGATAGAAAGTCAATTTAAATGTCTCTTGACAAAATTTTATCTGGTATTAATATTTCCCGTGACGATATACTTCAGGACAATGCTGGTGGAAAAACTATAATAAAACTTGACAAAGAAACTTTTGATTGGGTAGAAAAAAGTCTCGCCGAAAGCGAGGGGAAAAATTGGGTTCTTTCAATTAAAAAAGGAAAAGGAAAGATTTCTGTTTCTTCCAAGTGGGAGACTGTATTTCAAAGGAAATAAAAAATGACACCAGAAAATTTTTGTTATTGGTTGCGTGGAATAATGGAGGTTATAAACCCCAAAACTCTAACCGAAAAACAAGTTGAAATTATTAAAAATCATTTAGATTTGGTTTTTGAAAAAATCACTCCAGATGTTGATTTGGCAGAAATTAAAGACATTAATGAAGCGAATAAAAGTGCCCAAAATCTTTTAGAACAATTAAAAGATTTTAAAAAATTAACTGGTCAAGAAGTTAAATGGTTAGATAAATATGATGAAGCAAAATCAATTTGCTCTGCGGGCGAAAAATTAGACCACGATAAGATTGCCAAGGCGCTCCGCGCATCTTATCATAGACCTTGGAATGGGCCAACCCATTATTGTTAAATAATTAGTTTTAGTGAAAATTAAGTTTGGATTACTTAAAGAACATATTTCTTTAATTCTTAACGAAGAATGGAATAACAACAAACCCACGCTATTAAGCAGTGAAATTCCAACTAATTTTGGATCGCCCGCCCATTTAACAGACCTTCAAAAACTCTTAAAACATCTTGTAATGCTTCGCAACTCTCAAAAAAGAGGGTCGGCGTCAAGATTTGCTTATTCTCAAACAATTCAAAGACTTAAAAGCCAAATTAAAAAGATTGAAAAAAAGTTAGAAAAAAGATAATGGAAAACTTTAAACACAAAAGAACTCATATAACAAAATTAAAACGACTTAAAGATGAATATAATGAACTTTATCAAAATATTTCGCCCAACGAAAAAAAAGAGTTTGTTAATGATGACAGAAGATTATCTAATCATTTTAGATTAATTCAAATTGCGCAAGAGATTAGAAAAGTTGAAAAAGCAATGACAAAACACGAGAAAAGAATTAATCAAGAAATTGAGTTTGAAAATAAGAGATTGGAAAGATTAAAAAAGTTGGAAGAAATGGAAAAGCGAAGGAATGTCCAAAAATGACATATCGCCGGCATATAAACCATTTATACGAAGCAAATTATTTAACCTTTAAACAATTAAAAAAAATTCTTCAAGATATTGCCACAGGTTTTACAGACACTTTTGAAAAGTTTGACGGCGCAAATCTTCTTGTTTCTCTTGATGACCAAGAAAATCTTCCTATTGTTGCCAGGGCCCAACAAGATATTGATGCTGGCGGTCTAAACAAAGAAAAACTTCTTCATAAATTTTCTGGCGCAGACAAAATGAGCGATGTTTTTGGGAGCGCCTACGACGCGATTTGCGAGTTTTTTAATAATTCCAACGCCAATGTCCTCAAGGAGGTTTTCAACCCATTTGAGAGGCAATGGATAAGCGCAGAAGTGGTTTCAGAAAGCGCAGTCAATATCATTCCTTATTCAAAAAATTGTGTTCTGTTTCACAGAACCGGGATTTTGTCAGCAGAAACTTTAAAAGAAAGTTTTGATAATTTATTCAATATCATAAATGAAGAACAAAGATTTAATGAAGGAAATTGGATAATTTGCCCGCCAAAAAAAGCAAGCATCAATGAAATCAGCGCAGGAAAACTTAAAAAACATTTTGAAAATTTAAACATGGTTGCCATTAGAGGAAGAGTTTTAGAAGAGGCAACCATAGGCCAGTATAAGGAAAAATGGCTTAAAAGAAAAATGCTTGAAAATTTAACAACAATTTATTCGTCTAAAAAACTTAATGAAATAGAAAACTATATTTTAAAAAAAGAACCCATTCCAAGATTAACAGAAATTAAAAAAGGATTGAGTAAATTTCAAGAAATTCAAGTTAAAAATTTTATTGAGAATAGAAAAAATATTTTAGAAGAAATTATGTTTCCGTTAGAAAAAGTGATTTTTGAATTTACAAAAGATTTATTGAGCGGACAAAAATCTCATCTTGTTGAAGATAATGAAATGGCTGTTAATGAGATTAACAAAAAGGCAGAGTTTTATTTAACAACAGTCAAAAACGAAAGTGTTTCTTTCCAAAATGCGAAAAGGGTTTTAAGGGAAAATAAAGCAAATTCTTCTGTTGAAGGAATTGTGTTTGAGTTGGATGGAAATAATTACAAAATGATTGGCGAGTATAAATATATAAATCGGTTAAAGAATGAGCATCTAAAAGAGAATAAAAAATGATTACTGATGACAGATTAAACGAAATTATCAAAGAAGAGACACAAAGATTTGTGCGCAAATTTTTCAAACGGAAAGAAACAAAAAAATTGCTTTTACGAGTCTTTTTTGACCCAGATACACACAGTTCAGATTTGCTTAGCAACGTAAGAAGTTTAATTTCAGTAACCACTGTGTATGTCTCAACCAAAGCAAAAAAAAGCCGTATGGGCAAAAATGTCGTTGATATAAAAATCAATTATCTCCCACATTTCAGTGGTATGTCCAATCCAAAATACATAGATTATCTTTGTAAATCAATTGTGGCGCTCCCGCCAGTTTCCCAAGTTAGAATTTTACGAATTCAAGGTAAGCGAATGGTTAGGCCAGTTGGAAATTTGCGGGTTGTTTATACAGGCTAATTAACCCTTTCAAAAAACTCAATCAGTATATCCTCTTCAGTCGGCAAAGAATAACTTTCATTCGCAAAATCTTTTGGCATTTCTTCTGATTTTTCAAATTCTCTTATGTATTTTTCCAATGTTTCAGACATTGTTCCGAACGCTATGCTCTCAAAATCATCAAAATTTTCATCAAAATATTTAACCATTTCATATATATACAAAATAAATTTCTGATTGGCTTCGTCGCCACCAACAAGTTGTTTTGTCTCAACATTAATAAAATAATCAAAAGTTATTGGACTGCTAAATCTACTCTCTAATTTAGAATAGTCACTTCTCATTATTAAATTAATCATTCTATTAATATTACCTATTTTTGGTGGATTTATATTAATAAAAAGCCACATTTGCTTTGATGCGAAAATTGCTGCTTTTTTTACAAAATCTTCTATATTTGCCTTAAATCTATTTCCAAAAAAATAAAATATTCGTTTTTCATCTTTTTCAAATCTCTCAATATCATCTTTTCGGCGCGTCAGAACAATCTTCTTTTTTAATGAAATATCAATCTCACCATTTTTATCAAAATCAACATCAAAATGATTAAACGGATTTTGTTTTAATAATTGAATTATCTCATCTCTTTTATCTGATTTGATTAATCCT
>Ga0209518_1001997_pt1 | contig 20189 bp, 34 predicted proteins | sample RifGroB1_FD_183993 | JGI IMG/M metagenome (GOLD analysis project Ga0209518, IMG submission 183993) | Groundwater microbial communities from Rifle, Colorado, USA - Groundwater B1 (SPAdes) (version 2) | ecosystem: Environmental > Aquatic > Deep subsurface > Groundwater | place: Rifle, Colorado...
GTCGGCGACTGAGGCGGCTTGGTGGGCGGCTAGGTCGGCTGAGTCGGCGGCTTGGGCGGCTCAGAGCAATAAAAACCTGGACATCTTAGCAGTAATAAAGGAGGGTAAAGTATGAGCAAGCGTAGAGCGACCATTAGACCAGACCTCGTTGGGCAACACTATCTTGATACAGGCTTTAATAAAGTGTATGAGCTTCTAGGGTGCGGGGCTGAACCCCATGCTATAATGATGTCCGCTGATGGGCTTGATAAGTTAGAAAAGCCCATCTCTGCATTCAAGAACTTTGTTTTGCTAGTCCCCCAGAAGCCCAGAGCCAAACCTATTAAAGAGAAGCCAGCGAGAAAACCCCGGTCAGATAAGAATAAACCTCATCGGAAATCACAGCCAAAAGAGTCGGTAAGCGATAACCTGACCATACATACCCCGACCGGCATAGGTGCTGATACAGAATACATAGTGACCATCGCTGGCTCCAGGGTGGCTAGCCCTGAAACAGCAGGTCTAAGAGTCGCCATCATAAAGGCTTTGGCAGAGTTTGGTGGCGAAATACCTGATTGCCTTAACGATGATGAGAGAAAAATAATACAGGGCATACTGGGTGCTGAAGTGTCAGACCCCAGAGATTAAAGGAGGAGGCAATATGATAGAAGAATTGGAACAGCAAATCAAGGTTGTGGCGCAGGCAAGGCTCAATAAGGAGTTCTTGGCTGGCCTTAAAGCCAAAGCGATGATAGAATGGGAAACACAACATTCTGGCTTATTAGATGATTTAGGTAATAATGCCTCATTTTTGACTGAAGCTGAGACTAGACTTCGTGAGCTTACCCTGGAGGCTTATCGGGAGACAGGAAATAAAACCCCTTGCCAGGGTGTTGCCGTCAGGGAAGTAACCAAATTGGACTACGACCCGCTAGTGGCATTAGGCTGGGCTACCGACCACCGAATAATGCTAAAACTGGACATCCCAGCTTTTGAGAAGTATGTCAAAGCCTTGCCTTTAGAGTTTGTCCAGATACGGCAAGAGCCACAGGCTACCATTAGTCAAGATTTGAGTAAGTATATAAAAGAGGAGGAAAAGTAAAAATGAGTCCTATTTTAGTTGTCAATACTAAATAACTTGACAATCTACTACCATAATGGTAGTATAAGACTATGAAGAATAAAATAGATTTGAATGTAGCTTTAACTTGTAAACGATGTCTACATCGCTGGTATCCTCGTATCACTACTCCACCTAAGCGATGCCCTCAATGCCAATCTCCTTATTGGAACAAGGAGCGGAAAAATGCCTGAGATTGGAGAGCTTAAAAAGAATAATCACCGTGATAATCTTGTTTGGTTGGCTTGTTCTACTTGTGGCAAAGAGCGATGGGTAAAAATATCTGATAGCCGAAGGCTCAATTTCACAGGACTTTGTCAAAGTTGTTGCCTGCGTGAAAGGAATGGGAAACTCCAAGATAGTCCTAATTGGAAAGGCGGAATTAAAATTTGCGGCGGGAGGGTTTTTATTTGGTTATCTCCTAACCATCCCTTTATATGTATGGCTGATAATTTGGGCTATGTTAAAAGAGCGAGACTTGTTATGGCTGAGCATTTAGGAAGACCTTTAACATCGGAGGAGGAGGTTCACCACAAAGATGAAAATATAAGCAATGATACCTATTCTAATTTAGTATTTTTTGAAACAAAAGGTGAACATATAAAATATCATCGGCTTAAAGAAATTAAAATAATGGGATTGAGACCCACCAATGGGTTAGGTCAATATATCAAAGGAGGATATAAATATGCCTATTAAAGACCTGAGTGATGTAGTGCGCCTTCCAAGACTAGGCAAAATAAGGTTGGGAACTAGAGACCCTGACCGTGGATTCCCCCGTAAGGCTGACCATTTTGTCTTCCCGAAAGACCACTCAGATTATCAGAAGTTATTGGAGCTTTACCATGAAGCCCCAAAGTCTTTGCCTATTCTCATACCGGTAGAAGATGAAGAGCTTTGGGCAACTCAGTATTACCGGTCTTACAATCAGACCTATGGGCTTATCTGTAAGGGCGATGGGGAAACAGCTTTGCGAATGGTAGATGTTGAGACTGAGGAATTGCCTAAAGCCAATAAAGCAGGGACAGTGCGGCTAAAAGATATTCCGTGCCTTGGTAAAGGTTGTCCGATTTATCAAAACAAAGAAAAAGGGAAATCTCAATGCCACGAGGTAATGAACTTGCGTTTCATTCTACCCCAAGTGCCGGGGCTTGGAGTGTGGCAAATAGATACAGGCTCTAAGAACTCCATACTCAATATCAATAATTGTGCCAGGATAATCAAGAGAGCTTTCGGACGAATTAGTATGATACCTTTAACGCTCACCTTTGAACCCATGCAAGTCAATAATCCTGAAGACGGCAAGAAGCAAACTGTCTATGTGCTGAACTTACGCTCTGAGGTTACACTGGCACAATTAGCTGATACAGCTAGGGAACAAGCTAAATTACTAAGTATCGGGGCGATGACGCTCGCTGATGCCTTTGAGTTGGAGGTAGAACAAGACATTGACAAGCTTTGGGGGAAAAAAGAACCTGAAGCCCCTGAGAAACCTGACACCCTGACAACTGCGCCAGAACCTATCCCACAGCCCACAGAAGCCCAAAATAGCGGGATACCTGAGGCGGGTAGTCCAATTCCACCTGAAGGGGCTAAGAAAGAAAGCAAGACGAAGCCCACTAAGACTGGGGCGATACCTGAATTCAAGACGGCCTCAGAGCTTTTTAATTATGCTCTGGGACACGGTATATCATTAGAGGAAATAAGAAATAAGACAGGGTGTGCTCATCCCCTTGAGGTTTTGGACCTCCGAGAGGCTATTAAAGCCTTGTATCCGGAGAAAGGAGTATAATAGAATATAGCTGGTGTCCAGAAAAAAGCTGGATTAAATGGGTAAGAAGCAGCAGCCAGCAAGCCTGAAGGAGGTGATGTGAAGTGACAGACCCTTTGACAGGGTTGCCTTTTGGGTTAGACTGGGGGTTCACCGAGCCAGCGGAACGAGTGAAACCTGCCCAAAGTCAAAGCCAATAGCAATCCGATTATGGCTAAGGCGATGGGTAGGCTCTGCCCGAAGCTGAAAGGGCTAAGGACTAAGCCTGAAAGTTCAGGAGCAATAAACGGAACAGATAGGCAGAGGGCAGAGCTGCCAGAACTCAACAAGAGGGTTTCAAAGCTCTGTGTAGTCAGGGTAGGCGGGACTGCTAGCGACCAACTAATGACGGCGATTGCTCCTTCGGGATGCGGATATGTCGCTCGCCCAAGTTGCCACCGCTGGCAGGAAGCCAGCCACCCTAAAAAGGCTATGGAAGGTAGGACAACAAAAGACTACTGGCTGGCAGTAAGTCCTGAGCCGAGGGACTAATCAAGAGTTAATCAAGACGATGGAGGGGCTACAAAGAGAAGTTGGTTCAGACACTCGTAGCTACCTGGATGGAAATGAGAACCGCAGGTAAATGAGTAGGCTCAGGCAAGGTAGGGAAGAGGGTTGGTTGTAAGTTTGATTGGCAGTAAATACATTACCAGCCCTCACCTACCAGTAAAATAAAGGAGGCTCACAATGACTGAGCCAACACAGGAGCAGATTAAAAAGTTCTGGGAAAGGTGCGGATTGGGTTGCACCCACGAGTGGCAATTTATTGAAGGTAAAACTCCTTTATGGGGAATGGACTGTCAGAAATGTGGAAAGGAGTTTAGAAGGAGCCAATGGTCTCACGCTGTAGCCCCAGTTATTGGGGAATTAACAAATTATCCTCCATTAGACCTCAATAATCTCTTTAAGTTCGCTGTTCCACAAGCTAGAAATAAGGTCGGTGCTGATGATTTAGCTAGAAGACTGGCGGGTTGGATGAAAGATGTTATCCTCTGTGGATTAAATCCCGAAACATCTTTGTTTTGGGTAATCAGGGAGGTAATGAAAGATGACTGACAAAATACCAGAGGAATTATTACTGCCTGAAGGGACAATAATCAGTATTCTCAATAACTACATTGCTCTGGTTGAGGCACACCATATTAAGCCCTTTAGCAAATACCCCGACTTGAGATTTGACCTTTCTAATGGCACTACTCTTTGTGTTCCTTGCCATCGGGCGACTGATACTTTTGGGGGTAAGAAGCAATGTCCAAACTAAATGATGCGGGAATAACTTGGTTGATTTGCGGTCAACAAACGCCAATTAAGAAAGCCACGATGCCTAAGATAGAATGGATTTCCGAAATTGTTGAGGCTTGCGATAATGCTGGAATACGGGTGTTCCTCAAAAATAACTTGAAACCTTTATTCGTCTCATCTCATAAATGGGGGACAGACCTTTCTTGTGCCGTTAAGGAATGGGTTAGAGGCGAATATCCGATTTTACGGCAGGGTTTCCCAAATGACTAAAAAAGAAAAGAAAACCCCGCTGCGTAGTTTAGAGATAACCATTGACCATTTGCCATACAGGGAGCTTTCGCCGAATAGTCGGGAACATTGGGCGGTTAAAGCCCGGGCGGTCAAAGCACAGCGAGAAGAAGCCGGCTGGCTGGCTAAAGTCCAGTGGAAAGACCAGAAGCCTATGACACACGCTAGAATAAACTACCAGTTCATTGTTACGGATAAGAGACATAGAGATATTGAAAATACCTACTCTGCCTGTAAGAGCTTTGTGGATGGGCTAGTAGATGCTGGTGTGCTGATAGACGATGACTCCAAACACCTTGAAGTGGGAAGTATTAAGCTATCCCCAGGGAATACAAACCAGACTATAATTCTGATTGAGGAAGTAGTATGATATTAGTGGGTCTAGGGGGAGCCGGGAATTTGCCCACCGCAACAAGCGGGATTCCCTCCTGCTTCAGTCGCTATCGTTTTCCTAAGACCGGGTTACTCAAAAGGTTGCCTCCTTTCTGAGTTCAAATTGGGCATAAAAAGTTCCTGTGCCGTGAGACCTAGACCCATAATAAATCAAGGAGATAAAAGGAGGTAAAATGAAACTATTAACTATTAAGGTTGACTGTCCTACTTGTGGAACAAAAATAAAAATTCCTGACTTTGCTAGGATAGAAGCTAAGGCATTAAAAGACTATGATTTAGCAGAGCAGGCGGCACAAGATAAATTGCGAGATTTACAAATTTGGCTATCTAAAGCCTCGTTATGGGATGTGATAAAATGGTGGTTTAAGGGTAAGCGCTCCTATCACTAAGACCAGAGCATGCCGCAACAAGAAAAAGCTGTTTGAAGCAAAGTATAATGTCAGGATTGAGGAGATATTGAAATGAGTGATATAAAATTCTTGGCTCAAAAAGCATGGGATTTATGGGGCACCGATGCCCAGTTAAATATGGTCATTGAGGAATGTGCTGAACTAATTGACGCTATCCAAAAATGGCGCCGGAATAGAATAGACTCCGTGAAAGTATTAGAAGAGGTTGTTGATGTGGAACTGATGCTAGAGCAGATGAAAGTTATACTGGGTATGCCTATGCTTTTTGAGAATATAAAGAAAAACAAACTAGAGCAATTAGAAAAGTTATTGGGGAAACCAGAGTGAAACTCATTTGGTCAAACGACCATAAATCAATAGTCTTGCTCGCCGAGACTAGGGTAGAGATAGCCTTTGCCGCGCTATTTGTTGAGGGACTGAACGCCCATAAATACGCCTCTAGCCCGACCACAGCCAAGTGGACTATTATACCCGATGAACCTGAGATGGAGATAATCGGCAATGAAGGAGGCAAAAATGGCGGATAAGATATTTGAAGATAGCACCTTAATTACAAAGAGATTCTTCTGTGATTGTTTATTCCCAGGGCATATTTTGGATGTCAGTATTGAATTAACGGAAAATGGCAGCCGAGTCGTCCAATGTTCCGTGAACCTTTATATGGATGGTAAAGCGCCATGGCGTTACCGGATGAAACAAATGTGGCGATTATTAAGGGGAGAAGAGGGAGCGTTAGGCGACTTCATTTTAAGAACAGAGGATATACCCGAACTTATCCGGCTATTAAGTAGAATAGATTTAAGTTCTTGGACGGCGCATACTTAAATGATAGATGATTTATGGGCGGACTACCTAAATGCTTTGAGACGCTTGGTAGTAGCTGTTAAATTAACCGCTTTCTGGACAGAGGAAACGGCAAAGGCAACAAGGGAGACGGCCTATTACACTGAGGAAACAGCTAGAAATGTCAGGGAATATCTCGCTAGACGAGAGTTACTCTTACTCAACCAAGAAGAGGGCTTGTTTTGCCATCTTGTGAAGCCTCAGAGCGGTCTGGAGAAAGAGTCAAAATGAAACGAACAATCCAAAAGAACACATTGGGTTTTATGACCTCCGCTATCTACAAGTATATTAGGACACCAGTGGACATCTGGCAAAAGTTGAACGATGAGTTCCATTTCACTTTAGACGCTTGTGCCTCTGATACTAACCACCTTTTGCTTAGATACTATACGGAAGAAAATAGTTGCCTAGACAAGGACTGGACAGGAGAGATTGTCTACTGTCATCCCTTGTTTAATGGTAAGATTGGTAAGTTTGTCGAGAAATGTGCTATTGAGAAATGTCTTTCTGTGATGCTCTTACCTTCTGCTACTCATACTCGCTATTTCCATAGGTTTATTTGGGACAAAGACAATGCCCGCCCCAGACCAAATGTTGAAATCCGCTTCCTTGAAAAGCCAACAAGGGGTTTTAATTTTGGTAATGACAACGGAGAGGTAGCGGACATCCCAAAAGGAAAAGTGGGTTATATCAAACCACTTATGATTGTTATCTTTAGGGGATAGTTAAGATATGGATATAGATTGGCGTTTCTGGGGGACTATCGCCTTCCTTAGTGTGTATGGTCTTTTCGTGCTTTACCTGGTAATACGAGAGAGTAGGAGATAGTAGTTTATGATTACTCAAATAGCATCCTCGACTTCTTCGACTATGGTTTGTGAAAAGGAAGGGCATTGCCCACACGAGGGAACTGCCGTTGGTTCTCTCTATTGTTGTCGATGTGGGCAATATCTTTACACAATATCTCAACTATTAAATTTCTATGTCGCCGAGATAAGATATGGCTAGCTATTGAGATAGTTTAGAAAGGAGGTAAATGATGGCTGGCTATATTTGCCTCCAGTGCGGTAGGGAAGTATCCTTAAATCAAAGACCAGACCTGTGTGTAAGAGTTGTGTGAATAAATGAAACCTTATTCTGTTAGTCTACTGCTTCCCTTCTCTTTTCTAAGCCATCTACCCTTCGGCAAAGGTCAGACACGCTCTGATTTAATCTGCCGTAATTGTAGGCAGTTAAAATAAGGTTGGTCACGACCAGTATTCCGAGCGATATGAACCCAACGATATTACCATCCATTTATTTTATCTCCTTGTTGTATTCCGAGAACCATAATAGAAGCCAATGACGATACCGACGATTTCAACAAAGCCGATAATGAAAATCTTAGCAATGTCGTCATTGGCAAACCTTATCGCCAGGTAAATCGCCAGCCCGGCAAAGACCGAAGCAAACAGGTAGGCAACGAATGGTCTGACAAACCCCCTGAAAAAGTCCAGCCATTTCTCCATTTTCTTACCTCCCTTTATGTAGCATCATCATCCGGGGGACGAAAGCCCTTGAGTAATTTGAGCCATAAGTAATCTCAAGTTTTGGCTCTTTCCCAGTGTCAGTATGAACCCAACATTCAACAGCTTCGCTCCAAAGAGATATTGGGGTTGGAGCAGTAGAGTTGATGTCCCTGGAACTCCTAACAGCAAGAAGAGTATTGCCTGTTTTGTTTATCAAGGCAATTCCTGCTGCGTTCAAGGCTATGTTATTGTAGCCAGTCAGACTCCAATCAGCACTATTTATACTACCAAGTGATATGGTATCGTCTAATAACTCTCCATAATCCGCTAATACCATTGGGTTTTGGAGGTCTGCTCCATTTACAACAGTGATGTCAAATGTAGCATCATCATCATTTTTGTGTTGCCCATATAGCTTTAAGGTTACTGCTGTGATGACTGCCTCGGCAGGTAGGGCAGATGTATCAAAAATGAATCCCCCCCGCTCAATTTGGTAATAAAAAAAACCTCCAGCCTCTTGATACCACTGACCAAAATAGACAGATGAAGTATAAAGAGAATTAGCAGCAGAGGCATCGTGAGCAGAAGCATAACTTTCATCTGCTGTTCGTCTCATCACCTCCGCCTCGTAAGTAGATATTACTGTTAAAATTGGCATCTAATCCTCTTACGGCTTCCTGAATTTGAAAATTAAAGTCAATCCCTGTAAAGTAGCCCCATTCTCAGTCCAGACTACCGTGCCATCGGTTACGGTCGCCCCAGTCCCCGTCGGCCAGGTTGGCTCGGTGGCTGCTGAAGTTCCCCCGGTCGTGCAATTATATTTATGCCCGTTTTGATTATTGACTGTTGGGCGTAGCTTATCATTAGAGACATAAGCCGTTGAGGCCGCCCAGACAGCCGTTGTCTCACCCACATCGCAATCTACCCTTAGCTGGTCAAACATAGCCACATCGTCATTAGCCGTATCTATCACTGGCTTGGTAGCTGCGGTATAGGAAGCCTTCTCATCAACATCAATAGTTACTTTGGTAGTGAGCATATCGGCAGTCTGGGTAACATTGTAAATCTGAATAGTAGCCACTACGCCAGCCGAGGATTGTCGGACTACCGCATAGATTTCTACCAGGTTCATCCCGTCTACCTCTCGTGATAGAGGGAAGGTAAATACGCCATCCCCAGTAACCAGGTCTTGATTATAATTAAGGCAGACTACTTCAAGGGTATAGGTTTGATAATAGGCGTCGGTATCCAGTTTATCCACAGTGTCTTGATACAGACGGAACTGAGACCATAGCTCATCTACTATACTCTCAACCCCTCGTAACAAATTCCAAGCCCAATTTGGTATTGGTTCATCCTCACTGACCGCGCTAGCGCTAATACCCATTGGCACTCGCACCAACCGACTACCAAAACCGATTGCCATTCTGAAGACTTTGGGACCAGCATAGCGAGTAATAGAGCGTATTCTACCACGCACCTTGTCATTTTGCCGGCTATCAGTAAATTGGATATAATCTTGGATTTCTTGCCCAACATTCATCATCACCATGCCGGAGCCGGTCTCAGCATCCCTCGCTGCTCGGTCAATGACCGCTTTAGCAATATCAGTGGCTTCATTATTGCTGGCTAAGGCAACCTCTACGAAGTCCTCTTTTGGTAGGAGAGCATAACTGGCTGCCTCAGTAGCCGTGCCAAAATACTTTGTCGGCGCATCAAGGGGACTATGCACAGTTACCTTATTCGGCACGACTACTCTTTGCCTGAGTCCTTTAGACCAGAAGTTGTGGGCACCTGAGGCATCATCATAGGCATAATCATACTGAAGTTTCCAAGTTACACCACTATCGACGACAGTAGCATCTTTGGTATATGGCCAGACTGGCTCTGTGCTGCCAGTCGTTCCAGCTACAGTGCAGGTATACATATAATTACTGTCCCGACAAGTCCAGGTTACTGTGCCATCGGTAACAGTATCCCCATCCTTTGTCGGCCAGGTAGGTTCAGTGGTAGCGTGGCTCGTTCCAGCAGTAGAACAGATATAGTAGTAGCCGTTCTGCGAAGTCGGCTTTACTCTATTATTCAGGGAATAGCCTGTGTTAGCTGCCCAGTCAGAAGGGATAGTTGGCTTAACTATCTCATTCAAATCAGTGCCAGAATTGCCTACCCAGGTTCTAGCGAAGGTCATAAAAATATGGAGCTGGCCATCGCCCTCAAATCGGCCATCCAATCCCGCCTTATCTAAAAGCCATTTTATCTTCTCTAATCGGGTTTGCCCTTTGCTAACCCGGAAAGAACCAGCCGGGGCAAAGACAACCGATAAATCCTGGTCTTGATAGGCCGTCAAATCCCAGCTTATCGTCACAGCTTCGCAGTGCTTGAAACAAATCATTGTAGCTTGAGAAATAGCCGTAATTAAGGTCTCTACTGTATCGGCGCTGGCTGCCTCAAAACTACCATAAATATCATAGGCTTCAGTGTTAGCCATAATATCAGATGATAAGGCAACCTGCGTGGCACTGATAAACTCTACGATGGTAGCCCAGGTGTTGTCAGTAGTATTATGGAGAACTCGCCCCACATCTGAAGAAGCAAAGGTTGCTGCGGTGTCAACAAGTTTACCTGCCGAAGTGGAAGTAGCCGTTCCCTGTTTGAGAACGCCAGAGGATTTATCCTCTGCCATCTGGTTGCCTTTGCCAGCTAGAGAAAAGATACATACCAAACTTTTAGGGGCTGAGTCAAACCTCTGCCTGACAACCTTCATGGTATCGGTGCCCTGGTATTCGTCCCCGGCGCTGGTATTATAGCCGTATTCAATTACAGCAGTCCAGCCAATTAAGTTTAGAGATGTCAGTTCACCATTCCAATTCGCCACGACGATTTCAGCAGATTGGAGTAAATCTTCTTGGATATGAATAATTGGTCGGATTATAGGATTGGTAGTTTCATGACCGTATATTCTTGTAGTTTGCCCAGTCTTTGAGAATGTTACCCTGTATAGCACCATACCACCCGCCTTTTGGGCGGCAGTTAAGGTGCTACTCAAACTCAACACGCTAGTCCCACGGCTCGCTTAATTTGGTTTTAGGTGGTGTGCCTCTTCTTAGTTTAGCCAATGTCTCGCCCAGTCTTCGTTCTCCCCAGTCCCGCCAGTTGTCCCAATTACCGCTAATTGCAATACTCCTGATGAACTTTGGCGACTTATTGATAGCTAATCTGGCAGCTACCAGGTCAGCGAATATATCCTCTTGGTCAGGTTTTATACTGGACTTCCGGATAGTAATCACCCAAGCGGTAGAAGCCACCGCCGATTCCAGAGGTGGATAGATAGGAATAGTAACAGCGCTAGAGGCTATGGTAGTGCTAGCAGTTACCAAATAGGTCGTTCTATGGTTCTCAATGGTCAGTTCGCTGCCTATCTCTATCGTGCCAGCCCCTTGTAGAGCGGTCGCTGCGATACTGGTAGCCGCTGCCGCCGCCGTAGCCGAGAAGGTTGCCGACCAATCAGTTAGTTGTGATAATTGGTGAGGCATATTGAACCGCACAAGCACATCAGCATTAGGCAGGTTACTTACCTTAGCCGTATTGCTATTGGTATCCGGTATAGCGCTGGCTTTGAGCATTACTTCTAGCACTTGGTCATAGAGTTTGAAAGACCGCTTTGTGCCGACAGGGTATTCTACAGAATGGATGTCAACATATTCCGGGACATCACCGATATAGACTTGCCTTTGATTCCAGCAAAAACGGTTATAAACCTTATAGAAGTCGCCATTAGTCATAATATCGGCACTAAGCCCAACCTGCGCTGTGCTGGCCTGGGTCAAGATTACGGCTCGGCTATTATCAGTGATGTTGTGGATTACCTTCTCATTAGTGGGGTCTCCAGAGACAAAATGCCCTTTAGGAGTATCTATCAAGTTATCCACACTCGTCTCGCTGGCAGTACCGTATCTGCCCTCTATCTTGAATATCACTGGGACAAGATGGGGCTGATAGGTGCTAAACTCCTTCAGACATTCTTCAATCTGGTAATCTACTTCCGCAACAGAGAAGTCTCCCGAGCCAGACGATTGTAGTTTACCGGTCGTGACCAATGTGGTCATCGCATTATAATCTCTAACCATATCTAATTACCTCTTTTTGTGGGCGACTCCCTTTATTGTGCCTTTCCTTTCACTGGCAAAAAAGACCTGCTTTCCCTTTTTCGCCCCATATTGTTTGACCATTGACCTTTTTATCTTTTCGCCCTTCTTAGTGAGTGGACTCATAATACACCTCCCTAAATCTCAATTTGCCGACTACAAGCCTCACCAATATCGTGTCTGCAAATCTCATAGGTTGCCGTTACGGATAGCTCATCATTAGTCCAGCGGTAATTGCTAGCGTCTTCATCATGGAGGTCACGCCTGACTATGGTTCTCATATCAGTTAGATTCATATCACCTCACCTCCTCTATCCCGATTACATCGGGATTTCTTCCATTGAGCAAGGTTTATTCTCATCGTGTCCACAAAGATGCTTAATGAAGCGGTATTCTTTACCAGCTATTATGTCCTCAATAACTGCCTTGATTTCTGCTATCTCACTATCTGTCCTGTCGGTTATATCAGCCCGAATAAAGTCAGGCTCTTCAGTAGCATCTTCAGGTATAAGCTCATATGCTTCAATGTAGGTTTTCACTCTTCAATCTCCTCCCTCAATAGCCGGAACAGCTTCTTTACCTGGCTAATACGAATAGCATCAGCTTCCTTTAGATGGACTTCTGATACCCATACATCAGACTTTGGAGGCTGTTTTTTACTTTTGAATACTCTCATCTATACCTCCACTTTGTCGCTAAATAATTATGCTGGATTTCCGCAGCCGTTAAGGCTCGATTGTAAATCCGGGCCTCGCCGATCTGACCCTTAAAGTAAGCTATTGGTATATCCCGAGGTTCGGCACCGATATATACCGGTCTAGAACTATTGAAAATGCTGGCAGGCACCGTCCCGGTCACTGATAGTGTGTCATCAACACCATTGAGATATCCCTTCATAGTCAGTGTTGACTGAATATATACGCCGACAAAGTGATACCAAATGTCATTGCTTATCGCAGTCTTTCCGGTAACATAGGCGGTTGAGGTTGTTCCATCATTTGATATACCAAACCCTATCTTGCTGACTGAGTCTCTGTAGAGTTCATAAGCGCGTCCTCCTTCAGCACCACTAGAATATTTTGCTATCAGACAATCAAAAACGTCACTACCAGCACCCACACGTTTCATCCATGCCTCCAGTGTTAGTGAACCTGTAACATCTAAAGAGGTGCTATCTGGCACACTTACCCTGTCATCCCCACCATCAAGATTATATCCTTGTGGAGTCCACAAAGCACCAGTAACTGTAGCCAGATGACCATAAGCATCATCAGATAGGAACTGACCAGTCCCTTGAAAATCCCGTCTGCCTGAAATGTAAAGCACTGGTAAAGTAGACCGAATAAACCGCTCTGTGCTGAACAACCTGTGCGCCGTTATCCGTTCTTTAGTCCCTAGAACCATTAGCTTACTCCTTCGGCAAGTTCAGGACGAGTCCTTAATCGTCAGGCTCCATCTCACCCTGAATGTAACTGCTTTCCATACATCGGAATATCACTGCCGTTCCGCCTTGCTGTGTCTGCCCACCTATGGCTATTGAAAATGGCACAGAGTTCATCACCGTATTACAGGCAAGATAAGGTATATCGTAGGTCTGAAATATCTCAGCCGTGGTAACGGTAATTGTCCCGGTAAGCGTTAGCATTGTTGTCGGTGCGCTGGTATTGGCGGTGTTGGCTATCCTAGCAGTCAACTTAGTTGTCCCCGTTCCAGCCGCCGTCTTAACACCAATAGTCAGTTGCCCTTCAATCACACCACCACTGGCTTTGCCATCAATCCTACCTGACCTTAATGGCTGATATGCTAGCCAACTTCCCCAGTAGGTAGAGTTAGCTACTGTGCCTGAAGTAGTCGTTGCCGCAGAACTTCTCGTTCCAGAAGGGACCATACCATCAGCTAGAGCGGCAGCCCCGGGTCTGAAAATAAAAGGCTCTCGCTGCGATATAACCGTCCGGCCACTAATCCCGGCCGTATCAGCCAGCACTTTGATAGGCAAGAAATCAGTGCCATTTCCACCGTAAGCTGCTCGTCCCGTATTTAGCACCCTGTTCTTCTGTGGTTTCTCCTGTGAATAACCTGGCATAGTTTTTATCCTCCTTTATATGGTATTGGCCGGTAACTAACCTCTTTCCATTTTCGCCACCCTCTTTGCATGAGCTTTTTACCCTCAGCCCTTAATGCCATCAGCCGTCTTAGTTCTTTCTTCGTTTCTTCCAACTTTACTCGGTATTCGTAGTCCTCCTCGGCTTTAGCGATGACAGCCTGCACATCAGCCTCTTTAGTGATGCCTACTTTCTGTAATTGTGCTCTTATCTGTTCATCTAATTGGTTGGAGTCTATCTGCCTTTCTTTTTCTACCCCTTTTTCGGGCAGGAAGAACAACAACGCTGGGTTCTCCAGCGTCCCCCCCATCGGTAGGTAAAGGCCTGCTCTCTGTTTCTTTCTGGCTATTAACAATTTGCTCATTGTTATACTCCTTTCTCATTTTCTCCACTACCTTGCGACCCGGTATGACCTTCAAATGTTGTAATTTTGTGTTGAAGAATTTACCGATTTTCTTTACCTCCTATCAGCTTTTGTAGTAGCTGTTTGATTTCATCTATATCGTTCTCTATTGTAGAGATGCGGTCTTCATTCGCCTCCCCATTCTGCCTATGCTCTTTTCTGGCTCGTTTTGTCCATTTATCATCAAAGGATTTCTTCCGGCGTTGACACTGGGTAATCTCCACCTGTGTGTCGTGCCAGAAATCACAATGCGGGCAATATAACTTTAATTCTGTTGGCTGGGCTCCCAGCCATCCCTTATCATAGTTAGCATCCCTTATACCGTTCTCAAGGACTTGCCCTGTCCGGTCGGTGCGAGAATATCCTCGCATATCGGGCATTGCTAGAATCATCCGCCCGTCGGGAGTCCAGTATCTTTGCTTAGGTTGTCCCCCGATGTCGCCAGTCTTATGGGGAATATCTTGTGTCTCAATTACCATATCTTCACCTTCTTTCGGCTCTTCTCCGTATTGTCCTGTTTGCCGGTTGAGTGCTGGCTATCAATTCCTTCGGTTTATTGCCATTACCTCCGTCATCCTTATCAGCTATCAGCTTCATATCCCACATATTTAGAGATGGATTCATCTCTAAATAATACTTCGTGGGGTCAGCACCCAATTCTTCCAGAGCCACCCTTACCAAGCCTGCCATCTTTTGTTGCCTCTCTTGTGTCAACACCTGAAGCACCTGATATTCCAGAATAGCACCGCTGAGTTTGTCTTTAGTCTCTGGTTTAAGTTTGAACTTTACATCCAATTTATTTGCCTCCTGAAATTTATTCCAGAATCCCCATCGCTTATAAAATGTCCAAGCATTCTCCTGGTTCATTAAGCTGGCTTGCACATCATTTGTCCCTCTGGTAGCTCGTGGCTCGTGAATACCCGCCCCATGTCCGCAATAAAGAATCTTCCATCCTTTAGCGTGAACCGCTAGACAATTATCAATATCATCCCAACCTACATGACCATGAAACAATCCCTCCTCTAAATTACCTATTATTGCCTTTTTACGCAATAAAGCAAAAGCCCATTGTGCTGCCGGCACTTCTATATCTTGAGTGAACATATGCCCTGGAGCATCACGAGCAAAATCGCAGGGAGTAAAGTTATTGAAAATAATACCGGCACTTTCTATTGTGCCGTTAGGAAATAGATTCTTGAAGCCAATAATACCTAACTGTGGGTCTTGCTGAAACAGCTCTAAGGCATGAACATCCCAATCAGGCTGAACAGTAACACTGTTCATTATCGTAGCAACATATTCGTGTTTACAGTAGCTCAATCCAACATTGAAGAACTCGTTACCTTCTATCCAGGGGTGAGGGTGATTATGATAAGTAACATTAGGACGCTCTTCGGCCAATCTCTGCAAATACGGTGAGGTTATATCGGTAGGGTCTACACGGTGAAATGAACCTTGCTCTATGGCAGCATCAGTATCATCAAGGATAATCAAGTGGAATGACGCCCTGGTGTTGGCATAGATAGCCTTGATTGCCTTGACAGTGAGTTCGGGTCTGCCGTGGACAGGCAACATTATATCTATGGGAATGGGGGCTACTTCTTGTGGAGTAGCCCCCTCTTTCGCTTGTTCTTGAACCATTTTACTACTCCTTTTTGTTATTATTTGTTATTAAGGCAAACGGAGTCACTTGCCTTTATCCTAACCGATGTCTAGGTCTACCAGAGCAAAACCGTTAGCTACCCCCAATGTTCTACCATAACCTATCTTCCCTAGACGCCCCTTTGCGTCGGTGATAGTCGTAGCTGCGATAGCGGCTACAGCACCAGCTACAGCAGAGGAAGCCACAACAGGTTCGCCTACTGTCAAGATAGTGCCAGCGACAAAGCACAAAGCATCACCCTTGCTTTGCGCCCAATAGTAGAAACCGGCGCTAACAGCTATTGGCGGAACTCCGACTGGTCTTGCCACAGCAGCCGTATCGCCACTGGTGATTATGGTCTGATTGTATTTATTTTCCCTCAGACCGAAGGTTGTCGTGCCACCTGGTAAAGCAGTCTCAATCGGGTCAGATGGGTCAAGACTGATAGTGACCGTGGTGCTACCTGAAGCTGCCGAGTTATTAGCGATGATTCTATATTTCCTGCCAGCCCCAGCCTGTGCCGTAGATGCTGGCACAATCAACCAGCCATCACGATATTGGTCAGTCGTTATGGCACTGGTGCCGCCAGTCGTGCCAGCCACTGAGGTGGCTCCTACGGCAATAGTGCCATTAGGCACTATACTTTTAACCAGCATAGTATCACTAGGCACATCTGGCCCCTGGTAGAGATAACCAGCCGTTAATGCTGTTCCCGTCGGTGCCCGGGAATGGTGGAACTCAGAATGGTCGGGCAGAATCATTAGTGCGCCAAGTGATAAACTGCCTATTCGGGTAGATTGTGCTCTCTTTTCGTCTCCATAGTCTCCGTAGATTATATTAGGAAAACTCATTTTACCTCCTCCTTTTTTTGCTTTCAGTTTTTATAGAGAACTGTCCTTCTCCCAAACTCTTTTTTGTTTATCAGGCTTATGCCGGAGCGGTAGCATCAGCAAAGAGTTCCACCGTCCAGGCATTGCGGTAATTGCCCACACCATAGCGCCCAGCATAAACCAACTCGTAGCCTCGCAGGGATTCGTCTCTGGTCGATTTAACAGTTGGCTCTCTAGCTGAGACATAGACAATGCCCCCACCTTGCCCGGCGGCGAATACTCCGCCTTTGGCTGCCACTGCTGTCATTGCGATATTGCCATCGGTGACAACAGGCATCCCGAAGAGCCTGCCGATTGAATAGTTCCGTAGCACATCTTCAGCCACGGTGCCCCAGATGCCAGCACCAGCCGAACCAGCGATTGGCACCAGTGGAGTCAAAATATCAACCAGGTCGAGTTCGTGATTGGGATGAATAACACAGACATAAGGCTGCGGTGCTGGCCCACCATCAGCTTCGGCCGTGCCCAGAAGAGTTGCTCTGGCAGCAGCTATGTGCCCCATCGTCAGCGCATTACCTGAACCAGCCAGGGAACTGGAGGCGTTGTCCATCCTCTCGGTAAGGTCAACATCCCGTTTCTTTTCGTAGGCATCCCCCAGTAGTTTACCAGCTACCCGGATTAAAGCCTCATTGTCATCTTCGATAACAACATCGGTTAGGACGATTTTAAGGCCGGCCTCGTAAGGCGTAATCTGGACATTGGTATCGGTGAGTTTCTCATCGTTTACCATATCTACGCCTTCTGTTAGTTGCCTGGATGTCACCACACCGAAATACGGTATATTTACCGTTGACCCTTTGCCCTTCGGTATACTCCAGGCTAACCCACGCATTACCGCCTTAAACATCTGCGTATACTGTGCTTCCTCGATAATCGTAGGAATAGTATCGCCAAGTTCACCTGTAGTTGTTGGCATTTATTTAACCTCCTCTATTAGATTCCTTTTCGCCTTCTCAAAGCGAGATAATCAGCCTTCGCCTGCGGGTCATTAGGATGAGCAATGAATCTGTCTCGTATCTGTTGCTCAGATGCAGAACTACCAGACCCTCTATTAGAATCTGGACTGAGAGGATTTTCAGGAACGATTTTAGGCAGGCTTTTGGCTATATCCTCTATCGCTTCGGGTGTGCCGTCCGTGAATTTAGCTAACTTGATTAAATTGCCAGCATCAACATTGAGACGACCAGCTATCTCACGAGCCTTTTGCTGTTTGATAGTTTCAGCCTTCTCAGCATCTGCCTGACTCAGTCTTTGCCGTGCCTCACCCAGTTCTTGCGTCACCGTGGCAAGTTCAGTATCAGCCTTTGTTTTTGCCTGTCTGCCCCTTAACTCATTGAGTTTATCGGGGTCATCCCTGATTGTTTCCTCATAGTCTTTCAACATCTGAGTTACCCGCTGCTCGGCTGCTTCGGCCGCCTTACGGGCTTTCGTTGACTCTGTTAATGTCCTGTTGACATCAGCTAGAGCATCACTCTTACCCTTTAACTCAGCAGCTCTAATCTGTTGCTCCAATGAAGTTCCAGTATCCCCAGAGCCAGGTGTTACGCCAGCTATGGCTTCTTGTCCGTCCATTATCGCTAGACCTCCTTCACTTTTCTCTTATAAAACAAAAAACCGTTTTCACGGCGACTAGCGCACATAAAAACGGCTACAAAGAGCACAACTTATTAACTTTTTAAGGTATTAACAGACACATTAGCACGATTATTTAAGTTTGTCAAGTGGTCTCTTCCCACTTGAGCAGTTGAGGCTTTGATTTCATGGTAGTAATGGCAGCGATGGCAATAGAATTTTATCACGCCCTCTGCCATTGTTACTTCCAGCAGTATTTCTTTATTACAACTATCGCACCTGAGAGACCCATCTGGCATTATCATTTTGACTCAGCATCTCCTTAATCTGCTCTTCACCCTGAACACCAAATTTGCTTCGTATCATCCCCAGATATTCGGGATTAGTGAAATACTCCTTGAAAGCCATCTCCCTAAAAGGCGTAGGGCAAATATACTGACTAAACGACCTGCCAGTATGTGGGTTTAGACTCCAGTTCAGTAGAGGTTTCACATCTTCAAACCATTGCGAGCCAGGGTATGGCATGGCATCATAAAAATTGACAAACTCGAATAATTGGGACTTCGCCCAGTCTAATGACCTACGGTCGCTGTCAATCGTAGTTCCAGGTAAGCCGAACATAAAGTTAGCCATAATGTTGATACCAGCATCTCTAGTCATGTTAATCACTTCCGCAGTGCGTTTAATAAACTTAGGGTCTGTTACACTCTCAAACCCATAAGCCAGCCAGTTTATTCCTGCCTTCTTCATCGCTCCAAGCATTCTCTCTGTGACGGTATCTACTCTGGCATAAGCCCATATATTGAGGTTATAATCCCTTAAACCACTACATATAGACAGGACTCTATCTTCGTTTAAGGCAAAGAGTTCATCCCATATCTTGATATTTTTGACTCCATATCTTCCCGTGAGAATATCTACCTCTTTCAAAACATCTTTGACAGGGCGAAACTTAACCCGTCTATCTCCATAAAGAGTGTGGATAGGACAATAGTAACAATCGAAAGGACATCCCAACGAAGTGTAGATAGAGGCATATGGAGTCCTCGGTGAACCATCCAGACAATGCCAGTTATGAGCTTTGTAAAGATGCATGGGCAATTTATCCCATGGCATCATCGGGAAACCATCGAAGGGATACTTTATTACAGGATATTTCTGATAATTGACGGCAATGGGGTGAATCCCTGTAAAACTGACATTAAGGTCTTTTATTCTATCCGCCAACGCTTCAGCTACCGGCATTTTGGGCGTTGAAGATACCGAAGGATTATTGCCCATTACCACTATCAACACAGCATTAGGATAAAATGCTCGGATTCTGCTTTCAGTCTCTTCTAGTGTCAAATCTTCAGCTTCAGCATCGAGGATATCGGCGCCGAGGAATGAAGCACATAGTCCAGCCCATAACGGAGGTTCAATAGCCGCTAAAGATGTTCTGAGACGATTATTCGGGTTGACGACAAGCATCTAATGCCTCCTTTACATCATAGGCTATTTGGTGGAGGGAATGTAAAATATCCTCTTGAATAGTCCGTGTATTCGTCTTATCCCTGGCTCTGATACAGTAATCAGTAACCAAAGCAAACTCTTCTGGTTCATACCCGCAGAGTAGAATCGTGTAAAGCCCTCTCTGTTTTGCTACTTTCAGCGCCTTCAGAATGTTTGAAGACCATGAGGTAGTCATTCCTATTAGAACATCACCAGCATCACCCATTACCCTAACCTGATGAGAAAAGACATTCTCAAATCCAATGTCATTACCTAATGCTGTAATCAGTGCCGAAGGACTGGTAAGGGCGAAACAGGGTATGAAAATATCAAAGCCATACTGCCCTACCA
>Ga0209518_1002001_pt1 | contig 20170 bp, 19 predicted proteins | sample RifGroB1_FD_183993 | JGI IMG/M metagenome (GOLD analysis project Ga0209518, IMG submission 183993) | Groundwater microbial communities from Rifle, Colorado, USA - Groundwater B1 (SPAdes) (version 2) | ecosystem: Environmental > Aquatic > Deep subsurface > Groundwater | place: Rifle, Colorado...
ACTACCTCTATGGCTATTTTTTTGCGTTCTTCCGTATTCTTCATATTTTCACCTCCTCTCTTGTTTGGCTTGTCCTTTTGTTTTGCCTTATGTGTTTAGTATAGCGGAATTTCTCTATAACGTAAACTTCCATTATAGCGAATTTCCGACGTTTTTGGAAGATTATATTTAAATTCCTTTAATTTACTTCTATTTTATTGACTTTACGCGATATTAATGTTATTTTATTTATGTTGATTTATCGCCATAATATTGGAGGGTTAATAGTGGATTTAGTAGATAGAATATGGACATTAATGGGCAATAAGAATGATATGACGTATTATGAATTAAGCAAACGGACAGGCATTCCTACTAATACAATACGAGATTATTTGAATCGCAAAACTAAAAACATAACCATAGATAACATCGTATTAGTTGCAGACGTTTTTAGAATGACTGTATCGGAATTGTTGGGACAAGTAGGTGAGAAAGAAAAATACCCGGATAGAATAAAGCATTTAGCTGATATATCTATGAGGTTAGAACCGTCACAGATAGAAGTATTGATAGCAACAGCAAATGCATTTTTGAGCACACATAGGGGAATAGCTGAGAGTTCTAAAAAAGGGGCATAGAGTAGCGAAAAATGTTGTATTCTGCAATTTTAGATAGGAGAAGTTATGAAGAGAGTAGCGACTTATATAAGAGTAAGTACAGAAGACCAAGTAAACGAAGGGTATAGCATACAAGCACAAAAGGAACGGCTTAAAAGCTATTGTGACGCCAAGGAATGGACATTGGCAGCAGAATATATTGACCCTGGATATACCGGGAGTAACCTTGACCGGCCGGGAATGAAAAGATTAATAGAGGATATATACAACTTTGACATTGTGCTTGTGTATAAGTTGGACAGGCTCAGTCGTAGCCAAAAGGATACTCTCTTCCTTATAGAAGATGTATTGCTGAAGAACAATGTTGACTTCGTAAGCATGAATGAATCATTCGATACTACTACAGCCTTTGGGCGTGCCATGATAGGCATACTATCTGTATTTGCCCAATTAGAAAGGGAGAATATAAGGGAGCGGTCGATTATGGGACAAGTTGAAAGGGAGAAGTCAGGTTTGTTTCATGGTGGTCCCTTCATCCCTATAGGATACGATTACACGGGCGGTCAACTAGTCATCAATGAATATGAAGCACTACAAATAAAGGAAATATTTAAACTGTATTTGCAAGGCAATGGAATAAATAAAATATCAAGAATCATGCAGGGCAAATATAAGAACAAATATGGAGATTGGACATATTCTAGCACTATTGCGGATATATTGGATAATCCGGTTTACTGTGGCAGGATAAAAGAGTATGCAGGGCAACATAAGCCTATTATATCGATTGAAGATTTTGAAATGGTGAAGGATAAACGCAGCAAGTTTATAAGGCGGTCACAGAATTATAACTCTCTGCTTGGAGGGTTTTTATATTGTGGTAATTGTGGAGCTAGATATGGCGTACAGCATAATACATACTATAAGGATAATAATTATAAATATTACGCTTGCTACTCCAGGAGTAAAAAAGCGAAACATATGATTGTGGACCCGTCCTGTAAAAACCAAAATATGAATTGTATTGAATTTGATAATATAATAAAAGATAGAATCTTTGGCTTAGATTATAAAAGAGATATAGAGAACTTGTCCATAGAATCTAATACTAATTCTAACACCGTAATAGAGTCTAGGATAAAGGAAATTGACTTGCAGATAGAAAGAGTCGTTGACTTGTATCAACTCGGCAAAACGCCTTTAAATGCGTTAAATGTTAGATTGGATAAATTGAACAATGAAAGGGATATGCTGCAAACCCAAATTGTAGAATACCAGGAGAAGGATTTCAGCGTTTTGGAGGGCTTGTTGAAAGACAGCAGGAATATATTTGAGGCCGGGAACCTCGAAGAGAAGAGGGAGTTTATCGGCATTTTTATTGAAAAGATCATCATATACCCAACCGGCTATAAGATCATATGGACTTTTACCAACATGGAGTACTTACAGTAACCAATGCTTTAAGTGGGAATTAGGGAGTAGAAATACTCCCTAATCAATTAGTATTTGCTTTTTATCGTTGTCCCATACAACCTTATAATTCATACCCTCACACAATGCTCGTATAGGCGCGTATGATACCCCCGATTCAATCTTTAATGGTATGTCTAAGGATTTGCCCTTGAACATGATTTCGACACGCTGTAGAGCATTTAAAACGCTTGCTTTAAACTTCTCCCATTCTGTGCCCGGAACCATCATTTTAGGACATTCCTTCCCAGTTATATCATAGTGTCTATACAGGTTGTCTACGGTTAGTTTATGTTTCTGTAATAGATGTTTTGCCAGGTCAACCGTATTTGAATATGTTTTGCTCCAATCGGAATCAGAGTTGACACACATTTCTATGCCTATGGTATAGTAGTTAGGCGAATATGGTTTTGTTCTCAGTAGTTCACCTAATACCGCATACTTTTTAGCTCCTACATGCCATGCCACTTCATCGTCAGGGATACATTGGATTATCTGCTTATCGTCCACAATATAGTGCGCTGATACGGAACTGTCGGTTGAGTTGAAAAAGTTTCTATTAGCAGCTGCATTAGCTCCGTGGCTTGTATTTGCTGTATAGTGAATAACTATGCCTTTAAGTTGTATGAGCTTCTTTTTAGGCCGGTTGTGGTTCCTTAACAACATTTCTGTAATAGGTAACATTACTTACCATCCCCTATGCCTGGCGTTGTTGGGTCAATAACTACCCCCAGCATGATAAGCAATGCCAATACTGAGTTAAGCAATGTTTCCCAGTTGTCCGGCACTTCAAATAAGTTGAACTGCTTTGCTACCATTACTATAAGAGCTACCAGTGATGTAAGAAATACTTTGTTTCTCAATCTTTCTGCTATTTTCATTTTATTTCCTCCTTAAAATAAAAAGCACCCTTTAAAGGCGCCTTTAGAGATATGTATGTGCATGAGTTTGCGAATGCACTATGTTATTTACTAAATCTTAATTATATATAGTCTATTCTTAAATACAAGTCTATTCTTATATAGTACGCCTCACAGACGTTTTGCTAGGTGTCTCACAGACGTTTTGGGCAAAGTGCCTCACAGGCGTTTTGCTTATAATATTCTATATGCTGAAACTTTCTTTTCCGAGAGTCTTCCGGTTTTTATATCTTTGAAATGAGTATTCCAATGTTGCACTAATTTGAGGTCAATCAGTTGCTTTTTATACCTCTGTATTGTCCTTAAAGATAATCCGCAATCACTGGATAAATCTTCGTCACTTCGGAAGAAATAATCTTCTTTCTTCCCGGTATATTTATGTTCCAGTTCACACATTACCGTATATATCCATCTAGAATACATCGGTAATTCTTCATACGTGTAATCATTGAATACTTTCCTAGGCAACTGGATATAGTTACCCTCCTTGTATTTTCCCATAAAATCATCTCCACTAAGATATTTTATTAGGGGAAGTGTTTGAATGTAGTGGCACTCAAACACTTTTATGCTAGCTAGGCAACCCTATTTATTCCATTATACCATACTTGTCCAACTACTTCAATATAGACAACATAAAAGCCGCTACTATCGCCGCGACCACTCCTGAGATTAAAGTATTGATAACTGTGTTCCACCGGTTGGCCGGTGCTTCGGTGATCTTGTCAATCTTCGCTTCAAGTTTCTCAAGCTTCTCCTTGATATACTCAAAGGTTACTGATATTTCATTCGTTTTAAGCAATTGCCCGATATGTTCCTCTTTAATCTGCCGGATACTGCTTTCGACTGATTCCATTCGTGATTCTAATTTACAATTTTCACAACTCATGATTCCACCTCTAATATTTAGGGTATTTTATTGGTTTTGGTGTTTTGGGTATTTTCTTTGTTTTTGCTGGCTTTGCTGGCTTCGGTGGTTTTGCTCTTTTAGGCATTATTCAATTCCTCCATTCGTGTTAGTATTAGTGTTTGTGTTGGTCACTGATTGTTCAGGGTATTCATACGGGGTGTTGAAATAGTTGTTGGTGAAGTACATCATCACCACTGACATACTGAGCGTTATAACTATAATTGCTGTGAGTGTTAGAAGGAAAAAGCGTTTATTGTATTTGTCGCTTTGTTCCATCTGCTTTGTGGATAAGTCTATGAGGTTTATAAATAAGTCTCTTTCTTCCATAGGTGTCCTCCTTGTTTGCATTTTCCCGTCAAGTGCGGTATAATAATTTACCGCCTTGTTTGCGGTCGGGGAGGGAGTTACTTTGCGGTTGCCCTCTCCGTTATTCCCAAAAGAAAAGGAAGCGTATATTTCAACGCCTCCTATAAATTAGATCATGTAGATATGGATATAGTACTATTGCCGTTATTGCCAATGCTGCGGTTATTGCTATATCCATTATTCTTTCTCTTCCTTATCAGGTACTGTTGCCATCCATTCTCGCGTTTCCTTGCTCAGTGGTTCTGTTTTGCCCCTGACAGCGTTAAAACATTCTTTTATCCCGATGAAGATAAGCATAAGAAGTATTAATCCAACATTGATTTCATATATCACTTTATCCCCTTCTTTCCCTTATATTCCATTTTAGCCCTATCTACAGCTTTGTCAAGAGTGCTTTGTATTGTTTTTACTTTGACCTTATCCGTCATGAGTTTGTAGCTGCCTGACTTAAATAGATTTCCAAGCAGTTCATACTGATTCTTGCCTATGAGTTTTTGCAGTTCATTTTGCTCTGCTACGGATAATTCATACTGTACCTTGTTAACCGTGAATTGCTTTGGTGCGGTCCGGGGGAATATTGTTTTGTCTTTCTCGGCATCGTATAACCGCATAACCTCATTATCCACTATATTTGGCTTGTATTCTCCGACCTTTGAAGGGGATAGGAACGAATATGCTGCTCTGCCTAAGGGAGTTTTGCCCGGGGTTTTGGTTTGTTCTCCTTTGATATTTACTTTTACTGGTAGTTGTTGCCTGAGTCCTGGAGCTCTGGACTTGCCATATTCAAGCAAACCTTCTCCCAATTTCTTGGAATAGTCCACTTGTCTTTCGTATGGGTCTGAGGCTTGCGCTGCTTGCCCTAACAATGTAGGTACTGCTTGTCTTGGGTACTGTAATATTGTTTCTAGTAATGCCTGAGTAGGACTATCGTAGGAATTGCCGAATATGCGCCGCAATGATTGAAGCATAGACATATTGAATAATGCATCGCCACCAGCTGCTATTGCATCGAAAGTTATTTCGCCCAATCCCGGTTTTCCCTTTTCTTTGATAATTCCGTCTATTACCTTTTGCTGTTTCTCAGGTTCCCCGCCAAGGGATTCACTCATTGCTGCACCCATTGCAATTAATGCACTTACAGGTTGTGCCCAATCATAACTGTAGTAATTATCGCCCATCTTTACGGCATAAGGTACCTTGCCTATGGCCTTTTCAAAATTAGCCTTATCCTTATCTTTATCCGGTGCTCCAGTTATAACGCCCATCTTATGTAGCATGAACCCTATTCCAATTATCCCACTACCTGTTGTTCCTTTGGCTAATCCGTCGACAAACTTTGCTGAATCGAATGTCCCGGCGTTAGAATCTTTTATAGCTTTGGCGATTGTTGTAATAATCCCTGCGGGTGAATGCTCAACCGCTCTTTTAGTGATATTGGCAGGAGTCTTTGCGAACGGTAAAAAAGCTTCACCAACTATGCCTGTTTTCTTCTTTACGCCTATAAGCAATTCAGAGAATGCGTTTAAATCTCTATATGTTGCTTCTTCTGCTTTCTTTAGAGCGTATTTTCTAGCTGTTTCAGACACTTCTGTAATATTTTGAGCTTTCATGTACTGGCCTAACTCATTGGTATATGCAGTTTTAAAGAAAGGAATATCACCCTTCTCTAGAAGTTCAAATGATTTTTTATTAACTCCTTCCCAAAATTTGCTTTTAAACACTGTCTTTTGCTGGCCTAATACCCTGCCAAAATCGAAACGATCTGACGTTGATCCTTGAAGATAAGACTTTCCGTATTTGTCCCAGTCTGCATTTACTATATCGGCAAGGTTAGTATTCTTGCTCCATCCTATAGCTTTTGTACGCTTTTCTTTTTTTATTGCCAACTCGAAGACCTGCGCTATAGCATCGTCAACTTTGCGTACAGGCGTATAAATCAAGTTCCCGCCTACATTACGGATATGTGTTTTTGGGTTTAGCAGCATTGCCATTCTGCGCCATGAGTTCACTTTGTCTATAAACGTGCTTGGTACTTGACTTGCAATTCTCTTTGCGATTTCTTCCATAGCCGCATCTTTGGCAGCATCATCTAACCCTCTAGTGTCCTGTATGAGTTTTAGATCGGCTTCTGTTAAATCAATATTATTCCACTTGTTCCCAAACTTCTTCAAGCCATCTGTATTAATCTTTTTCAATTCATTGTTGAGATATCTCAACATTCCCTCAGGTTCAGACTTATGCAGAATTTTAACTGATTGGATAAACTGACCGGCCTCCGTGAGTTTTGATGCTAAGTCCCCTATAATATCATAGCTTTCCTTAAGGTTCCCGGCTTCGGCTGCTTGCCTGGACAGTTTTTCACCTAATACCACTTTGTCCGGTTCGTACTGTTTGCCAAACTTTACATAGTTGTCAAATTCATCTTTTGCTGCTGTGTATCCCTTGCTTAATATGGCTTCGGCTTTTTCCTGAGTAGTTTTGTTGGCCAGTACATCATATGATAATACGTCCTTCTCCAGCATTTCCTTTAACTCTGGAGCGGTTTCTTCTGCACCTTTAACAGTCTTAGCAAATCCTCTTTCTTTCTTCCCGGATTCAAGCACTTGCTCCACTGTAGTTTTAGGCTTCGATATAGGCGTTTCTACGGCTGTTTTAGCTGTTGGTAATGTGTTTATACCACTTGATAGAGTTTGCACGGTTGTAGGCTGTTTAAACAGGTCACTTTGCGTCAACTTGGGTTCTGCGGTTTTAGGTGTTATTCTTGCTTGTTCAGCAGGGGTTAGCCTAAACGGTGCTTCAATATTTTTACTTGGTGCTATCTGCGATACATCGGTTTTAGGTGCTTCAAGTTGCAAATCCATTCCTGGTGTTTTCCTGACATTGCCATAAGGATCCACATATAGAATGATTTCTTTCTTTGCTTGGTCCGGTAGACTATCGACTATGGCTTTTTCTGCTGTGGACAATGTCTGCTTATTGACCAACTTCTTTGATATTGCTTTCCCTACGCTACCCAATGCCGACAATGCTAAGTCTGCCGCAATACCAAATATAGCATTTTGACCAACATTCCCGGCGGCTTGTGCTGCTGTTTCCTTGCCTCTTATAGCTTCTGTAGCTGTGTCTACACCTATGCCTAGTGCTGCATCCGTCAATACTCTTTTACCCAATGTCTGTGTACCTTTTACCAATGCGCCTTTTGCTGCTCCAAATGGCAACAAATACCCAGCCATACTTCCTACTGTTGATGTTATGGGAGCTTTTTCTCTTAACCCTTGTATGGCATCAGTGTTTCTTTCCAACAAGCCCAACGAAGCTGTATTGACTGCATTTACTACGGCAGGAGCAAAAGGATTGTCGGGCCTTATTAATCCCTCCATGGGTACTTTACCCTGTTGCACTACCGCCTTACCTCTTGCATTAGTCTGTCGTGGCAATTGCGGCTGTGCTATCTGAGGCTTTGCTGTAGGCGTCAATTCTTCTAGCCTTTGCGCGTTCAGCAATCGCCTATCGACTGTTGGCGTGGCTTGAGTAACTTGGGGTGCTGATGGTTGCTGAACCGTTGGGGTGGACATTATTTCTTTGGGTGATTTCCCAATCATTCCTGAATTTTGTATGATTTTAGGGATTGTTGCTTCATACAACTTCTCTGATTGCGGCTTATAATATTCCGGGAACTTCTGCTGCACATCACTTGCTGCTGGCCTGTATTCGGGCTTGTTAGGGTCAACATACCGCTGATACTCCGCTTTAGCTCCTGCGCCCAATTTGTTTACATCGACTAATTTCCTGTCATAGCCATACTGCCACGCTGCTTTCTTAGCTACTTCCGGGAGTGCATTATATTTGCTTTTATCATTTTTGTATTTTACGAAAGCATAATTATACGCTTGTTTTGCCATTTCTTGTGTTATATTGTCAGGCATTTATAATACCTCCTTTATTGTTCCCACCAATTGCCGCCGCCACCGGAACCACCAGAACTACTTGTTTTAGTAGCATCGGCCTTTTGCTTATCCAGTGTCTTTGCTCCTACCGGTATACCTAAAATAGAAGCTATCTGTGCTGTTGCTATGCCCGACTGTTTCCATAGTTCATAAGCATTCTTGTATGTTTGCCCTGCTGAGGCATCTGCATTGGCTTTCTGCTGTGCTATCTTTTCATTCCTTGCAGCTTGTAGGAATGGTATAAACGGGTCGTTAGGGTTAGCTGCCTGTCTGCGGTTTATCTCAGCTTGATAGTCATTTGAATAAGCTCCTATGGATGCAATAGCGTTTTCAAGTGCTGCATCCTGTACTAGCCGTTGCTGCTCACTTTGATATTGTTCATCCGATGCAGTGTCCCTGCTCCTATTGTATTCTTCCTGCTCTTCTTGGTCTATTCTGTCTAATTCGTCTTGTGCCTGTTGATAGTCTAGTTGTCCTTGCCTGTATTCATCCTCGATTTTATCCCGTTTCTGCTGGTATGCAAATGTCTTATCCCTATAGGATACATCTTCTGCCCTTCTATTTGATTCAATCAAAGCCTGTAGTTTAGCCATAGCATTGTCTGATATGGCTTGCGCTTCTGACATACGCCCTTCTGACTCTAACGTTTGTATCTGTTGGTTAGCCTGGTCTATGATATTTTGCTGCTGTAGGTTGATATCATTCTGAACATTCTGTGCCTGTGCTCCTGATTGAATGATTTCTTGACGGCCTAATCCTGCTCCTAGATTACCTTGGTTGGCTAGAGTTTCCTTTAATGTGTTTAGCCCTCTCGCACTCTCTATGGCTCCCTGTTGGCGCAATGGGTTATATGTCTGCGGTGCTTGACTTATAATGTTCTTTTGGCCTTGCACACCTTGCGCTATCTTTTCTTTGATAGATGCTATCAATGCAGCTTTTTGGTCATCATATGATTGGCTTATAGTGCTTGCTTCACTAGCAAGTGGTTGTGCTGTCGGTTGCACTGTTGATTGCGTTACTACCTGAGATGAAGAAACACTCTTTTTTTTGTTTTGTTTTTCTTCTATCCTGTCTCTTTTTTCTTCTCTTGCTTCTTTGTCTGCTTTTAACTGCGCTTCACTTTTACCATATTCACCGGTTACTTTATAGCCTTTTTTTTCAAATGTTTCACGGTCTGAATAATTTATACTTGTTGTGCTTCCGTCTGGTCTTTGTGCTGTTAATGGCATGTTATCCCTCCTTTAAGGAAATATAAAAGAGCCTAGATTACAGGCTCTTATTGCGTAATAGTGTCCTCATTCGTATTATCCAATGCTAATATAATTTATTACTACTGTGACACTTCCAAAATCAGTCCCATCACGCTTACTTACATATATCCTTGCACCCGTTGTAGTAATGTTAGATACGTCAAGAGCAACAATATAGCCTACAGTTCCAGCATTTGCTGTTACTACTGGCACGGTTAAATGTTCTTGGTCAAAGACTACATCAAAATATGTGCTTGTTCCTGTTACGGTTGTTTTCGTTGCTTTGCCGGTATTAATCACCCTATTTTGTTTTCCACATGTGGGCACTTTTGAATTATCAATATTACTTTCGATTTCTAACCCTGAGAAAGCCGTATACCCTGTATCCACCGTTATTACAAGAGTGTGTATACCATCAGTAAGATTCTCGGATAATAGTATTTTTTCCAACGGGAAACTAGCTTGATTACCGTTTGTGTAATCCGCTTTGCTAGTTGGATATAACCTATTAAGGCTTACAGTGATTAGAGCACCACCATCTATCGTAAAAGTAAATGAACCTAACCCAGAATTTTTTCTGGCTAATAAAGACACCTTATTACCATTAAACTTTGCTGTAATTGTACTTGCTGCTGTCTGGCTCAAATACTCATGGTAGGTAGTTGTGCCTAATGCGAATGTATTATCTGCCCAAGTTCCTGCTCTCACTATATCAGGTGCATTGTACGCAAGCAAAGATACTCTTTTTGATATCCCACTGTCACGCTGTTCTGTCCTTGTTGCCCTGTCAAATATCATGTTGAATATTTCTGCTCCAATTGCTGCGTGTCCTATAGCTGTTGGATGATATGGGTCGTCAGATGTCATCCAGTCGCCTTGACCATAGTTTGCTGCGCCTAATACCCAATGGTCAACAAACAATTTATGCACATCTACAAGTCCTGTACCTTCGATGTAGCTAACTTCTTTCATTGCTTCTGCATAGTCATCCAAGTCAGTTACATTTGTGGTGTTGTCACCTACCCATGTAGGAGTAATATAAGCTACATCACATTTAGGATGAGTGTTTCGTATTTGCTTTACAAATGCAATTAAGCCTTGTTTAAAGTCCTCGGCTGGCACATATCTAGTTGTATAAATTTCAAGGCTATCATTCACACCAATCATGCAAAGGATAAGGTCCGGTTTAAGGCTTAATGTACCAGAAGTAAATACTCCGGTATAATCTTGCGGTCTGTTAAATATCTTCATCAGAGTGTTGCCGCCGATTCCGTTTCTCGTTACTATTATGTTCTGCCCGTTTGTGCCTGTCTGAATTACATGCTCTGTCCATGTGCTAATTGTATTTTCCCCATCGGCATATGTTCCATCATACCTAATGACTGTAGAATCGGGATACTTGTTGGCAAGCTTTTGAGCTAAAACAGCAACAAATGTTTCATCTACTGTTGCATGGTCAATGCCTAATGTTACACTGTCGCCAACGCAATGTATGAGTACATTTTCACCAGAGTTTATTTTCCTAATTACATTTTTTAGACTCTGATAATTAAATATTGTGCCATCCTTTTTCAAGGTATTTACTTCAACGGTTTGTGTCGCAAATTCTGCCAGATACGCATCAACTTCAACCGTCATAGTATCATTTAAAAAGTCTTGTATTTCGTCCATTCTCCCCTGTATCTGTTCCCTTGCTGCTGTTTCGTTTGCTGGGAGTGTAGGATATGCTGTTGTGTCTCTCAATCCTATCGCGGGACTGAATCCCATTTTAGTTAAAGCCATCTATTTCACTTCCTTATCTTTTCTATATTGTATTTTCAGATCCATTATTGCTAAGTTTTCATTAGAAACATTGTTGCTGAATTCAATTTGAAAATACACTTTCTTTTTAATCTTTTTGTTAATGTATATTGTCTTTGCATATCGAGTGACCGCCCACGTAAATGCTGCCCACGTAAATGTCGCCCAACTGAAATTAGAGGTTGCCCCTGCTGGGATTGTTTCGCTTTCAACTTCAGTTTGATTGTCGTCAAGTACCCTAAATATGATAGTCGCGCCTACTGTTGCCGTAGTATTGAACCACATCTTAGTAATGGTTTTCAGCCAATTGGACAATCCGAAATCTAATACCTTACTGCGCCATACTCCGTTAATTGCGCCCCCGAAATCATTTCTATTGGTTATGAATTTTACTATTTTCCCGTTTATCCTGTCTCCGTAGTAAAGTGTGCCATTAATATTAAAGAAACAGTTTGCATTAATATTTGTAAGTGGGAACCATGCCAGTATCTTTTGATCTGCTTCTGGAGTTCCTGTGCTACTGTATGGTGTTAATAGATAGTCCCATACCCACGCTTTGTTACCTACACATATCCAGTACATGCCCTTAAAGTCATAGCTTGATGCGCTTGATAGGTTAGATTCTGCCAGCATTCCAAGCCGTGCAACATTACCGTTGATGTTCCGGGATATCTGTTGAATATTACGCTCATCTTCTATATCCGTAGACACAAGCGTATGAACGCCTAAATAGGTATTACACCATGTTAATTTGTTGTTGATTAACTGTATAGTCCAAGGCATATTGCAGCCTACAGCCCTATTAATCGGGAACGATGAAAATAGAGTGCTTTGTGTTGCGTCATACTCCACACCAAACATTTCAGTTGCTTTAAACACTATCAGAGTGTCATACTGTTCGCCTAATCCGTAAACATCACCACTTGAACCCATAGGCTTAAAATTACTTTCGGGGAAGTATGTAGGGTCTAGCAGCCCTGAGAAGTATATATTGTTTGTCCCGTTACCTGCTACGAATACTCTTGTGTCATTCCTGCCTCCAAAGTCTATAGCATACTTGCAGTTCTTAATTGTATTTTCAATGGTTGTATCGGTCTTATACGCCTTTATACGCATAGTGTTTGTACCTGTTGGCGGTGCTACTAGCCATGTAACTACTCCGGTTGTACGGTTGACTGTGAAGTGTGTTGTCTCTACCTTGTCGAATGTCACCCCGGCATCAAGCGAACCTACGATTGCGGTTGCATCTAAATTCGCGTCCATGGGAAAAGATGTTTTAACATTATCGGTTACAAAGGCATAAATAAACCCTGCTCCAATGCGATTAAAACTTTCGTTAAAATCGCCACCGCCGGTATCTGTTCTGTTCAAAATAACAGTAGGTATATATGGTGTAATCGTTGTTGCTGTTGTACCATTCCACTGAATGTAATTTGTGCCGTTTATGTAATACAGAATATCGTTGAAATTAAAAAAACTGCCTTTTGCAGCAGCTAATCCGGTATATATTTCCGTCTCTGTCCCTGTTGACGGGTCCTTCTTGTATAGTTTAGTTCCTCTATGGAATACGATATAGCCCTTGTATAGCTCGTTATAAGCTTGATAGACTGTTGCGACTTCTAAGGCTGTACCGAATTCCTCCTGCCCCCAGCGTTTAGTCAGGATTCTTTCTGCAAACCACATGTCTGTCATGTTAGGAGATTGATTGTCGAGAAGCTTCATTTCCAAATCTTCCAGGCATATACCACCGTTTATTTGGCTTAGTTCCCATTGCTCCAACGGTACATAATCTAATTTCGCCATGGTTTAACCTCCTAACTGAGAGTTATAGTAGTCCGCAATATTACTCTCGCCTGATGGTTGTTTTACGACCGCTCTAGCTTTTGCTTCTGCGTATTTGTCCTCAAAATAGTTCGTCACAGATTTATCGCTGGCTGTGGATAACAACGCCGCCAACCCATAAGGCATTACTGCGGTTGCTGTGAGATCATCTACCTGCACTGTATCGGTCAAGGCTGTTAATGTTACTGGTACCGGCTTATACTCTATTCTGACTTTACCTTCATAGTAATAGTTAATATATAATTCATTGCGACCTTCCCATTTATAACCGGAGTCTTTATTGTACTGTCTCTCTGGATACTCATTGATGATCTGTGTCACATTCTTAAAGTCAGCAGGCATAGTCTTTCTTACCCAAGGTGCGTATATCGGCACATCTGCTGCGAGTGCAAAGGGTATATTGAATAGCGCACGATTAATGCAAAGGTAATAGTATGTACCACTGAATCTTAATCTTGACTTTATTGCTCCTGCTGTTGGAGTGACTACCCCTTTATACGCCGTGAACTGCCCTGTAGCTGTAGAAGTTATCGTTGCTAATGTATTCCATCCGCTTGTATAATCTTCAACGTATACGGTGCCTGGGCGGTCTATCTCGAAGTAGTATGCTTTGCACTGCCCTAACCCTTCAAAGGTTAAATCTGTACCCTCAAATGCCTTTACATCGAAATTAGAGGTATGTCCTAATATGTTAGTAAAAGGTTTGTTTGATACTTCGTACTTGGCGTATAAGTCCCCTATGCCTGCGGATACAAGCTCATTTTGTATGACTGTACATAATCTTGGTGTTTGCGCTGAATAGTCTGAACTGTTAATTTGACCTGTATCATCAATCTCATCTAAAAATGCTAATGAAATGTCCATGACCTGTTGCACTGTAGTTGACATTGTTTTCACCTTCTTTCAAGGTTATTTCTTTTTCATCTTCATATTCATAGGCTTAACTGTCTTGCCTGTCTTAGCTGCTTTAGATTCTTTTTTTGCTTGATGAATCGTTTCTTTACCGTGTCTCATGTTTTCTACCGACATATCTTTTAATGCTTTCTTATGTTTGTTTTCATATTCCATCATTTCACATTCTTTTTTCATGTTTTTACCTCCAATATAATAGGGAGGTTTCCCTCCCCTTTAATTAATCTGCTGAATTAAATGTTTTTTAGCTTGCACTGGAATAGATTTCACTATCCCAAAATAACATTTTGGTAAGTGGCTTATGGCTTTTATACCAATGAGTTGACGGCAAATTGCTAGTAAGTAAATGTTTATTAGCCAAATATCCTTCAACGCTAGTTCTATTAGTATCTGAAAGTACCCCAGAATAAAATAATACCTCTGCTGTCTGACCGTTCCAAACTTGCGCGCTGTCAGCCCAGGCACCAAGGTACGTATAATTGGTAGTACCTGATAAAGCGTTAGTAGCAGTTCCAGAGGTTGCAAGCGAACCGTTTCTATATAGTTTCCGGTCTCCGCTTGTTGCTGTTCCGGAGTATAGTTGCATTCCCTGACCCACGGGATAAAAGGTTGCGATAGTCAAACCCGTGCCTTCCCAGTACAATTGCCCACTGCTATTTGTCCCAAGCGCATGATACCCAGTTTGCCCGCCGATACCATATGCCGAATCGACAAAACGAGTGCTGTATATCCCCCGCCAAAAGTTAGTAGTTCCAGAATCCATAGCCGAAACAGCAAACATAGAAAATGAAGTAGCAGTTGCACTATTGAGATTATTTAGACTTTTAAAAGCGTTGCCCGTTGCGCCTGCAAAATCCACGCCCTTTTGACCGTTGGTTGTTTTAACCGTCAACCCTGACGTAACATCCCCGGTAAGATTAAGCCCCGCATTTGCTGTCCACGTCGAAACAACGGCACCTTCGGAAATTGCACTTAATTCTTCTGGTCTAACACGCATCAATAGTCCAGAAACGGTTGAAGGGTTATATTCCCATTCGGTTGAAGGTTTTGATACATTAGTTGCCATTTTTTTTCCTCCTTACGCTACAGAAGAAAAAGCTTCTGAGCTAAATAAAATACGTTTTGTGAATGGTGGGATTGTTTTATTCCAATGGCTAGTGCTTAAGTTCCCTGTCAACGAATACTTTCTTGCAATCCAACCTTCAAGTTTCATAATATTTTCTACTCCTATATCGGTTGTTGCGCACCATGCTGCTGTAATTGCAACTTGCATATGTCTTGAATAAAGATAGTTTGCTCCTAATATACATCTGTTCCAAATAGTGGTTGAGCTATAATTTGCAGCCATGCTAAATACACCATTTCTATGCAAACTAGTACCGCCAGTCGAACCGCCTCCGCGCATTGATGCAAATATCCAAGAGCTTGTATTGAGGGTTCCGCTTACTCCGGGTGTGGTCACTCCTACCCCACTATACATGGTTGTACTTCCTCCACCAGTTTCAATTCTTGCCACCTCGGACGATGCAGGATCAAAACCATATGTTAATGAAATTGCGTCTTTCCAATCTTGCGCAGTATCGCTATAACATAAAACACCTGCCGAAAAACCCTGCGCGCTGTTGTCTCCCATTTGTCCAGTTAGCATATCTGAACCGCTGGCTGTGAATTGTGCGGACGGAATAGCACCAATATTAACCCTATAAGGTCTGCCACTATACCCCGTCTGTCCAAAACTCCCACTACCATATAATGCGCTCCAAGTGCTAACATATGTATCAAGGCTGGGGAGATTATCACCGTCAACATATACGGTTAATGCCGATAGATTTGCAGGAGTCCACGCCCAAGTTCCAGAGGGTTGGGATACATTGGTAGCCATAAGCTTATACCCCCTCTGTAACCAAAATTTTAGCCGTAGAAATCACTCTCGCGTTAGTTTCAATGTAGCATGTAGCAGTCCTGTTAGGCGTTATCCCTGTCACTGACGCCACTTGGAAATTTAACGCTGTTGCCTGGTCGTCTGTGAATCGTAATCCTCCGCTATCGTAAGCGGCTGGAGGAAATGCAGCCATAAGGTTTGACACATGGAAATTATATCCGCTAGCATTTACCGATTCGCCTATTTTAAGCTCCACTAAATCGCCAGATACTAAGGTCAAAGGGACTCCGTTTCGAGTCGTTGAGGTATTGATGTTAACGGTTACATTAACTACTGTCGTGAATTTTGTCCCTGCCATTAACGGTAACCATACGCCTTTACCTGTTTTATGCTGTACATATGCTTGATATTGCGTTGCGCCTGTTAGTGCAGTTGCAACGGTTACGCTTGCGCCTGTGCTTTCGCCAATCAGTGTCATTTCTTGCGTACTTAGTTTTTTAACATACGCCTTTGTGCCACTAACCAAATACTCGCCTACTTGTTCCTTTTCTTCACAAACCGTGGCAACATGATAATTTTTAATTGTTACAGTGTCTGTACCCACCGACAATTGAATTGTAATTGTTAAATCTTGTGCGGTTGTTAAATCTATGGCTGTGGTAGCAAAGGTTTCACTTATACCAGTTCCTACGTAAACTATGGTTTGTGCGGTTAATGAATCTGACCATAAGACAAAGTTAAAACTGATATTTGCGGTGCTCACGGGTAGCCCCATAGTTGCTATTGTAGTACCACCAAGTTTCAACTTAATCAACTTTACGTTTGTGTTACTCGTTGCGGTAAAGTAAAATGCACCGTCCATTTTTCCCCTAGTGCCTATTTGACCAGCAAGTATCGGTATAGTTAATTTTGTTGTCTCTGCCACTGTCCCTGTATGAGCTATGTCTGCACTACCTTGCCATGTTTTATATTTACCTACCCCAGGCAGAGTTGTTATTGTAGGCGTAAGACTAACGCCTATTGCCCCATCGGCTGGGCTTGTGACTACCACAGAAGGGTACAACATATCATATGGAACTAATGGAACATGCTGAAACATTTGTCTGTCAACCGCTCGCCACGGTTGTGCAAAACCCGCATTGGTCACAATGGCTAATTGGCATACTGGATTAGTCGTAACTAATTCTACAACAAAATGTATTTCTTCTCCTTCTGAGTAAGATATATTATCGATATTAATCCAAATCTCAGAGTTAGGTGCTATGGTCAGTCCGACTGCGGTCGCCTCTGCCGATCCCATCGACTTGTCAAATATATTTGTACCGGCTTCGCTTGTGCCCCTGTATATGTGTACCCTTACTCTACATGTATCATCATCCCATATGAGATTGGGCCCGAATTTGTAATACAACCTTTGCAGTACATAGTTCTGCTGTGGGATAACATTGTAGGTGTATTTATATTCATTTTCTGCGGTGCTTAACCATTCTTGGTCAAACTTATCCACAAATTCTGGATATGCGCCGTCTTTTAATGCTCCTGACTTGTCTAACACCACGTTACGAGTCCAAGTAATGTTATTATCAACAACCGTACTACCTACGCCTGTAGTCCATGTAGCCGGTTCTGCAGCTCCTGTAGTGCCTCCAACTGTGGCAATGTATACAAACCCTGTAGCTTTAGCATCCGTAGGTCTTATTCTGTCACCAATGGCTACTGACTTAGCAGTTGTCCATGCATCCGCACTATTACCATGAGTGATTATGCGTGTTTCTTTAGCTTCTTGCCGACATTCTACCATTGAGCTACTTCCGGTATCGTCTACTGTTTGCCCTGGTATCATGAAACTGGCTGAATCGCCAATAACTGTTGACAGCAAATGATGTCCACGGATACCAAGCGAAATTTTATCTTGTGTGCCTAGCGTTACTTTACCGCCAACTACACCCGCCTTTTTCGCAAGTACATAAGCAACTATATCCATTCGATTCACTCCTTTTCAAATCTTGAGTGTCTCGCTGGACATCGGGTCACCTCGTTGGGTGATCGTTTATTTCTCTACCGGTATTTTATTTAAAGTACCACATTTCTTTCCACCTGTGTTCTTTCCGGAATGAGTGCATAGTATTTCTATGTATCCGTCTTTTATTTCGCCTTTCCCAAGCAAGTGGTTGCACTTCGTGCATCTGTATTCGTTTTTAGTCTCGATGTTAACCACCCCCCATTTAATGTTTATCTCTACATAGCATACCAAGCAGTTCCGTTAGTTATAAATACCGCTGCTGTATCATATTCAAAAAACTTTGCAGTAGCCGGGAATCTATCGTCCGGCAATGTTACTGCTGTTCTTTCCGCATGTGTGCCATACCATACGTGGTCATAAGGATTATAAACTATAGCCATGATTATTCCTCCTTTAGTTCTGCCATCAATTTGTCAATACTCTTTATATGCCAACTCTTTATACCTTTTTCTTTAGCTAGTGCTCTTATTTCTTCTTCTGTCTTTTCTACTGGTTTATCGTCCATAACGTTGTTTTCTTCCTTAACCTCAAAGCTCTGTTTTAACACCTTGCACATTGTTTCATTCTCTGTCGCATATTCTCCGTTTGCATCGAAGTAAAATCCTTTTAATCCTGTGGCTCTCTGTACGTATTTATTTGCTATCCTTACATAAAGGCTAGCACTGCCTTTAAAAATCAATCTAAATCCCTCCTATAAAGGTTTCAATCCACACACTCGCTGGGAATGTGAAAATAGGGGAGATTGCTCTCCCCATCATATTACTGTAACTCGATTACGAACATAGATGCAGCATGGTTAGTCAATAGTGCTGTGCCTGCTGCTGGAGTAAGTGTTATTAGGATATTGCCACTAGCGTTCATATATCGGCCTGTCTCAATCTGGATTACATCAGTAGATGTTGCGGCAACTGTGCCTGTTTTGGCTACTGCCGCAAATACTCCCGCACCTGCACCGATTGAATATGAAAGTATGCCTGTGGTATTCTTCATGCCGATACATATTTTGCTATCCCTTCCACTCGGAGTATATGTGAATACCTCCGTAGCGTCATTTACAGCTGAAGTGGCCGGATTAAAGGTTAATTCTTGGTCTGCGTTTAAGGAAACTATCTTTGTATTTGTTATTGTTACTGCCATGTTATCCCATCCTTTCCATTAAATAGTTGTCTCTGCTGCGTATGTGAAGGTTCCTTTGGCAAGTTCCTTGGATTTTATATTTTTATATCCCAGAATCAAGCCACCGTCAATACCAATTGCCCTTGTGTTCTGCAATTCGATATTTCTAGTTCTCAGCTGATGGTCTGCATATCCTATAGCCTGATATGTACCTGCCAATATTGTTGATACTGGAGTATCTACAGTGCCTGAATTGTATACGGTATTGGTCACATATACAGAAAATCCCAGGTCTTTTGTCCACTGCATGCCGCCTTTGCCGTTTATACCGTTGTTGATCTCAAACTGTATGCCAGCTAACTGGAGTTTAACTCTCATCCACGGTGGAATTACCATCCACATATTGTCCTCAGTCACGTTGTTGTCATACAGCCTCTGTGCCAAAAGTGCAACGTTGCTAAGAACGTTTGCGCTTGTAATGGTTGCTGTTACTGCTGTGCCTGCGTTTGCATCTGCGCCTATGTTCTGGAAAAACTCTCTCTCAATCTTGTCCTTAAGCATGTAAGCTGCTCTCTCAGACTGTGAACCTTTGGTGTCAAGGTTTGTCATGAGCGCGTCAACATCTTCAACCTTAAAGGCAAAGGTCTTTGTCTTGTCAATGAGCATTGCTATCTGGCTATCCTGCAATGCTTCATGGGTTATTGTTCCAGTGTAATCACTGATTGTCGGGTCTCCAAGGTCTGTGAAATACACTGTATCTCCGTATTCCTTGATAGGGGACTTAATCTTTGCTGTTGCTATTTTCTTCATTACCAGGTTATCTTCGAGTGTCCTATACACGGATGCATCGAATAACTCAGGTATGAATCCTCTTGTTACGTTATTAGTGTTCATTGATTAATCATCCTTTCGCAATAAAATAACCGCTACCATTTGGCGCGGCTTTCAACTATCTTGGAAAAGTTTTTCTTTATCCAACTTTGGTCTGTCTTGTTCTTCTCGAATGTTTCATAGCTAATAAAATCACCTGTAGGTTTCTCACCCTTTACGCTGCCTGTAGAAGCCTCAGCATTCTTCTCATTTGCTTCTTTGGCTTCTAAAGTTTTACGTAGCGTGTCGAGTTCCTTATCTGT
>Ga0209518_1002004_pt1 | contig 20157 bp, 21 predicted proteins | sample RifGroB1_FD_183993 | JGI IMG/M metagenome (GOLD analysis project Ga0209518, IMG submission 183993) | Groundwater microbial communities from Rifle, Colorado, USA - Groundwater B1 (SPAdes) (version 2) | ecosystem: Environmental > Aquatic > Deep subsurface > Groundwater | place: Rifle, Colorado...
TCGCGTTGTCCGTCTTTCCCGTGTGCTCGTTTTTTTTGCTAAATTTACAACGGAAATAAAAACGATTTTTTCACGACACGGATTTAATTACCTCTTTGTCATTTTTGTCTCTGCCATCGCACTTGGGACTGTTCTTACCTATACCTTTGATCAGCATGCGCAAACAGGCATCAATTCAATCCAAACAAGCTTATGGCTTATTGTCGTCAACGCGTTTACCGGAGGATACGCAAACGTCTATCCGGAAACACCCGAAGCAAAAACTGTATCGGTCATTCTCATTATCATTGGGACGGTTCTCGTCTCATACTTCACCGCTTCCCTTGCATCATATTTTACGGAAAAAGAACAGGATGTTGAACAGGAAGAAATCAAACAGAAATTGGATGCAATCGCCAAAGAAATCCGCGAAATGAAGAAAAATATCTAACAGCTTTCATGATATGCTTATACCATGTCATACCCGGTGAGATTCTTCGAGAGCGTCCGCGTTGACAGGTATATAACTTTTATGTTATACTAGCTGTATATGAAAAATCTATCAAAATATCGAAACGTCGAAGATTTTAAGAAAGAATCCCTCAAAAATCCAAAAGTTAAAGCGGAATATGGTCGATTAGAGCCTCGCTATAGACTTATTAGACAAGTTTTAGACGCTCGGATTAAAAAAAGGATAACTCAGAAGGTTCTTGCTGTAAAAATGGGGACAAAACAATCTGCTATTGCCAGATTTGAATCGGGAAGTACCAATCCCACACTTTCTTTTATTGAACGTCTCTCACGTGCTATCAATACACCTATCACTATTTCTGTGTCATAATTGAACAAAACTATGGGAAATAAATTTTATCTCACGACAACCCTCCCTTATGTCAATGCTGCGCCGCATATCGGATTTGCATTGGAAATCATTCAAGCGGATGTCATTGCACGCTATCATCGACTTCTTGGGAACGCGGTATTTTTCAACTTTGGCACAGATGAACATGGGAAAAAAATTTATGATAAAGCAATTGAGGTAAAAAAGGATCCGAAAGCATATTGCGATGAATATGCAGCAAAATTTGACGATCTTAAACAGGCACTTAATTTAAGCTACAACAGTTTTATTCGTACCACTGACCCAAAACATATTATTGCCGCACAGGAATTCTGGAATCGATGTAAGGCAAATGGCGATATTTACAAAAAAAATTATAAAACGAAATATTGCGTCGGGTGTGAACTGGAAAAAACAGATTCAGAACTTGTTGATGGGTACTGCCCGCTTCACCCCAATAGAGATCTTGAAATTATTGAAGAAGAAAATTATTTTTTTAAATTTTCGAACTATCAAGATAGATTATTACAACTATATAAAGAGAGTCCTCACTTTGTTATTCCAGCATATCGCCAAAAAGAAATTACTGAATTTGTGAGCAAAGGATTGCAAGACTTTAGTATCTCCCGATTGAAAACTAAAATGCCATGGGGTATCGACGTACCTGATGATCCAGACCATGTTATGTATGTATGGTTTGACGCACTCATTAATTATATTTCCGCCATCGGTTGGCCACAGGATATAAAAACGTTTGAATCGTGGTGGCCGGTAGTTCAATTTGCAGGAAAAGATAATTTACGACAACAATCAGCTATCTGGCAAGCGATGCTTTTTTCCGCTGGTCTTCCACCATCAAAACAAATATTTATTCATGGATTTATTTCTGTTGACGGTCAAAAAATCAGTAAAAGCCTTGGAAACACGATTGACCCGTATGCATTAATAAAAAAATATGGAACTGATGCTTTACGGTATTATCTCCTTCGGGAAATACCTGCATATGATGATGGAGATTTTTCTGAACGACGATTTAAAGAACTCTATAATGCAGATCTTGCAAATGGGCTGGGAAATCTAGTGGCGCGAGTTGCTAAACTAGCGGAAAATACACAATACGCAATACACAATACGCAATTTAAGGAAATAAAAGAATTGGATGAATTTCGATTCAATGATTCGATTTCTTCTATTTGGGAAACTATAAAAACAACGGATCAATATATTAATGATAAAAAACCGTGGACATTATCTGGTGAAGAATTAAAAAAAATTCTTGAACCGGCAATACAAAATATTCGAACCATTGCAACACAATTGCAACCATTTCTACCGGAAACCGCTGAAAAAATATTGAAACAATTCGCTGGACCTGCAATTACAACCCAGCCCTCTTTATTTCCCCGTATTTAATTGGTACTTATTGGTATTATTGGTACTTATTGGTATTATTGGATTATTATTTATGTATATCGATACCCATTGTCATCTGAATTTCAAAGAATTTGATGAAGATCGTGCTATGGTGATTGGTAATGCAAAAAAAGCAGGTGTGAAAAAATTTATCAATCCCGGAAACAGCATTGTAACATCAAAACAAGCAATAGAACTTTCAAAACAATATCCAGATGTAGTATTTCCAGCTGTTGGAATTCATCCATATGAAATCACAAGAAATCCAGATGCTTATGATGTAGAACGATTACTTATCTCAAACAAAAATATCATTGCCATTGGCGAATGCGGATTGGATTATCATGTGTATGAAGACTTCCCGGCAGAAGGTAAAAAAACAGAACAAAAACAATTGTTTGAAGCACATCTACTTCTGGCTTTAAAATACAATCTTCCTGTCATTATTCACTGTCGGGAAGCCTTTAATGATGCGTTTGATGTTCTCGATTCTTTACCAACTATGCCACGAGGAACATTTCATTGTTTTTCCGGAGGACTAGCAGATGTTCGGGATATTCAAAAACGTGGGTTTTTCTTAGGATTAGACGGAAACGTGACATATTCCAAACAATTAAAACTTGTTATTCCCTCAATCCCTTTATCCATGATTCTTTTAGAAACTGATTCCCCACTTCTTCCTCCTGATGGACACCGCGGGCAGCGTAACGAACCAAAATATATTCCACTTATTGCAAAAACCATCGCAGAACTACAAAGCAAGACGATTCAAGAAGTTGAAGAAACAACAACTGCAAACGCAAAACAATTATTTTCGCTATAATACATTTATGACCATTTCTGTTGTCATCCCTGCATATAATGAAGAAGAATTGCTTCCCAAAACACTTGCGTCACTGTCTCAACTAGATCGGAAACCGGATGAGATCATTGTCGTTGATGCATCCTCGACAGATAAAACTGCAGAAATGGCAAGAAATGCAGGAGCTGTTGTTGTCACAGTACCAAAAAAAACTATTGGATTTTCCAGACAACAAGGACTTTTAAAAGCCACAGGTGATATCGTGGCAACTACTGATGCAGATGCGATTTTACCTCATGATTGGTTGAATCGAATAGAACATGCTCTGATTACTCCCGGCGTTATCGGATATTTTGGTGGATTTCGCGTATTTGACGGACCACCGGTATACAAATTCTTTATAAATTCAATTCAGCCACTCTGGAATGTATTCCTTTTTACTGTTTTTCGTATGCCTATGGCAACCGGGCAAAATATGGCTTTTTACCGAAAACTTGCTCTTGAAGTCGGCGGCTTCCCTGAAAATTTCAGAATGGCTGAAGATATCGAAATTGCGCGTCGTATGATGACAAAAGGGAAAATCGTTTTTACTCAAAAAGAATTTGTTTCCGCTTCCGGACGACGTGGATTTGAAAAAGGCCTTATTCTTCGCGTGTTTAAAGTCTTTTTCCTGTATTTTCTTTTCCGAAAGGCTGATACCATCGGATTTCCTGATGTACGCAAATAACGTGACTCGTGGTACAATATAGGTTGTCATTATGCGCCGAATATTCCTTCTGTATCCAAACAAAACACGCAGGCTATTGGAGATTCTCATTCCTTTAAGCTCGTGGTTTCTTATTACTTTGCCCCTTTGGCTTTCTTTCTGGCATCCTGCGTTTGTTGCCTATATCATCATTACCTTTGATGTGTATTGGTTTTACAAATCCTTTACGCTTGGATATTCAGCCATACGGTCATATCTTATGATGCAGGCACATATCAAAGTAGATTGGCTTGCCAAGGTAAAACAATTGAAAGAATTTAAGGAAATCAAACACATTATTATTATCCCGGAATATAAAGAACCGCTTCATATTTTACGTCGCACCCTTGATAATTTAGTATTGCAAGACTTTCCTAAAAAACAACTCATCGTTGTTATTGCTACAGAAGCAAAGGACGACAGGGCAAAAGAAGTAAGTAATATTCTTAAAAAAGAATATGGACAGTTATTTGGATTGTTTGTTATTACCAATCACACGCTTGTTGGTGGAGAAATAACTGGAAAATCCTCAAACATGGCATATGCTGCAAAAGAATTTATGCGACTTCACGGATCAGAAATTCATCCATCAACGACTACTATTACCTCTTGTGATGCTGATGCGCTTCTTCATCCAAAGTACTTTGCCTATCTCTCAGATTCCTTTTTACGTGATTCCGAAAGGCACTATCATATTTATCAAGGGGCAATACTCTTTTATTCCAACATCTGGAGAATTCCGCTTCCCAATAAGTTGTTTAACACCATTAACAGCATCTGGAATCTGGCCATTCTTTCCCAATCAGATCGTTTCATTAATTTTTCAACCTATTCTTTGTCTCTTAAGACTGTTATCGATGTTGGATACTGGAGTGTCGATGTTATTCCAGAGGATTATCATCTCTTTTTCAAAGTCTATTTTGAAAAAGGAAGCCGGGTGAAGACAAAAGGTATTTTTCTTCCGGTTCTTGTTGATGCAGCGGAAAGCCATGGATTTATCAAGACAATTATTAATCAGTATGAACAATCAAAGAGGTGGGCATGGGGAGTATCAGATATTCCGTATGTCATCCGCAATGCATTTCTCCACGGAGAAATTCCCATTGGGGATAGAATCAAACGAGTCGTTTTGATACTAGAACATCATATTTTTTGGCCGGCAAATTGGTTTTTACTAACAATCGGAAGTTCGATTCCACCGATTATTAATCCTGAATTTGCAAAAACTGTGCTTGGACACAATCTTGCACGCATCTCTTCAAGTATTCTTACTTTATCGACAATATTTCTTCTGATCGTCTTTATCATCGATTGGCGTATAAAACCTCCGAAACCAAAAGAATTTGCCGCATGGAAGCTTCCGTTTCTCTATTTACAATGGTTTACACTTCCTATTATTTCTTTCTTTCTCTCTGCTCTTCCTGGACTTGATGCCCATACCAGACTCATGCTTGGGAAACGGCTGGAATATCGTGTGACAGAAAAGGTATAATATATACATCATGTTTACGTATTTACTTACACACTCACCACTTCTTTATTTCACACAGCCTTTATGGCGAGATGAAGCGTATTCTGTTCTCTATGCAAGTCAAACATTTGCATCAATTATTGCCAAATCATCGTTTGACCCTCCATTGTATTACCTTCTCCTTCATATGTGGATGCTTCTCTTTGGACAAAGTGAGATTGCGGTACGAGCATTTTCATTTGTCGGGTTTTCTCTTGCTACAGTCGTTTCGATATATTTTGCTGAACACCTATTCAAAAAGCATTGGCTATCTTGGTTTGTTCCGCTTCTTTTCTTTACCAATCCCATGCTTCTCTATTATGGGATTGAGGTTCGTGCCTATGGGTGGTACATGTTTTTTGCCATGCTTGCCATCTATGGATACATAAAAAATAATTGGAAATTATTTGCTATTGCTGCAATTGTTGGTTTTTATACACATCTCTATATGATTTTAGTTCCTTTTGTTTGCACACTTCATTATTTTGCAACCAACGGCAAACTACTTCTTGCTCCACGTCTATGGATGAAAAATATATATTTCAAAACCATTGCATTGGTTGTTCTTTTTGTCACCCCCTGGCTTATTCGCGTTGCACTCGTAACGTCACGATTACAAGAAAGCTGGTACTTTCCTGTAGATATACATCTTATTAAATCTGTTCTCGGCAATATGTACGTTGGATACGAAGGAACACCATGGTATGGCTGGATATGGACTGCTCGATTGTCACTCGCCCTGTGTGTATTATTTGGCATTGCTCTGATACCGAAAAAAACTCGCCACCTCGTTCTCTTTTTCGTCTTCATGGTGATAATACCGCTGTGTGTCATTATCGGAGTATCATTTTTTAAACCAGTTTTTGTCATAAGGTATCTTATTCCGGTTACCATGATGGAGGTATTTTTACTTGGCTATGCACTCTTGGCATTTAAACCAACATTTATAAAAATCTTTCTTGCAATTTGTCTTTTAGGTTTTTCCTCTTGGGTGAATATTTGGTTTCCAAATAAACATCTAAAAACTGATTATCGCACCGTCATGCATGCAATCAATGCTCTTGTGGGAGTTCAAGATGTTATCTATGCAGATAATCCGCTCCACCTTTTTGAAACGATGTACTACGCAAAAGACCGAAGCAAAGTATTTTTATATATACCTGTTGGGGGACATTTTCCTTGGTATATAGGAGATGGAATTGTACAACCAGAACATATTGTCACACAGCCGCCTCCTTATCCAAAGCGAGCGTTTGTACTTAAAGAAGATCGATCATTTACAGTGCTCTATGGATTACCGCTGTCTCAAACTCGTTTGAAAAAATAACCCATGATAGGACCCTTATTATCGAACGTAAAATTTGAAATAGGTACCTATCTGGCAAATCGTATTATTCGTATCACGATATATAGTAGCTGTATTTTTATTATTCTTGCCCTCTTTATTCCTCTTTTGTATTGGAGCAGGCTACCCCCACTTGTCCCATTATGGTTTTCTCGACCCTGGGGCCTTGAACGATTAACTTCAGTGTTTGGATTATTTTTTCCTCCACTCTCGTGCGTATTTTGGTTACTTACAACGATACATATTTCAATTCGATTACTCAAAGAGCATTTAGTATTTTCACAGATATTATCAGTTGTTACTCTCATTATCTCAATTATGTCTTTTATAACAGTTGCAACAATTATTACGCTCGTTATTTGATATTGTATGTGGGTAGCAACAGTTGGAGTTCCATTTTTCTTGTCCATCATTGCAATGACTGGTATTACCCCTTGGGTGATCCGTTTTGCAAAAAAATACCATCTCGTTGATGACCCTAAAAAAAGGCACCATCCAGCTCACACGCATACAGGTGTTATTCCACGGGCAGGAGGACTTGCTATTTTTCTTGTCATTTCTATAATTTCCTTTTTTTATCTTCCATGGAGTAAATTATTTCTAGGCGTTGGTATTTCATGCCTAATACTTACCATTGTGGGACTCCTTGATGATAAAAAGGATATCAGCCCATATATACGAATCGCAACGAATACTCTTGCAATTGGCATTGTCATTATTGCTGGCGCAGGAATTCCATATATCACCAATCCCGCAAATGGAACGATACTTCGTCTTGATACATGGCGCATTTCCGTTGACTTTTTTGGGTCTCATTCTATTCTTGTTTGGTCGGCAATCACTGCATTCTTATGGCTTATGTGGACTACAACGATCGTCGGTTGGTCAGCTGGAGTTGAAGGACAAATGCCGGGTTTTGTTTCAATAAGCGCAGCTGTTATTGGATTATTGTCTTTGAGGTATAGTATTGCTGATCCATCTCAAATTCCTATTACAATACTTGCTTTTATTGTCTCGGGAACGTGGGCGGGATTTATTCCCTGGAATTTTTATCCGCAAAAAATTATGCCAGGATATAGCGGGAAAACACTCGCTGGATTTCTTCTTGGACTCTTGGCAATACTTTCCTACGGAAAACTGGGAACTGCGCTCCTCGTCCTTGGAATTCCCACCATTGATGCAATTTTTATTCTCACCAGGCGCGTTCTTAAGGGGAAATCTCCGGTATGGGCAGACAACCAACATCTCCACCATGTTCTTCTTAAAGCTGGCTGGGGAAAGAGAAAAATCGCCTTGTTTTACTGGGGAGTGTCCGCTATACTGGGCGTAGTAGCCTTAACTGTTACCAGTCAACAGAAAATTTTCACCTTTATGATCATTGCTGTTGCAATCGGAGGGTTTCTCTTATGGGTAAACTTCTTTTCTCAATTCTCAAAACCGCACGACCAAGACAATGGCTGAAAAATGTCGCTGTCTTTACCACTATTCTATTTACGGGTGTTTTTTTCAACCCTTCGATTTTTCAAACAACAGTCTGGGCGTTTATTGCATTTTGTTTCTTATCATCGTCAGGATATATTATTAATGATATTCTTGACGCACCAAAGGATCGTAAGCACCCGTTTAAGAAATTTCGTCCTGTTGCAAGCGGTGCTTTACCTATTCCCATTGCGCTTCTAACCTCGGCTTCATTTTTTGTCGTTGGACTTACAATTGCAACATCTATTAATAAGTCGTTCCTCATTCTTTGCATTGTATTTGTACTGTTACAGTATACTTATTCGCTTCTTTTTAAACATATTGCTGTTATTGATATTCTTGCAATCACTGCCGCGTATTTTATTCGTGTCTATGCTGGAGAAGCGGCAACCGGGTATCACATATCCATATGGCTTTCTCTTGCAGCACTCTCCCTTGCTTTATTTTTAGCTGTCGGCAAACGCCGAGCAGAACTGACACTCCTTCAGGGGTACCAGGGAGTGCTTCCAAAAGACACCAGAGAATCGCTTTTACATTATTCTGAACGATTACTCGACACCTATACGGCGATGTTTGCCAATTCAACGTTTATCACCTATGTCTATTACACATTTTTAGAAAAACCCATACGCATTGGAGTGTTAGCGGATCGAAAATGGTTAATGATTACCATTCCCTTTGTTCTGTATGGCATCATGCGGTATATGCAACTTATTTATGAAGGAAAAGGAGAATCGCCCGAACAGGTACTCACAACAGATATACCGCTTTTGACAACAGTTATTTTGTGGACTATCTCTGTTCTTATTGTCATCTATGGAATAGGGGGGTAGATAAATAAATCGTAAAATAGTTACTTCGTTTAATCGATTTACGATGTAACGAATAAACGATTATTCGATTTTAGTTACGTATTGACCGGAAATCCATCCGAGATTTATTCCATCATATTTTATCTGATACCATACTGTTCCAGCGCTATCTGAAGCAGTTTTTAAAAATGAAAATTTCTCACCAGGTTTTACTTCCCCTGCCTTTGAAGCAGTTTTGTTTGCTTCCAAGCGAACATTCAGAAATCCAGTGGGAGTATCTTTGATAAGCGCATATGGTTTTTCTGGATCAACAAGACTCGTTGCGGGTGTTGTCTTCCCAGTAATCTTAGGTGTAATTTTTGGCGTAGCTGATGGAGATGCTTCAGGAGTCAAACTACCAGATGAAAGAGCGAGTTTGACTGCGGTAATAAGCCGATATCCTGCTGTAATTTGAACTTTTAACGTGCGAGTTACGAATCCTTGTGAGGCAATAGTGATCGTGTGACTACCAGGGGAAATATCAGGAATACTAATAGGAGTCATACCTTTCATCTCGTCATCAAGCATCACTGTTGCGCTATCAGGAGTTGTCGTAACAGATAGCTCTCCTTTTGCTCCCGTTGTTTTTTCAAGCCATAAAACATCTATTGCTGAGGCAAGCTCAGATTCTGCAAGCGTACCATTGACATAAGTTAAAACATTAGGAGTTATTCTAATTTTTCCTTGCCAACTGGCATATTGTGTGGTTGCTGACTCAGGGACGATTTTTATCGTGTATTCTCCCGCATCCACTTTATATGAGGTAGCACCAAGTGGAGTTCTTCCAATGTGTTTATTATCCAAAAATACGCTTGCAACCGGCGTGCTATCGACCCGAAGATCTCCTTGTTTTGGGGATTTTCCGACAAACATGCGAACAATTCCAATAATAAGGGCAATGACAACAAGAAGAATGATGAGGAAAAAAACCTTTTGCTTCATGGCATGTCGATACTAACACAGCTTGGGAAGACAATCAATCCACTTACCAATAAGACGAGCAAGTTGAGCTTCTTTGCCATCAAATCCATGAAGCGCTCCAGGTACAATAGTGCTCGTGTAATTTGTTGACTTCGCATACACATCAAACACTTTTTTGATCTTCGCTACCGCTCGATCTGCATGTTCATCTTTCCCACCAAAAAGTAAAAACAATGGTTTCTTGATATTGGAAAACACAGTGAGTTTTGGCTTCTCATCTCCGTAATCAAACACATCCTCTTTTGATCCTTTTTCAACTAAGCTCAAATACCGGTTTGGGGTAAGCGGAAAAAAGTGAAATCCAAATAATGGGATGTCCCCTTTTCCTGAAGAAATCTGATCTTTCATGTATGAAATAATGGCATTTGTATCGGGACGTGACTTGATCTTTTCCAACCGGTCACTAATTGGTGACATTAGCACAATTCCCGCTATTCGCGGGTCATCGACAGAACCGGCATAAAAACAAGTTTTATTAGCTCCTGTTGATCTACCAACAAGAAAAATGTTTTTGTACCCCTGATTTATAAGAAACGTGATTCCTGCATCGATATCATATATGCATTCTTCAAATTTTTCATTACCAGCTCCACCAGGAACATGGATATATCCTTTTGGATCAGTGGGGTCTCGTTTTTGAATCCCATCAATAAACTTTGCCCCTCGATTGTTAAATGCCGCAAACCCAAAATGATATTTTTCACAGATCTCGGCAAATGCATCGCACGTTGGAATATGACTTGCGTAGGTACTCGATAATCCGTGTATCCACAATATTGCACTCTCTGATTTTTTGGAAGGTTCAAAATATATCCCTTGATGAATTAACTTATCTTTTGTCTCTATTTCAGCAAGAAAATATTTGTTCATACTAGTATTTTTTATTTATGTAAGTATATGTTCCATTTATCTACGACTGATGTATTTTCTTTTTCTACCTTTTTCATGTATTGAATATCTTCACTCATGGTTTTCCAATTTCCCCTTTCTGGAACACATAATGCTTTTGCAAATCGATCTCTAAAAAATCGTGGAGCTCCTATTGAGGTATCAACTACCCACGATGACTCCTCAATACTGAAAAATAAATATTTTTTCTCTTTCTCATAAAATTTTTTCACTTCTGAAATGTTTGATAGGTTAAAAAGTTTTTTTGATCCTTCTGGCACTATTCTTTCTGGATTACCGATAAATGGTAATAAATGAACATGAGCATGAAAGACTGTTTGACCCATAACACCGTGCTCAAATGAACTTACGTATCCATATATTTCTTTAATAAAATGGGAACACTTTTTATAAAGCTCGATAAATTCCGAATATAATTTGGAAGAAAAAGAGCCAACGCATGAAATATGATCTTTCGGAATGATCAATATATGTCCTTCAATTAAAGGATGCGCGTCACATACGATAGTAAAATTATGAGTTTCCAATAATGGATATCTATAGGCTTGGGAACTCCGATTACAATGATCGCATTCACTAATATACATACGTTATATTATTTTAGTTTTTTATATCGGTCAATATCAATTTTAGTAATGATAGATAATGGACTCGGTAGAACATCTAATGCAAACCAACCAATTTCATCGCATTTATCTGGTTCCATAATCTTCGGATTTTTGTTATCTTTAATGTGAGAAATAAATGCAGATGGAATCCAATGCTGGTGTTCATCAGGAATGATGTGATTAGCTGCTGGCATTTGTTTTATAAGTTCAAGTTCGACATCCAACTCCTCTTTCATTTCACGAAGTATTGCATGTTCAAGTGTTTCTCCAAACTCAACTGCTCCTCCTGGTGCTTCCCAACAACCCTTCTCGTTTTTTGCATTCTTGCTCCGTTTGCACAAAAAGATTTTCCCTTCATCATTGAAAATGAGCGCTCCTACTGATACACCAATATAATCAATTCCCGCTTTCATATTGTCATTATATATCAAAAATCCCTCTTTCGAGGGACTTTTGAATTTTTATAATTAATTTCTTAGTTTAGTAATCCATTCCTCCCATGCCACCCATTCCTCCCATGCTGCCCGGCATGCCGCCACCACCAACTCCAGATTCTTTTTTCTCTGGAAGATCAGTGATAAGTGCTTCAGTTGTCAACACCATCATGCCGATTGATGCAGCGTTTTGTACTGCTGACCGAGTTACTTTTGCAGGATCAAGAATTCCTGCAGCAAGCATTGATCCAAATTGCATGGTCATGGCATTAAATCCAAAATCAGCAATTTTTGAATCTTCAACCGTTTTCAGCACCCATCCATCATCCGCTCCTGCATTTTTCGCTATCCACCGAATTGGTTCACCTAACGCTTTATACAGAATATCAATTCCTGTTTTTTCATCCTCAACAACAAGCGTTTCTTTAAGTTTCGTCAGAACGTTTCGAGCTCGAAGGAGTGCTACTCCGCCGCCAGCTACAATTCCTTCTTCAAGAGCTGCCTTTGTAGCAGCAACTGCGTCATTCACGCGTTCTTTTTTGTCTTTCATCTCAACTTCTGTCGCTGCTCCTACATTAATGACAGCAACACCTCCTGTGAGTTTTGCAAGTCTCTCTTGCAACTTCTCACGATCAAAATCGCTTGTTGTTTCATCAATTTCCCGTCTGACTTGAACTACCCTTGCTTTGAGTGCTGCAACTGGTCCTTTTCCACCAATGATTCGGCAATTCTCTTTATCTGCCCAAACTTTATCTGCTCTTCCACAGTCTTCAATGGTAATGTTTTCAATCTTTCGTCCCGTATCTTCAGAGATCACTGTTCCACCAGTAAGAATGGCAATGTCTTCAAGCATTGCTTTGCGTCTATCTCCAAAACCGGGTGCTTTGATTGCCAGTACGTTAAACGTACCACGTAACTTGTTCACAACAAGAGTTGCGAGTGCTTCCCCATCGACATCATCAGCAATGATGACGAGATTTTTGGACACTTTAATGAACTTCTCTAAAAACGGAAGAAGGTCAGCAATTGCTGATATTTTCTTATCGGTAATAAGAAGGTATGCATCGCTAATTTCTGCTTCCATCTTATCTGCATTTGTGACAAAGTAAGGAGAGGCGTATCCTTTATCAAATTCCATTCCTTCTTTATATTCAATTTCCATCGTCAAGCCTTTTCCTTCTTCAACTGTCACTACTCCATCTTTCCCAACTTTATTAAGTGCTTCCGCAATCAGTCCTCCGATTTTTTCATCTTGTGCTGAAATGGTTGCAACTTTTGCAACATCCGTATCTTTGACCGTTTTGGCCACGCGTTTTATTTCAGCAACGACCGCCTCAACGCCCTTTTCCATACCAATTTTAAGAATCATTGGATTAGCTCCTGCGGTGACGTTTTTAAATCCAGCATTTATTATTGATTGTGCAAGGAGAGTTGCGGTTGTTGTCCCGTCTCCGGCTACGTCATTTGTTTTGCTTGCTGCTTCTTTGACGAGCTGTGCACCCATATTTTCAAATGCATCCTCAAGTTCTATTTCCTTGGCAACAGACACTCCGTCATGAATGACATTTGGTGCTCCCCATTTACGGTCTATTGCTACATTTCGTCCTTTGGGACCTAAAGTCGTCACGACTGCTTTTGCAAGCACGTTGACTCCTTTAACAAGAGCGCTTCGTGCATCTTCTGAAAATTTTAATTGTTTTGCCATACACATCCTCCTATTTTTAAATACTATTATTTAACAATTGCTAAAATATCTTTTTGTTCGACAATCGTCCATTCTTCTCCATTCACTTTTACTTCATTGCCACCCCATTTTTTATACATCACATGGTCACCAACTTTGACAACCATAGGAACTTTATTTCCCTTATCATCAGCTCCTCCTGGACCAGCTGCCATGACAACACCAACTTGTGGTTTTTCTTTTGCGCTATCTGGAAGAACAATTCCTGAAGGAAGCTTACTTTCGGCTTCGAGTGGTTTTACAAGTACGTTATCAAATAACGGTTGAATTATTTTATTTGCCATACAAACCTCCTATTAAATATAACTCTGTATTTTTTTGGCACTCTTTTTGAGTGACTGCTATTTTAGATTTGATTATACTTCTTGTCAAGAGGAACTTTATAATGGCGAAGTTTTGATCTAAATGATTTCCGTATCCATATGCGTGCATCGTTCGGGTGAAACCTGATAACTGATTCGGAAACCACCTCTGTTGTCCTTCTTTTCCTCATATACCATAATTGAAACTTCTTAAGTGGTCGTTCCAGTGTTTGATACCATTTGATATTGTTATTGCTGGTATTGTATGTAGGTATCTGAATCTGTTTTTGAAATTCATACCGTCCAGCAAACCATCTGCGTGTCCAATTATTTGCACGAAGGTATTTCGTATACATAGTGTTTCTTTGCCAAAGAGGCACCATTTGTAACACTTCATGCGCTGTATACCATCCGTGTTCTTTTTTTGGTATTTGAAGCGCACGATCAGTCAAAAACATATTCAGACAAACGGCATTTACAACTTGTAAATCTCCCGGATGTCTTCTTTTAGCAAATATCTCAATAAGCATTGTTGCAAAAAACCGTGTGATCCATAATGTGTTGTGCCGGGTAATGATAAGTAGGTCAATATCATCTTGAATATCTGCATTATTTACCGCAAGTCCTCCAGATACCCCAACCATATAAATGGTTGGGATTATGGTAAGAATTTTTACGACGTTACGAATTTTTTTCCACTTTGCTGTTGATGCTGCAAGTCGCTCAATACGGTATTGAATTATTTTTTTATGACTAGAGACATATAAAAATGGAGGAGTATACCCTATTTTCCCTTTTTTTATAAGCTTCTTTATGTGGTTTTGTATGACACGAGAAGAAATTGGCGTGTCAGACACAATCCACTGCGTAAGTTCACGGATAGTTAATGGGTAATGAAAAATATCAGCATATAATAAAGCGGCAAGAATGCGCGACTCAGTTGATGCGATCATTATGGCTGTTGTTGGGCAGAGCTCGTGTTTGTTGTAAGTCCGTAGGTAGTAAATATTTGTTGAAATCCGAGTTTCATTGTTTCCAGTTCCGCTGTTGGTGACGATCCTGTTTTTAAAGCGTTTAACGCATCCTCTAAATATTTTATGAGTTTGTCATTTAGTCCATTATCAAAAGTTCTGGATGCAAGAGGAAATGATCGTGCATCTCTTCCTTGAGTGATAAACGCTCCCACATACGGATCACTCGTTAAAGAACCGGCAAGTTCCATGCGGGCATATGGTTCACCGAATAGTTTTCTTGTTTTAGCTTCTTCCGAATACAAAATTGTTGCCCCTTCACGACTTGTTAAAAATTTCAAAAATTCCATTGCTTGCGCAGGGTATTTACTCTTTGAAGAAACACCCTCGACCCAATACGAAGCCCAATTAACCGTATTTCCGGGAAGTTGCGGAATCGGTGCAATTTTAAATCGCAAACTCGGATTTATTTCAGCTATGTCAAACGCTCGCCATGAAGGAGCAAGAATCATGGCAACTTTCCCTGATGCAAATGCATAGATTGAGTTATCCATTGTTTCGTTCCATGTATACAAGGGGTCATTCGGATTTGAAAATTTCCTATAGAATAACAGTGTCTCCTCTGCTTCTTTCCCTGTTGGGTTTGTTAAATTTGCTCCGTTTTGCATAAACATGGTAGCTAAAATATCCGAATAATGTTCCACATTATTTGTTGTTCCAAGTGCAATTGCTGACACCGCAAACGTAACGCCATCCGGCTTTGCAATTTTAGGTATCATTGCTAATACTTCTGCCCATGTGGTTGGAGGAGTGGTAATTCCAGCGCGAGCAAATAAATCTTCATTGTAGTAAAGTCCCAGCCCATCAATCTCAAGTGGAATTCCGTATATTGTCGTTCCCCCAATTAGATCATTGGCAGCAACTGGAAAAAACGATCTTTGAAATTCAGTTGGTGTCATGACAGTTTCTGGAACTGGTTGAAGTTCTTGAACAAGCATTGGAACCCACGTGTTGTGAAAACGAAACACATCCGGACCTTCTCCACGAGTAATTGCAGCTTGTAACCGTTCTCTGTACTGTTTATGTGATTGCTTGATATATTGCACTTTAATTTTTGGGTGCGCTTCTTCAAAGGCGGAAATGAGCGGCTTGAGGATTGCATCATTTTCCCATAATCCCCAATATATAATGGTTACTTGTTTCGATCCCTGCAGCATACTAAATACAAATCGTCCGCCAAAGACAGCACCGATGATAAGAATAATGATAATAATAAATGCAATGATTCGTTTTGGCCATGGATTAGGAGTGTGCGGAGCAACTGTAGGAGGAGATTCTGGCATCTGAGGAATGACTGTAGAAGGAGTGTCGTTTTGCGGTGGTACGACAACCGTCTCTGGTTCAAATGTAATTTCCCCTTGAGGTTGCTCGTTTGCACTTGTTACTGGCGTCATCATAAAAAAATCCTGTACAATAATCATATCATGCAAAAAATAAACCACAAGGCGACACTTATTCTCATGACCATAAGCATAATAAGTTTAGGGGTGTGTGCCGGATATATATGGAAATTTGAAACGTCGTATTCCAATCTCGTTTATCCGACTATTTCAGTTGGAGAGGTACCATTTGGAGGAAAAACACAACAAGAGGTTGAGGCGTTCTGGCTCGCAAAAAATACAACTCTTGCTGATATTCAATTTGAATTTCGATTCGATTCTCATATCGCAACACTTGCAGCTGAAACACTTGGTTTATCATATGATGCCACACTTTCAGCAACGCAGGCATTATCTGTCGGAAGGTCAAAACATTTTTTCAGTAATATTCGACAACGGTATACAAAACAATCAATTAATCTGCCTCCTTCTCTTCGATGGGATACAGATGCAATAGACCAGTTTATTACATCTCTATCAGAAACGATAAATATTCCCGTGGAAAACGCGTTATTTCAGTTTACAAATAACAAAGTAATTCAATTTAAACCTTCTCGATCTGGACGAATCGTTAATATAAAACAACTAAAAGAACAATTTATAACTCGTCTTCATGATGCGATACAAGCAAACAAAACAAACATTGTTCTCTTTGTTCCAGTTGATATTATTGAGCCTATTATTACGACAAAACAAACAAATTCATTTGGCATTAAGGAACTCATTGGTCGCGGATATTCTGAATTTCCAGGATCAATTCCGGGACGTATTCACAATGTCGCTCTTGCCGCCTCAAGACTCAATGGCGTGCTCATTCCTCCGGGCACAACATTTTCCTTTAATAACACGATCGGTGATATCTCTGCCGCGACCGGCTACCAGTCTGCATATATTATCAAAGATGGCAGAACGGTGCTTGGTGACGGAGGTGGTGTTTGTCAGGTGTCAACAACACTATTTCGAGCAGCACTGAACGCCGGGCTTCCTATTGTTGAACGAAGTGCACATTCATACCGAGTCCACTATTATGAAGACGATGGATCAAAAGCAGGACTTGACGCAACAGTGTTTAATCCAACAGAAGATCTAAAATTTATCAACAACACTCCGGCGTATATACTCATCCAAACAAAAATTGACCTGGCAAATGTGAATCTCACGTTTGAATTTTACGGAGCAACCGACGGACGAAAAGCAGAAATTCTCAATCATGTTGTTGGAGGAATATCTGCTCCCCCGCCACCGCTCTATCAAGATGATCCAACACTTCCTGTTGGAGTAGTCAAACAAGTAGACTTTTCTGCATGGGGAGCAAAGGCATCATTCGAGTATCGAGTTTCGAGAAGCGGGCAAGTCATTTTCGAAAAAACATTCGTTTCAAATTACAGGCCTTGGCAGGCAGTTTACTTGAAAGGAACAAAACAATGACAACGGTACTCGTTGGTGGGTGTTTCGATCTTATGCACATCGGACATATTTATTTTTTGGAAGAAGCAAAGAAGCTTGGAGATAGACTCGTAGTACTACTCGAATCTGATGAAACAATAAAAAGAATAAAGGGAGATCATCGGCCAATTCATACGCAAGAACAGCGTAAAAAAATGCTTGAAGCAATTAAATTTGTAGATGAAGTAATTAACATCAAACCGCTTAAAACAGATAAAGAATATTTTGATCTGGTACAAAAAATTCATCCAAATATTATTGCCGTAACAGAAGGCGACCCGATACTTTCGAAAAAACAGCAACAAGCAGAATTAATTGGCGCGGCAGCAGTTATTATTCCACGCATTCCCAACATCTCCACTACCTCACTCGCCAAAGCCCTCGAAGTTGAGTAGATTGCTTAAGTTCCAAAATATGTAATCCCATCTCCAGCATCAACATGTTTTCCGTTTTGGACCAAGATACCATTAACTTTTCCACCGCAACCACCTGGTAAGTGTTCTAAAATATGGGCTTCATATCCACAACCAAAAGCTTCTTCAGCTGGAATAGCAAATCTTGAACCATCAACCCCAACGAGCCCTGTATCATCAGTTGATTCTTGATGAGGCACTTTCGTAAATGCAGCTACTTCAGGATTTATTTGTTTTCTTTCTCCTGGAAATACGAAAGGTAATAGATATGATTTTCCATCATGTACATGCATTTGAAAAAGTGCAAATTGAGAATTAGGTTCAATTTCTACTTCTAAGGACATATGTTTCTCCAATCAAGAATAGTAATTATAGGCCTAACATCACGATTTAGCAACCCCTTCTCGCCAAAGCACTCGAAGTTGAGTAAAATAGACAATATGGAGCGGAATATCAAGCTTTTAGCACTATTTAACTTCTTCACGGATTTTAAATTATATAGTGGCGTTCTTATTATTTATTTTGGGTTGGTTACAAAATCATGGACGCTTGCCATGAGTTTGTTTTCTATAACAACTATTGCCAATGCACTCTTTGAAATACCAACCGGCGTATTTTCTGACAAAATCGGAAGAAAATATACAATTGTTGCAGGAGCTATAAGCGCTGTTTTGTACAGTATATTCTATGCATTAGGAACATCATATTGGATACTTGCCATCGGTGCTCTTCTGGATGGTTTATCAAAAGCTTGGTATAGCGGCAATAATGAAGCGCTTCTCTACGAGAGTATTCATGAAACAAAACGCTCGTCAACATTTTCTCATCATCTTGGCACAACCAGTGCGTTTTTTCAGATTGCCCTCATGGTAAGTTCAATACTTGGTGGTTTTATTGCAAATTCTTCTTTTCAACTGCTTATGTGGTTATCTATTATTCCACAAGTCTGTTGTCTCATCATTGCTTTCTTTTTTATAGAACCAAAAAATAGAGAGAGACAACAAAACAATATCTATGCACATATTCAAACTTCATTACGAAATATAATTAAAGAAAAAAAATTACAGTTAACAACTGCATATGATGCAATTCATTTTGGTATAGGAGAAGCCACCTTTTCATTCCGATCAGCATTCGTTGCCACACTGTGGCCTGTATGGGCAATAGGGATTTCAAAATCATTGTCATATCTTGGAGCGACCATAAGTTTCTGGTATAGTGGCCGGATTTTCAAGCGTATATCCCCGGGAACAATCCTTGTTATTAAAGATATTTATAATAGAACTATAGATTTTATTTCATATTTTTTCCCATCTCTGTACTCCCCTGCACTACTTTCATCAACATCATTGTTTTATGGGGTTCGACAAGTTGCGATCAAAACAATACAGCAAAATTTATATAGCAAAGAAGAACGGGCAACGATGCAATCTGTTGTGTCATTTATCGGAAACATTATCTATAGTGTGTTTGCAGTTCTTATTGGTGCACTCGCAGATACATATTCTCCTCGGATTGCTCTTATTATAGTGACGATATTACTGTTAATCATTATTCCAATAAGCTTACGTATTCGCAAAGGAGAACAGGCTTCATGAATATCCTTGCAATAGAATCGTCGTGCGATGAAACTGCTGCGGCAGTTATCAAAGATGGAACAGAAATTCTTAGTTCTATTATTGCTTCTTCACAAGCCATGCATGAAAAATATGGTGGGATTGTACCTGAGGTTGCATCCCGGGAACAATTAAAATGCATATTACCAACGATTACTGAAGCAACGAAAAGTCTTGATTATGATGCAATTGCAGTGACTATTGGCCCAGGACTTATTGGCTCGCTTCTTATTGGTGTTGAAACAGCAAAAACAATTGCATATGTAACCAAAAAACCAATTATTCCTGTTAACCATGTATTAGCTCACATCTATGCCAATTTCCTCGAT
>Ga0209518_1002008_pt1 | contig 20142 bp, 43 predicted proteins | sample RifGroB1_FD_183993 | JGI IMG/M metagenome (GOLD analysis project Ga0209518, IMG submission 183993) | Groundwater microbial communities from Rifle, Colorado, USA - Groundwater B1 (SPAdes) (version 2) | ecosystem: Environmental > Aquatic > Deep subsurface > Groundwater | place: Rifle, Colorado...
AGGTCAGGAGACAGTTGACCAGCAGCCGCCCCGCCTATTCCGCTACATATCCCCGCCGGCGCCCGCCGTCGGAACACCCGACCCACTCTTCACACGATACACCAATGTCCACACACTGTATCCCGTCGTGATGATCGTCGCCGTCTGAACATTGAACCCTATGTCCGCCCCGTTGCTCACCCCGTGAAATACCGACGTCCCTGCCATTCCATCCCCGATCACGCTGAAATTGGCAAGCGTCGGATTCTCCACCCGATAAGTCCCAAGCGAAGCCGGCGCAAATGTCACATACTCGCCCGCATCTAAGTCAACCTTCAGAATCTTCGTCAATATGGTCGCCGTCCCATCGCCGATACAGACCGAGATACTGTCCGCGCCGTCAAGCGCTATTGAATCTCTGACCGACAGCCAGAACTCTATCTCCACGCCGGTCGGAAACGCGATAACCTCATTCTCCCCGACCGTAACCCAGACCGAATCCGCCAGAACGTGGTTAACATAAACCACCAGCGTGTCCAAATCGCCCACGCCTGCCGTTACCGCAACAAGGTCGTAAATCTTCCGTATCGCCTCGTCCAGCGCAACCCCGTTCGCAGGCGCTGCCGCCGTCCCCCATTGAAGACCAACGTCACCATAAACCCCGCCCACTAGCGAATCAAGCTGGTTCTGCGCATACCCAAACCCTTCAACGAGGTTCACCCCATTGCCAGGTTCCGTTGCTGTCCCCCACTGCAGACCAACGGCGCCGTAAAACCCGCCCGATATTGAGTCCAGTTGGTTCTGCGCGAATCCAAACCCTTCAATGAGGTTGATCCCTGCCGCAGGCTCGGTAGCTGTTCCCCAAGTCGCGCCATCCGCACCCCCGATCCACTTCTGGAGTGAATCTGTCGAGGAGCGAATCAACTCGCCCTCTGCTTCGCAAGAATCTGCGATGTTACTCGCATACAGCATCCCGTCCGCAAGGTTCTCCCCTGCCGCAAGCTTCGTCGCGGTTACCGCCGGGACGCCCTCCGTCCCACAGATCGCCTGCAACGATGAACCCGGAAAAAGATAAACCTTGTCGCCCGACGCAAGCGCGTTCGCAAACCCCGTCGCAAACGTCAACACCCCCGTCGTCGAGCTGTAACCTGTAACTTGGCGCATCTGCGTCTGAGGAGCCGTCCCAGCGCCCCCAGCGTCGTGAATGACGCGACACCAGTAACCGACATAGTTCGGAGCCGAACCCAATGCCCCCGTCGAAATCAACTCGTTGAACCCAACCGTCGTAGTGCCGTTTCCTGCGCTGTTCGCGCCGTAAATCAATACCTTCGACCCGTCGTCCGGGAACACGTCCGTCACATACTGCCCGACAACAACGAACGGAAGAAGCGCACACAGCGCTATGATATACTTTCTCATCGGTTTATGCCCTTATTTATAGACCTGTGCCCGCGACCGCCCCCGCGCCCGTCGCTAACGGCGTCACCCAGCAGTGAAAAATTATCCGCCCACCCGATAAATCAGCCGTCCCTACCGTCAATCCAACATCGTCGCCTATGCTAACCAAGTCCTTCACCGCATTTACAAAACTGAGGGTAACGGTCGCCTCGTTTATCGTGTTATACCACACGCCAGCGTCAAGCTCTGTCGCCGTTGTCGCGGCTATGAATGCCGTTGCCATACCCGCCACCCCTAGCGCCACGGTAGCCGTTGCCCCGGCCAGATCGGTCACAATCTCCGCCATTATTTGAACGCGAACGATCCCGGTCACGTTGAGGACAGTGTGGAACATTGTGCTATCCCAACCCACCCCGTCATTATTGGACACAATCACCCCGGTGTCAACGCGGATGTATTGAGCCGCCGCCATCAGCGAAGAGACCGGCACGAGCGCCAGTATATCGCCTCTGATCAACGCCGTCCCCCAGGCCGTCGTTGTGAACTGCCCGCTGCCCTTGTTATACGCGGTTATCGTTTGGGCTACCCCCTCGTTCGCCGTCGTGAAACAAGAAACCCCGCGCAGGACATAGTTGCCAGGGAATAGACTGTCCACCTGCGTCGCCGTGCCATAACTGCCGGTTACAAAGCCCGCAAGCCCCTCAACTTTAAAAACCGTCGCAGACGTGACGCTCGTAACCCTGACCAAAACCCCTTCGGCCGGGAACATCCCGTAAAGGTCACTCGAACTAACATCCACGTGACCGACTTTGAACCCGCTGTTGGCAAATGGCGATTGCGCCCAGCCCATTCCGGCCAGAAGCATCAGCGCCAACCCAAGCAAAAATAACCGCTTCATTTCGATTCTCCTGTTTTATCCGTGGGGTGCGCGCCCCACTTGCCTAGTATTGCCGCCTCCAACCCCGGCGCGTCAAGAGTCATCTCTCGCACGTCCGTGAACTGATCCTCGCCCGAATTACGACTACAGTTTTTGAGCGCAAACATCACCGGAGCGCAATCCATTCGGCCCGTAGCCTTAAGCCGTTGTTCCCAATAGAGCTGCCGCGCCGGTTCACCCCGAAAGATTGCCTGGTCGAACCCCGGCCACTTTTTCCGCCACTCCTGCAAGGTCTGTTTTGACACATGAACGACCCCGCCGAACGACGTGGCCGAGAGACCGCCAGACATATGCAGATAGACCGCCTCGTCGTATTCGGGCAGGTATTTTGTCAAGGTGTAAATCGGCACTCCAAAAAAAAATCCCTCGCCGGATACGCTCCGACAAGGGTTAATTACTACCAAAATCCGTCCCAATCCAAGCAAGTTCCGACAGGTCTGCCATTATGACAGGTTTTGCAGACGGCGCCAAGCCGCGATCATTAGCGAGTCCGTCAACCTATGCCTCCGTTTCGCCGCTGCACCTCCTTCCCCTCCCGCTCCGCGCACCTCCCGCAGATAACCCCCCGATCACGCTCCAACCTTACGCACCAATCCCCCCCAGCTATCACGGCGTGACAACAGACGCAGGAACGGGCAATAATGGCCTTAGTCAATATATCCCGTCGCTTGGAAGCCCGCCCTCCCATCTAACCCTCACCGACCGGCTTGACGCGCCAAAGCTCCAGCAACCCCACGACCTGAGACTCCCCGGGACCCGAAGCGCCCCCGATGACAACTAACTGCCTCATTCCCCGCCCTCTTGTGTAGTCACTCGCGCCGCTCACGCGCGCACGCGATCCTTATGAGAGGCTTCCGCGCCCGGCCACTTGCGGGATCCCGCCATATATTATATCGCCCCGCACCGAGATCGCGCCTCTCCGTTGATCTACAGCAGGCAATTTTTGCCGTCATCACGCTCCCGCCCGCGCGGGATCCGCCCGCGCCAAATCGCTCACGCGCGATCCTTATCCCTTGCGCGCCCCCGCGTGGCCATTCCCTCTGCGCTCCCGGCTCTCCCGGATATAGCTCTCCTCCCTCATAGCCATCTCCGGCTATGAGCCCCGGTTACGCCGCCAGCCAGGGCCGGGTGACCTGCTGGACCTCTGAGGCGCCCGCGATACGACGACAGCTGCCCGCCTTGCCCTTATCCCGATTGCTCCCTCTCCCGCCGTCTTTCCCCGCCATCCTACTCCGCCGGGCAGCCCGTCTGCGGGTGTATGTGTGGATGGAAGTAGCAGTTAGCCTCGTGACGCGCCTCCCCGGTCGGGCGGGAGGGCAAGGCAATCCTGCGGCTGCGCATAATCTTTTTGGTTGAGGCAGGGCTTATGCTGTCTATTGACCGCCCTCAATCTAGGGAGCCATTTACGCCGAGTCAAGGGGTTTTGGGGTGTTTTTGTATGCGGGGGTCAAAATAGTTATAATTGTTGGACTTAACAACCGCTTACAAACTATTTACAGATTTCTGAAAAAAGATGAGAAAATACTTGACAAGTGCGGGGGGGGAGCAGTATATTGAGGATGACGCTCGTCAGGATGACGGGGTCACTAGCCGGGGTCACCGGCAGGACCGAAAGGGGAAGGAAGATGAATAACCCAACAGACAGCGACCTGCTCGGCGTGGCTGCTGTCACCTTTAAGGGATTAACCGAGCTGGACTTGGCGGTTACTCTCCGGGCAATCTACCAGCGCGAGCCGCTAAATGACGCTTGCAAGCGCGGGCTACGGGAGTGCTTGTGTAGCGCGGCAAACTCAACTCTCGGAGAGTTGCATTACAGATTCATCGATCTACTGATGGCGCTAGACGCCAAGATTAAGGACTAAGGACTCGGCGCGGCAAGCGGATCGTTGGGCGGTCGAACGCCCGCCGCGCCCAAAGCCGGGAGAGGTTCCCGGCAAAACCGAAAAGGGAAGAAGATGAAGAAGGCAACAAAGTTAGCGAGGGCGCGGGCGGATGAGGCAGCGTGGGCGCTTCTCAAAACAGCAAAGGCGGCGGAGGCGCAGGCGGAGGCGGCGTCGACGGAAGAAGCCACATTTCTCCGCCAGAAGTTGGAGTGGGAAGAGGAGAGGGAAGTCTCCCTCCAAATCCGCCAACTGCGGCAAGGTCTAAACCAGACCCAAGCCGAATTCGCCCGGATAATGGGCGTGACGATCAGAACCATCTCAAGTTGGGAGCACGGGCTGACCACACCTACGCCCGTGTCTCTCCAAAAACTACACCAGATTGAGGAAGACATCAAAAAGGAGCGGGGCTGGTAACCCGCTATGATGGATTGGCGCGGCGGAGCGGCCAGACTCAGATCGGCGCCGCGCCCGAAGCCGGGAAAGGTTCCCGGCAAAACCGAAAGGGGAAGGAAGATGAATACCTCAACAAGGGAGCCCGCGGCAGAGTATGCGGAGGAGGCAGAGGCGTGGACGGAGGAGGCAGAGGCAAAGGCGTGGGAGGCTTGGGACAGAGCCTTGACGGCGCGGAGGGCGGCGGTGGCGAAGGCGGCAAGGGAGGCGGAGGCGTGGAAGGTAGCGGCGGAAGCGGCGGCCTAGGCACGCGGCGCGGCGGAGCGGCTTGAATCGGATCAGCGCCGCGCCCGAAGCCGGGAAAGGTTCCCGGCAAAACCGAAAAGGGAATGAGATGAAGCAGAATTCTCCGCAACTGCGGAACGGGAACACATTGGTGGATTTTGTGGACGATTACATAATCGCCTATGATCTCCGGGACGCGTATAATCGCCCGGCGGTCTCAACTCGGTGCTCCCCGCGCCGGTTGCCGAAAATATGGGCGGAGCTTGAGCGCCGGATGGCGCCGAATCTTACGATTCAAGAGGTGGGGGAGATTTTTGACTCCTGCGGCGTGAGATGGTCACGCCAATGTCTGACGGATTGAGTATCAGGCGCGGCAAGCGGATCGTTGGGCGGTCGAACGCCCGCCGCGCCCAAAGCCGGGAGAGGTTCCCGGCAAAACCGAAAAGGGAAGAAAATGAACGCGAGCAACGCAATTGATGGGCTCCTCTTGCTATTAGGCAGGCTCAACTATTGGGGCCCAGATGAGGCAGCCGGGGAGCTCAAAAAAACGCTCAAAAATCGCCTGTCCATCATTCTCGGCAAGAATGAGGCCGAGCCGATAAGCACAGCTGTAATGGCTGTGCTAGAGTCTGGAGAGGCGGGGTATGAGAAGAAAATGCAAGTGAGACGGTTGGTATCGCAATATCTTTGTGAGACCGTCATAAAGGAGTTGGCGGAAGTGGTGGCGGCAGATGTGGGGAAAGACAGACTCTCTCGGTTTTGCTAGGGCTGACCGTGGCCTATAGCAGCAGAGCGCCCCGCTTCCGGGCGGGGTAATGCGCAGGCCGGTTGCAAGATGGCGCGAAGAGCGACCGTTGGACAACCGCGGCGCGGCGGAGCGGCTTGAATCGGATCAGCGCCGCGCGCGAAGCCGGAAGTTCCGGCAAATTGAAAGGAAGGAAAGGGAAGATGAACGATTATTTTGCGCAATACTGCGCACTATGTGAGGCGCGGGATGCGAAACTCGATCCGCTGATGGAAGAGTTTGACCGCCGCGCCGACGCAGCGTATGAAGCTGCGGGAATCCCGTTGAAAGGGGGGGATATTCTTGCCCTCGGTTCGCGGGTAACAGCCGCAATGATGCCGATAAATGCGTGGTGGAGAGCTGTCACTACGCCTATCTACGAGGAGTTCGATGAGGGGGTTGCGGCAGCGCAGACGAAGCGGTAGTCTTGAGGCGGGGGAGGGGAAAGAGCGGAGCAGCCCGGCTTAGGCCGGGTTAACGCGCAGGCCGGTTGCAAGCCCGGCCCCCCGGCAGGCACTCCGCCGGGCGATGGGATCGAACGGCGAGATGGACTTTAACCCCGCAACGTTTTGGCTTGAGCCGCGGCGGGCAATTTGGCAAGCGCAAAACCGCCAAGCATTGACTAGGCTTGGAGATCGGCGAGGTCAGGCAACCGGAGCGACAGGATAAATCCGGCGGAGAGCGCGGGCTCCACAATAACCGCGGAGTAGCAAGTTCACTCCAATCGCTTGCCGGGCGCCGTCACGATACGACGGTCGGAACGGAATACACTCAAACCCCGTTTCAATTGTTCTTAAAAGAGTTAGAGTTTGGCGCGGGCTCGTTCCCATTGGGCGGAGTGCAACGGGCTTGCAGATGGGATAACTCCGCTTGTTAGGCGACTAAAACAGCCGTCAATAGCAGGTTCTGATAAACGGAACGGGGTTTTTGGGGAGTTAGCATTGAGGGAATGCACCTGGCCTGCAACCAGCCCGATGAGGGTTCGACTCCCTCACTCTCCACAAGGGGAACAACGAAGGGGAAGAGGACGATGATCCCAGCAATCATCATAAACGACGGGCTTACGCGGAAGCAGGCGCTTGCGGCGTGGCTTGCCGGGCGGAGTGACGCCCGGCGGTATCAGGTGAAGATCGCCTCGCCCGCGACGCTTGGGAAGATATTGCCGGATGGCGCGAAGAGCGACCGTTGGACAACCGCGGCGAGGCGTAAGCGCCTCATCATCTTCGGCGAGCGCGAGGTTATCGCCAGGTGCCGGAAGACGCTTGCGGCGTGGGATCGGGCGTTCCTAATCTGGAAGCGCCTGGATCGCAAAGGGCTAAGATGCGCAGCCTATGCGATTCCCCTCTGCGCATTTTGTTACGAAATCAAGGAGGTTTGAATGCCGCTATCTCTGATCTATGGCGCCTATCTTTTTGAGGGCGCCGAGCCAATGAGCGACCGGGTGTCGTTCCCGCCAGAACGGGGAACGCTGCTTTGCGTCGTGCCCGGCAAGCACGAGCGAATCCCTGACAGGTTTCCGGAATTCGCGCTTGACAAGATTGAAGCCCCCGCCGTCTTCGTCGGCCGCGGGGATTGGGTCGAGCGAATGATCTAATCAAATAGGCGCGGCGCCCAGATCGGCGCCGCTCCTGACGCGGTGAGTCCCAACTGGGAGGGATGCTCCGCAAGAGACGGTCGTGAGACCTTTGCAGGTTCGAGTCCTGCCCGCGTCGCAAACCATCAAGGTGAAATAATGTGGCAGAACCACTGCATCTATTGCCATACGCGACTCCCCGACACGCCAACAGGCGAGTCAGGCAGGCAATACTGCGACAACTCCTATTGTTATGTCGCAGATAATAAGTTTGCTCCCACGCCTTATAGCCTCGGCTACAGGGATGAGGACGGGAAGTGGATATTGATGAGACATATCCGTCGCGCCTCGAAACGCGCCCGATTGAGAAGAAGAAATTAGCAGGGCAGGGCTTGGTGGGGCTTGGCGTGGCAAGGCGGAGCAAGGCTGGGCTGGGCAAGGCGAGGGTTTTGATCAAAGGAGAAACAGCAAATGCAAGAGCGAATTTCAGTCATCATCGAGGGGCTCTCACCCCTCCTGATGCATCGTTATCCTTTGGAGCCCATCGAAGGGCTCCAAAAGATGACTCCGGCACAACAAGCGGAGCACGCCACCTACCGGCATCCTGAGTCCGGCGAGCTATTCATCCCGGCAACTGCGCTTTGGCGCTCCATCGTTGACGGCGCAACTTATGTAAAAGGTAAGGGGCGAGCTAGTCTGCAAAAAACCGCGGCTGCCTGCCTCATCGTCGAGCCGGAATATCTCCTGCTCGACGTGAAAGATTATGCAATTGACAGCCGCAGAGTCGTCGTGGCGGCCACGAAAGGGGCCATCGTCCGCCATCGTCCGCGCTTGGACAAGTGGGGCGTGACCTTTACGCTCCACTACGACGACGTTCTGCTGTCGGCGGCCAACGTCCGAGCAATCGTGGACGCAGCGGGATCCCGCGTTGGCGTTTTGGATTTTCGGCCCGCCTGTAAGGGGCCATTCGGAAAATTTATGGTAACTCAATGGAAATGATCACAATATCCTCGCCGGTTGAAGACCGGCTCGAAGAGATTGCCCGCTTGCTGGCTGTCAAAAATAACTTGCCGGTCAACCGGCAAGGCGATGGCCTGGCAACGTCGTGGGATGAGGTCGCCAAGCGTATCGGTGTGAGCCGACCGGCTGTCTATTACTGGCTCCAGGGCGCGTTGCCCTCGGCCAAAAACAACAAGCGGATTAACCGCGCGCTGCTTACCTTGCAGGACGAATAGCCCTTGTCCGGCGGCGTTCCCTTTCACCGGCCTGCGGCGGTATGAGGGCTGCCGCATCCGGGCTTTCGCCGTCGGGCAAGGGCAAAATCAGGGAATTGCTATGCTAATCGAAGATTTTCTTGGCCTCGGCCTTGACGTCGAGGTTGAGGTTACGCGCTACCTTCCGGGTGCCGGGCCGGGCAATGGCAGGTCGGGATCAGCTGACTGGTGCGACCCCGGTCACGAGGCGGAGGTGGGGTATAACATTCTCTCTACCGCGTGGGCTGATCCCAACGCGGATAACGATGGGGAGGAGTTATTGGTGGAGCAGAACAGCGTCGCGCTAGACAGGCGGGTCATAGCCGAGCTTGAGAACAGCGAGGAGGGATGAGTTGCGTTCGTCGTTTTTTTCCGTTGCAGAGGCTTGACATTGGCCTTCAGAAGCATTATATTGACGATTGCAGTTCTGTTCATGCTACGTGTCAAGAACACAACGCCTTTGTCTCTGGTTGAGCAGCCTGATGCGCGTAGCTAAAGGAACTGCCTGTTCGACCGGAGACAAAGGCGTTTCTGGTTCGGGAGGACGAATGTCAACTGAACGATGGATTCGGCTTAACACGTCTTGGAGCGACTCCGAGTGGCTCTATGACCAACCGCCAGCCGTTCGGCTTGCGTGGATTGAAATGCTCTGTTACATCAAGAGAGATGGAATCTTGGGGCGAGCCAAAGCCATCCCATTCACAGTTGCTGCCTCAAAATGGCGCGTGCCCAAAGGGGATATTGAAATGCTATGCAATGTTGCAGTAATAGATTTAGCGTTACGGATAGAAGATGGGGATTGGATTATTAAGAATTGGGCGCGGTATCAAGGGGAATCAGCGGGGCGTGTTCGACTTTTTCGCCAAAGAAAAGAAGCAAAAGAAACAGAGACACTAACAGAGACAGAGACAGAGACAGAGACAGGAGGGGTAACGTCTGTAACGGCTGTAACGTTACAGCCGTTACGTAACGTTACACAGCCCCCCGATGGGGGGAGTAGTACGGCGGCTTCGCCGCTCGCCCCGACCACGCCGTTCTCGCTCTTCGTTTCTGAAACTTGGAAAGACGTGCGCGATCCGGTCAGATGGGAAGCGGAAATAGTTGCCGTCTATCCCGCGGGCTTTGATTACCTCCAAGAGGTGAAGTTCGCCCATCTATGGATATTGAACAACCCCAAGAAAGCTCCCCACGATCACAAACGCTTTTTCGGCAATTGGCTTAAGACTACCTATGAGAGATGGCGAAAGGGAGTTCCATCAAATCAACCGCGACGATTCTCTATTCCCTCAAAAGACGACGACGAGTATGTCCAACAGCTTAAGGAGCTCGGAAAGATATGAACGAAACCGAAATATATGAAAAGGCGATAATTACGGTTGATGTAATATGCCCTCACTGCGATAAAGTTTGGGAGCGCAGAACTGGGGTGCGAGATGTTTTGTTTCCATATCCCAAATCGTTTGGTGATGAGATTGAAGACTTATGTGCGGATTGTGAAGCCAAACAATTCAATATCAATATGGTAGAGCGTCTTCGTATCCCGCCCAGATATGAGGATATGACCTTTGAGTCATTCGACGACCGAACGCCTGAGATCGGGCAGATCAAGAGACGGGTTGAGACGCTCGCGGGAGACCGATGGATAATCCTGATGGGCAGGCGGGGGTTGGGCAAGACCCATTTGGCGGTATCTGCGTTGAAAGAGCTTTATCAAATGGGCGTCAAGCCCGGCCAATATCTCTCGGCTGTCCGATTCATCCCTGACTATGTTCGCGCCGGATTCAATCGAGACGAGATTTGGGAGAGGTTTATTGAGCACAAACAAGTTCTTCTGCTCGATGATCTTGGCCAAGGCGAAAGCGGCAAGGCGGAGGGCGCGCAAGATGAGCGGGTTAGCGAGCTCGTTGGAGCCTTGATAGATCATATCTACCGGAACGAACGTCAGTTGATTGTTACGACTAATATAGAGTCGGTCGAAGGATTGATAGGTCGTTATGGCGCTTGGGCAATAGATCGGATATGCGAGTGCGGGGAGTTTATAATCTTTCCAACCGGCCTGTCAAGCGCCCGATTGACGATAGACAAGGGGATACTAATAAAAGGGGAAGAGAAGTGAATATCACCGAGATCACCGAGCTTCAGGCCGTCGTCAACGATTACGGCAATCTTGCCTGCCTTACGCTCGAAGAAGCAGGCGTTGAGGACCAGCCGGTCAACGATCACTCGGCTTGGGTAGGAAGGGAAGTGGAATATCAATGACGCTTGCGGCGGGGAATGCGGCAATTTGAACGCGATGCCCGCAAAGCGGTCGCCGACTATTGACTTTTGCCAAAAAGTTCCGTATATTTACAATCGCGTCTGGAGAGGCGCAAAATGCAAAGGATGAGTCGCAACGCCCCGCGCCTTCCCAAAGTCCTCTCCAGACTCAAGGCGCGGGGCTTGCACTCTCAAAGGGGAAGAAATGGACGAGATTGAAAGATCAATTGTTGGGGTCATTGAGCGGGTTGCGACCGCCCGCTCGTTCTACAAATCAGGCTCGTGGCTTGAGGCCGCGGAATTGTTATGGATAGCGCAGAACAGCCTGAGACACCTGTTGCCCGAGATTGACGCTCAGGCAACTGGGGCGCACCCCGTTTATGCCCCAATGCCGCTTCACCAGACCGCCGGGGGAGCCGCCGATGAGTAAGTGTGAAGCTTGTAGCTGGGAGAACGAAAGGGTGTCACGTCTCGATCGTTATGCGATCGCGGCGATGCAAGGAATGCTTTCATCTGAAACGGCTGGAGCGGGTGTGGCCCTACCCTGCGAACCCAGGCGCGATGGTGAATTTGAAATGCTTGCCAATCGTGCAGTAGAGCAAGCATTACGGGTTATGTGTCGAGTCGAACAGGCGGAGGCATCGAGACAATCCGGCACATCACCGGGGAGCGCCGCCGATGATAGGTAAAGAGGACAACGGAGACGGGCGCCGCCGCCAAGATGAGCGGCGGCTCCAGCGAGAGCGCGAAGAATTGTATCTCGAGCGGCGGCTCTATTGCCACGACGACTACTGCCCGGCCTGCCAACGTATTCACGTTTGGCCTGCGCCGCCGGATTGCCGGGGACGAAACTGATGACCACTATCATCGGCTTGGCGCTGATCGGCTTGGCGCTATGGCTGATCAAGCGTGATAACCGCCGTTCAACTCACGCCCGCGCCGCGAAACGGGCATTGCGAGGAGTGAAATGATGTTGAGAACCGAAAAGATTTGGCACGGCGAGTCGTGGGTGTTCGACGCGGATGGTCGCCGAGTCGGTTCTTGGCTCGGCGAGAAGGCCGACATAGATCGTCTGGTCGAGCTATCCAACCGCGACGAAATGCGGAGTGAAGCCCGTAAGCCGCTGAAGCTCCGCCTGTCTGACGAAGCGGTAGCGGAAACGGTCGAGCAACCCAACGAGGAGAAAGATGACTCTCTACAGTATTGATGAGCATATCCGGTTTGTCCTCTCGCAGACCGATGAAGAAACCGGCGAAATTACGCCCGAACAACTCGCCGCGCTTGACGCGCTTGAACTTGACCGCGAATCCGCCGTCGAATCGCTCGCCAAATGGATTCTGGAGTTCGAGGCGGAAGTTGAACAGGCGCGCACTGAAGCCCGGCGCTTAGCCGAACTCGTGAAGACGCGGGCCAACCGCGTGGAACGCATAAAGGCGTATCTTCTCGCTTCAATGAAGATGCGCGGCGAAGACAAGTTCCGGTTCGGAATCGGAACGGTAAGTATCGTTGCAACCCCGCCGGGTGTTCGGCAATGCCCCGACGACCCCTTGAAATTGCCAGAACAGTTCCGCCGCGTGGCGGTCACGATTAACAAGTCGGAACTCGTCGCGGCGTGGAAGCGCGGCGAGCCTATCCCCGCGAGCGTCATCGTGGCGGCTGGGGAAACATTGAGGATCAGATGACCAACGAGCAGGTTGACGAACAGACCGGCGAGATTGCGACCGCGCTCGCGTCCGCGTCTAAAGATGGGTTCGCAATTGCTACAAATGACCAGATGTTCAATTCGCTGGTCCATTTTGGCGAGCAACTCGTCCGAACCGGCTTTCTCCCCCCGGCTATTCGGACGGGAGCTCAAGTCGCCGCCATCATTTTGACCGGGCGAGAGCTTGGCTTACCTCCAATGCAATCGTTGCGGCTGATTTCTGTGATACAGGGGAAGCCAACACTCTCAGCTGAACTCCAACTAGGGATGTTCGTCAAGCGGGGCGGACATATAAGTTGGAAAGAGTCCACCGAGGTTCGCGCTGTTCTTTGGTTGCGGTCGCCAAGCGGCGATGAACACCAGGAGACCTTCACTCTTGAGGACGCGAAGCGCGCCGGGCTTTTAGGAAAAGACTCTTGGAGTAAATACCCGCGGTTTATGCTTCGCGCTCGGTGCGCGACAGGTGGGCTGCGGGCTATTGATCCAGGTAATAGCCTTTACGCCCCCGAAGAACTCGGCGTTGATATACCTGCTGATCAATCATCTTCTATCGCTGTGGGTCAAGTTGACGGATTGACCGAAGAGCGTGGGACTGATACGGTTGAAGGGGAAATCACCGAAGAGCGCGATCCAGGCGCACCGGCGCGTCCAACCGTCACGCCGAAAGCAACCGTCACGCCGAAAGCAACCGTCAGGCCCGCCGCGGCCGGCGTGAAACTCGCGACGCTTGAACAATCCATCGCGCTGATTCCGTCCTTTACCGCGGGAGAGTTCGCCAAGCGATTTGCCAAATGGGGGAATATGGATAGGTCAACGCTCGATCCCGCCCTCGTTCAAAAGGCCGACGCCGCGTTCGCCAAGCGTCGGGCGGAGCTTGAATCCGACGCCGAAATTGACGACGCGCTTGCCGGTAACGCCCTAGCCGCCGCTGAAGCGCAGGTCGCCACGCAACCGGCAAAGGTGAGCGTCGAAGAATATACCGAACGAATCGGGTCGGCGAGGACGATGGCCGAATATAACGCCGTCACACAGCTTTTTAAGCTCGTTGATATGACGGCGGCTGAGAGGAAGGAACTCATCCACTTATCAACAGCGCGGCGAGCCATTTTGGAGGCGAAATGATAGGAAAGTTAATCGAGCTTAACGCTTGCGCTGAAGGCTTGCGTTGGGCGGAACAATTCTCCTCGCTTGACGAAGCGTGGTTGAATTGCTCACGCACAGACTGGATGATATGGTTCTGGGCAAAGGTATTGCCCGGCGAGAACCTCAACAAGTGTGTGCGTATGTGCGCGCAAAGCGTTCTACATCTGTGGAACGCGCCGGATGTAGTGGTTCGGTATCTTTCCACGGGTAGCAAAAGTCTACGAGAAGGAGTGCGACAAGCTACCAATACCGCGGCGGACGCGGCGATTATGGATATGATGGCTATGGAGGGGCGGCCAGAGGCAGTGGCGCGGGCGGCGGCAAAGGCAGTGTATGCGGCGGCGAATGCAGCGGCGGATGTGGTGGATTGGGAGGCGGAGAATGTGGCGGCGTATGCGGCGGCGCGGGCGGCGGCGAATGCAGCGGCGGAGGCGGCGGCGGCAAAGGCGAGCACGGACGAGATAAAATCAAAAATGGAATCGGCGAGAACGAGAAAATATGCAGAACTCGCTAATATGATTCGCTCTGTGCAACCACTAGTGCCTCGATGACCCCGCAGACTACCATTCAAGGCATCGTTCGCTCGGTTGAGCCATATTTCAACCAGACCGGCGAACTCGTGGCAACAACTATCACCATCGTCGTTCCTAAGCGTGAGGGAGAGACCGTCTTGCCCGTCAAGTGGTTCAGGGAGCGGGCAGCGATCTTCAATGACCCCGCGCTCGTCGGCTCAGAAATCATTGCCGTCTGCAATGTCTCCAGCCGCGAGTATCAAGGTCGGCACTATATCGAATTGCTTGGGGCGGAGTATGGGTTTAAGACTCACGCCGCGCCTTCGTCTGCACCAGTATCCGAAAGTGATTTGCCGTTTTAACTTCGGGCGGTTATTGCCCGGCGTGGCCGCCCGGAGCCTTCCCCCCCACGCCGGGTTGCGGTTTTCAAGGAACTAAATGAAACTCATCTTCGTCTCCGCGCCGTTGTGGGCAAAATATCCGGCCCAGATCGAGGCAAATATCGCCCGCACCACCGCGATTGGCGCGATGATCAACCAAGCAGGCAAAGGCGAGGTGATGGCTGTCGTGCCGCACTTGCTCGGCCCTGCGCTGAACGCCAGTCATCCGATGCCGGAGGACTTCTGGCGGGCGGGGATGATTGCACTTATGCAGAGGTGCAACGGCGTGGTATTCACGCCCGATTGGGATACATCGGCAGGCTGCCGAGGTGAGAGGAAGGCTGCCATCGGGATGCTCACAACGATGGGCTGGACAAATCAGACAGCGGAGATCGAGGCTTTCGTCAACCGCATTATCAAACAGCAATGAAGGTCGTCCTTCGCCTCGCTATCTTTATTGCTCTCGTCTTTTCATTCACGCTCGGCGTAATAGCGACGCATTGGCGGTATGTGATCACGCTTGATTGGCTTGCGAGCCAAAATCTTGCCCTTGTTGATTCGGCTCAGGTCTTATCAAGAGATATGGCGCGGCTTGAAGCGGAGAACCATTTACTGCGCGTCGAACTTGACGCGCTGAAAGGAAAGAAAAATGAGTGACGACTGCTTTCCCGAAGTCGCTGTCGGCGACCCGTATATCAAGCGGCTAATTGCAGATCGCGATGAGGCGTTGCGGTCGGTCGCCCGCCTCGAACTGGAGTGCGACAACCTCCAACGGCAGCTTGCAAATGCGCTTGTTTTATCCGGCGCAGCGAGCGCGGAACAACGCACTGACCTGTATTCGGATGAACGTGGCCGTAGCTACTGGGACGGGCGGGCAAAGGAGGGTAAGTGACGAAGATTAAATGGACTCAAATGATCCTGAACCCGTTTGCTGGTTCCGCCGCCGGTTCAATTCCGGACTCCGCCACTAAACCAAGGAGGAAATAATGGACAATCCATCTGAACGACGCTGCCCAGCCTGCGGAAATCACCCGATCAGGCCTCGTTATGTTGACGCAAGCAAAACGGGTGACCCACGTTGCCGAGAATGGTCAATACTCGGCGAGAACATCCGGTATTGCAGATTGACATTCGCACACCTGCACTACACCTGTATGTGTGGATTCAAGTGGTCGGATAGGATCCTTCAGACCGAATCCGATTCGCGGAAAGTCCCTGCCGGCGACCCATATATGGCTGAGCGTGACGAGTTGCGTCGCCGCGTCGAGCATCTGGAAATCGAGAACGACAACCTTCAGCAGCAAGTCTTGGCCGCGCTTGGAATATCCGAATGAATCTAAATGACTTAAAGCCCTGCCCGTTCTGCGGCGGTGAGGCTCGCACTGACAAAATGAGACGAGGCTATCTTGAAAGCGGTTGGGTATATTTTACCTCCTGTCAGATATGTAATGCGCGGGGATCATTCCAACCGAAAAGAAAATTGTCAATCCAAAAGTGGAACATAAGGACGAATGAAGACGCTTCCTGACATTGCTAGGCAGTTCAACGACCTCGCTTACTATGACGAAGACCCTATAAACCCCACGCCGGAGGAATCTGCGCTACTTGCGAAGGGCTTTCGGCGGGGTGTTCAAAGGGCGACCGGTAAGGTATGCTGGTATTTGCCCCAAAACAGCCCCGCTAAGGCTCGATCTTCCGAGAATGCAGGAAATCCCGTTCCTGCCGAGAAAACCTCGCTCCGTCAGAAATTGAACAGCGGAACGCGAAAATCCAAGCAGCCATCAGAACCGGAACGCCAACTCCGCGAATGGCTGGACGAGCGATCCAAGCGAAAGGAGATTCTGTCCTATATTCTGCAACCGTTGCCGATCCCGCTCGGCTACCGCTGCACCTACCGGCCCGACGCAGAGGTGCATAGAACAGACGGCGTGACCGAGTATATCGAAGCGAAAGGCGGGTTCTATGGCAAGGATGACAGGTGGCGGTCTCTCAACCGGCACTTCGGCGTGAGCCTGGTGAAATTGAAATGGCTCGCCTCGGTAGCAGATGATTTTACCGAGTGCTACCTGTTTCAGAAAACCCCGTCGGGATACTGGTTGGAGCATATCCCAAGCCACGATGAGGTTAAACTTAAACGAAGGAAGGTGAAATGACTGACGAGCAGTATGCCCTCTATGCCCGCCTGATGGCGGAGGCCGAGGGTTGGACAGACGTAAAGCCCGCAACTTGTGGGTACGTTACATTTTGGAATGAAAAGTCAGATTCGCCACCTGCCGGTCGTCCACCAGACAATCCGGATAAGGCCGATTGGCGCCTTCCCAATTACCCTTATGATCTCAACAGTCTTGCTCGCGTGGCAAGGAAGATATGCGAGACAAAGAGGGGACGGGATATGCTCGAAGACTGGCTTGACGAAGTCGAACATAGAGAATCCTCCGCACTAGCGAGGGAGCACTACTTCCTCACGTGGCAAGCCTGCCTCACCGCCGAGGAACTCTTCGCCATCTATGGCGAGGTGCTCGAAAACCTTAATAAGGAGAAGACGTGACCGTTAAAGAATTGCGAGACGCGCTGCAATCACTCCCAGACGACTTCACCGTGCGGTCTGGAAAGGACAGCGGCACAGCGCCCGCTGCGAGGGTCTGGTTGGATCGTGAGCGCAAGCGCATCGAGATAATAGATGCGCTTCCTCGTGCGCACGAGAATGTGTATAAAGAACTCAACTATGAGAGGATTCTATGATCCCTATGGATCGGAGGGAGAATGACTGAAGAATTGAAAATACCTAAAGAAGAAGCAATGACAACGCATATTGCTGCGCTTAAAGCGATAACCAAAGCCTTCGATGAAAAGTCTGATTCAATCCACAAGCAGTGTCGGGAAAAAATTGATGCTGCGGTAAAGGATCGGACAGAAGCACTCGCTCCTTTAGAAAGGGAGCGAGCGCTATCTTTGGCTGAGGCAGATCGCATCTATTTCCAGACAGCTGAGGGCGCAGACCGCCGCCGCTCTGGAAAAGACGACAGGAGGAAAGGTGACTGAGCTACAGCCACGAGTATGCATTCAGTGCGGATGCACTTACCTTGTTTCCGTCTCCCCGACAGCCATAGTGCGCAACGAGAGTCTCGCCCTCCTGTGTCCATTTTGCGCAATGTATCTCTTCCCTCGCGCTTTCAGTGCAGTTAAACCAGAACCAGAGGAGTCTGACAATGCTACTTCGTGAACTGCAAAATGTATTCGACGCGCAGAAGGGAATTAAGCCATTAAAATCCTAATTGCTTGCGAGTTCAGCGGGATCATCCGCGATGCATTCTTTGCCAAAGGGCACGATGCTTGGAGTTGTGACTTACTTCCAAGCGAACGTCCCGGCAATCACATTCAAGGTGATGTGTTAAATATACTTGATAATGGTTGGGATATGATGATTGCACATCCCCCTTGCACATATTTGGCTAATTCTGGTGTTCAACATCTGCATAAACACCCGGAACGTTGGTCACTAATGTATGACGCTGCCACTTTCTTTATCAAATTGCTTTATGCTCCTATTTGTAAAATCGTAGTTGAGAACCCAATCCCACATCGTTATGCAAACCTTCCGCCTTATACACAGATCGTAGAACCTTGGATGTTTGGGGAGGAATTTACCAAGAAGACTTGTCTTTGGGTGAAAGGGGTGCTCCCCCTCAAGAAGGGGAAGATAGTTAGAAAAGGAGAGCGGTATATTACGAGGAGCGGGAGACGCAACGGGGCAAAATGGTTTATGCTGCTTCCCGCGAGCGCGGATAGGTGGAAGATTCGTTCCCGCACATTTCAAGGGATTGCGAATGCAATGGCTGCCCAATGGGGCTAAAGCGTCGCACGACCGCGCCTGAGCCTGTTCAGACCCCGCGCCGCTACTTTCACGCGCAGGTCTATGGGGGTGAGCGCGTCAAACAGCGCGGCGAGTGGCAAGCGACCGTCAAGAACAGCGGCCTCTACACATTCAAAGAATCCAAACAGGAAGAACGCAATGATATTCAACACAGTTGAAGAAGCCCAAGCGAACTGCCGATACTGGCAAGAAATCCTCCGCCTTCAAGACTGGGACGTGATCATTGAACTCGTCCATCATCACGAGCTTAATGGAGTCATTGCTGCTGTCAGTAGCAATGAATACTTAAAAGTGGCGCGTATCAGCCTTTTAAGGGCCGAAGAACTCAGAAAAGAAGATATGGATATGGAAAGTAGCCTTGTCCACGAGCTACTCCACGTTCATACAAAAGATTGGGAGATATTGAATAGGAAGTATGAGCATTCTGATGTTTTGCAAGAACAGGCCATTGAAAGTCTTACAAAAGCTATCATTAAGCTCAACAGGAAAACAGTGAAGATTTGCGTCGTCAATGATGCACTGCGCCAATGAGTGACTCCCTTGCTCCCGACATCTGCGCCTGCGGTAAGCCGCTTTCACGCGGCAATGTTGACGGCCTCTGCCGATGGTGTCGCGGCTTCCAGACCAAGTTGGCGAGCGGCAAACACTATGGGCGCCCAAGAACGGCAATGGAGCCGATCTGTATAGATTGCGGCCAGCCGATAAACCGCGCCCGCGCCAAACGCTGCGAATCTTGCTATCGCCGTTCAATTCGGTCGACCCCTTCCCGACCGGCAAAAACTGCCGCTCGTAAATCAACGGAGTGGGGCGATCTCCCGCCCGACAATGATAATGCTCGCCTGCTTTTATGCGCGGAGCGGGGTTGTTCCAACCTCCGCGAGGGAGGCAGTTATTGCCGGATGTGCGCGGGCTTTCACGAGAAGGCGCGGCTCCGGAACCAGACCGGCCAGAAGTCAACAGGGAGTAAGTGGTGATGAATGAAACAGCAAGGAGATAACAGGGAACGGAGCTATAAAGCTCCGTTCCCTTGAGAATATCTTACTTTGGTGGAAAAGCCCCCGTCGCTTCTGTCGTCTGGAACGCATTAGGGCAACCCGGGCATTACGCCTTAGCGGAGATATTTCCTGAGCGTCGTGTCGGATATACCATATTTCCGCGAAGCTTCCATCATCTTAATCTTCCCACTTTAAGAGAAATGACAGCTTCGTTTAATTGGATTATAGTCTACTTAAGATCGTGTCTCCTATTCGTTTTGGTTAGGCTTTTGGTTGACCAGCGAAGTCTTCTCCTCGCGGCAATGAACCCGGCTAACGCCCGTTCCGCGAACTCAGGGCGGTGGATTGCTAAATGCTCTGCTTTTGACACAAGGCGAAGGTTGGATATATCGTCATTGAGGGAGTTCCCATCAATATGATGTATCCCCATACCTTTTAGGATCAGCCCGTTCTCCGCTTCCCAAACAGCCCTTGCGTTTTCAACCCAAGTGTTTGGGATACCTATTTTAATATAATTCCTTTTCAATCCTTTCCTTTTGTAACGAGTGCGGATTCGTATTGTCCCGATAGGTTGCCGGTTTTCAGATACCGCCCCGGCAATGAATTGTCCAATAGTGTTGCGCATAGTTCCTCCTGTTTTATATAAAATAAAAAAGGATTACATCAATGTCAATAGCTGGCGCGTCAAAATCACGCGGCAAGCGTAACCGATTCCGCGAGGCGCTGTTCTTCAGTCCACACTGCATTCAAACGGGATTGGGATTATGAGAAGCCTGCTGGGCCACGAACTCAAGACAG
>Ga0209518_1002009_pt1 | contig 20131 bp, 23 predicted proteins | sample RifGroB1_FD_183993 | JGI IMG/M metagenome (GOLD analysis project Ga0209518, IMG submission 183993) | Groundwater microbial communities from Rifle, Colorado, USA - Groundwater B1 (SPAdes) (version 2) | ecosystem: Environmental > Aquatic > Deep subsurface > Groundwater | place: Rifle, Colorado...
GTTTTCTGGTATTCCTTAAGTTCCATTATTATTTGCTTTGAAGAAGTTTCTTTATTTCCTCCTGATTTTGTTTTATTACCTCCTGATTTTGCCTGTTTGTTTCCAACAAAAGACTTTGAGTTTGAGTTTTGTCAGAGTATTCTTTATAAGTCACGGAATTAAAGTGAAATGAATCAATTACTAAAGTAGCCGTCATTGCTAACATTGTAGCCAATGCGACAACAAAAACTGCAATTATAATGTTTGTTTGCCTATCGTATCTTTTGAGAAGCTCTTCAACTGGATCCTGGAATTTTATAGACGGTCCCTTTTTATTTGGGCTTGGGAGTTGCACTCTAGGTTTTTCTGTTTTCATTAGTTAATAAACACCTTTTATGATAAAAATATTTCCTTCTGTTTCCACCTCAAAATCTCTTCCTCTAAACAGTGCAAAGTCAACTCCCCCAAATGAAACTCCTTGATTGAACCTGACCCCAGGACCAAAAGATATTCCTCCAACACGAATCTGTTGAGTAGGTTCGATCGAACCATCATCGTGAGTAATAAAAAGTGCGTTAAAATTTAACCTGGCCATATTATTTAGCTAATTTATAAATTTCAAAAGGCAACTGAGCAAAATCGATTCGAAGTTCGTCAAGATGTTCTTGATCCAAATATTTTGTTGGAGCAAAAACAAGTCTTCTTTTACCATTAATTTTCCCGAGGGTTTTAGCCCGATCTAAAGTTAAAGCTGTATTTTTGAGATATTCCAGATCCGGCTTGTAAAATAGAAAAATTTCATAGTTCTCACTTTCCCCGACAAAATTTCTTTTTACATCAACTTTACCATCATCAAATTCTTCTCCGGTAGCAGTATAAAAAACATATCTAGCTAGATCATTGTAGCTTGGTAAATTTTTACCGGACAATAAACTTTCTATCTCGATTGGTTTTCCTAAATCAAAATAGCTAAAAGTTCCTCCCGTACCTTCTTTATCAGAATAGCCTTTGATAACTCGTCTTACTCTTTCGGCAGTTATATTATCTGAATAGTCTTCCATTTCTACTAAAATGAATTTTCGATTTCCCCCATCCTCTTTATTTAATTGAAGTACGGCATGCGCGGTTGTCCCCGATCCTGCAAATGAATCTAATATTAAATCATTACTTTCTGTGGCTTGTAAAATTAATTCTCTAATCAATAAGGTTGGTTTTGGAAATTCTATAACCCTTTTTTTGAATATAGATTCGATTTCGGCCGTACCGTCTTTGGTAAAAATACCATCTCCGATTACAGAAGAGAAACCGGTATATTCTTGTTTTAGCTCTGATTTGAAGAATTTTCTTCTAGGTCTTCCGTCTTGATTTGCTGGCCAAATTATTTTTTTGTTTTCAATTAGTCTGTTCATTGCTTCTTTGTCATAACGCCATCCATATTTTGGTTTCCCATAATTAATGTTGTTTTTGGGATTAATGAGGTCATAATGACAATTTGGCCTTTGCTCTGCTGGAAGAAGACCAACCATATTAGCGCTGACCCAATCACCGCGGGGATCCTTGTCCGGATTTGAATACTGACTAAGGTTTCTTTCTGAACCACGGATTTTTTTACCGTAGCAAAGTACATACTCATGATCTATAGATACACCAGTTATATTCCTATTATCTTTGTTCTGTCTGCTTTTCCATACAAATTGAGAGATAAAAGATTCTTCATTGAAAACTTCATCCATTAGTAAACGTAGCCTATGAACTTCAGCATCGTCAATAGAAATAAAAATTGTTCCATCTTCATGCATCAGTTCCTTTAATAGTTTGAGGCGAGGCGTCATCATGCAAAGCCACTTGTCATGTCGTGTCAAATCATCCTTATCCACAGGAGTATTGTTTTTTAGCCACTCCTGCATCATTGGAGAATTTACATTATCGTTATATTTCCATTTTTCATTACCTGTATTGTAAGGCGGATCAATATAAATACACTTAACTTTGCCAGCATAAGTAGGAAGAAGCGCCTTTAGAGCCAAAAGATTATCTCCATGAATTATCAAATTGTCATGAAGACTTACTTTTTCAGTTAAACTTTTGCCTTTTTGAGGAATAAGCTCATGAAAAGGTACAACAAGGTGATGATTTTGTACGAACTGTTTACCCTTGAAGTTTAATTGAGCCATATAGAAGTATTCTACTACTTTTTGTTTCAATTGAAGAGGTTTAAAGAGTCGAGTTGTAAGACTGTTCCACAAGACCGGCAATGGCTGGATTGTAGATTTCAGGCTTTATTTTTACTAACCCTTTATATCCCCATTCAAAAGTAGTTACATCTTTTACTAAACCCCTTGGATCTATATATTTTGGATCTCGCAGAAGTAAATTAATTACACTTTTGTTAAACTCAAAGCGGGCAAAACTTTTAGACGTTTTATAAGTGATACCACTTTTTTGCTCTGTAACTTCCTTTACGCCACCAAACTCCAAAATTTGTTCTCTTATATCCAAAAACTTTTCTTTAAGCTCTTTAGAAGTTTTATTAAGGTGATAATTTAAGTCGTAGTTTGAATAATCAATCTTGGTTACTTGTTTTTTATTTTTAGTACTTGGTTGAGAACAAGTCTCGAGTTCAATGGAAAATAAACCATTTTCATAAAGGGTATAATCCCAAAGTTCGATATTTTCATTCATTCGGTTTATTGCGTATTTGTCATACCTATTAAAAGAAGAGGCTATTAATATCAATCTTGGTCGACCCCAATCTATTTTAACATTGCCTAGTTTTCTCTCGGTTGCTATTTGAAAATCTCCAACATGATCAATCAACCAATCTAAATAAAAAAGGCCTTGGTTTATTACATTGTCTTTTTCTCCCCATTTATATTCGATGATTACGGGTGAGCCATTCTCATCTAAACCTAGTGTGTCGATTCTTCCACCGTGTTTTTCTCCTGTAGAAAATTCTGACGCAATAAACTTAATACTGAAAATTTCCTCTAGATTATTTTCAATGAAATTTTGAAGAGAGCCTTCGTCTTCAAAAGTTGATAGTTTTATTTGTTTAGCAGTGTTATTTGATATTGAAAATATCGGCATTTGGCCTATTTTAGCACTTTTTTGTCAGGTGAGGGGGAACTAAAGAAATTTTCTTAAAATCACATGTTTGAAATACTTTTCCTGAAATTCAACTAATTTTTCTACCAACGAAGTTGGCCAAGCTTTGCTTATTTCTTCATCTGAAAAATCCTCTCCGTTCGGAGTAACTACTAATTTGTCGTCATTGTCATTAGTTCGATGTATTACCGCAATACAAACTCCTATTATTTTATCAACAGGTTTATCTATTCCTAAAACATATAGATCCTGCTCTTCCCCATCAGGAGATTTTGTATTTGGAATATAGCCATAATTAACTTCGTAAATAAAACCATGTTGAGGGTGTTTTGATCCTAGTGGTCTATCAATAACAACATTAACTTTTTGACCTAAGAAACTTAATGAATTAACCATTACTATGAGTATTTTAGCAGATTTGGTATGATTAAATTCGAAAATGAACACTTTTTATTTAATCAGGCACGGACAGAAAGTTGCAGAGACTGGAGATCCAGGACTTACTGAATTAGGAAAAGAACAAGTTGAAAAAACAGCAGAGTTTTTGAGAGATAAAAACATCTCTAAAATATATTCAAGTACTTATAAAAGAACTAGAGAAACAGCAGAAATAATCAATAAAACTTTGAATGTAGAAATTATATTTGATGATAAATTAAGAGAAAGAATGAATTGGGGATCAATCCCAAACCAAAGCCTTGTGGAATTTTTAAAAGAGTGGGAATATTCTAACTTCCATAGAGATTTTAAACCTAAAGCAGGCATTTCTTCATTACAATCAGGTCAAGATGCTCTTAATGTAATATCTGAGATATCAGCCTCTCTCCCCGACTCCAATATTGTCATAATAACCCACGGAGGAGTTATTTGTGATTTATTGAGAAATATATTTTTAAAAAATGAACTTAGAAAACTTAAACAAGATTTTCCTGAAAAACTAGATAAACTGATCGGAGAGTGTTCAATAACCACGCTTATTAAAAATAGTAATAAATTTTCTTTAAAAGAAATTGGGGCGGTTAATCATCTTGTATAATAAACATATGTCTGATTTTTCGAAATACACTAATTACAAAACAATTCTTTCCGTAAACGCTCTAATTTGGTGCGATGGAAAAGTTTTACTTTTAAAAAGATCTAAGAAGAAAAATATTGACCCGGGGGTTTATTCCGGAGTCGGAGGAAAAGTAGAACCTCACGAAAGTTTTTATGATGCCTTGCTTCGGGAAATTAAAGAAGAAACAGGTCTGACTGAATTTGAATCAATTAAACCTTATTCAATTACTCAGCATCCATATCCCCCAACAGATTCTGAATGGGTTAATGTTTACTTTAACGTAACCATTAAGGAACAGGTTAAGATTCCTCCTTCTGAAGATGGTAGTTTTGATTGGATAGATCCAAAAGATGTAAGTTCTCTACCAATGGTTGCAGATCTCAAGGAATATATAGGTATACTTATTGAAAATCCAAATGCTTTTATTTTTGGATTTTTTGACAACGACGAATCAGGGAAACCTATTAGTAAATCTGTTAAAATCTTATAGTTATGGAAAATAAACCAAAAATTAAAATTAGGTTAAGAATGGTGTACTTCCATGAGGCTAAGTGATTCTCTTTTAAGGAATCTTTTTACTCGTAAACTAAGTGTTTGATCTGGTAAAATACCACATATACTATGACTAGCCAAGAAAGACGGAATATGACCAAATTTAATATGATGACTGACTACACAAAAGGTGCACTCGAAAAAGCCCTAGACCAAACTCGAAGAGAGTTTAGTCAAGCACAACTTGCAATAGGAGAGGCCGCAGGAAGAGAAAGCGACTGGCATGATAATGCTGCCTTTGATTATGCAAACATGGAACACGACCTAAAATCAGCTAATTTAGCCAATTTAATGAAAAAATTACGCGATGTCGAAATAATTGTACCCAGACAGCAAATAAATATAGCCGATATTGGGAATACTGTTGTTGTTAAATTTGAAGAGGCACAAGAAGAGGAAACTTTTACAATCCTTGGCCCCGATGATTCGGGAAGAAAACAAGGTTGGCTATCTTGTCTTTCACCCTTAGGCAAAAGTCTTATTGGAAGAAGAGAGGGAGAAGAAATAGAATATTCTATTGCAGGTGAAAAGAAACAAAAAGTACAATTAATTAAGATCCTTCCGGGGAATTTCGAATAAATCCTTGGATTACAAATAGGCTTGACTTTACTATGGGACAGAGGTATTATGCAAACTTAGATATGTCAGAACGAATTACTACTGTAGACAAAGAGGGTTTGGAAGGAAAATACAACGATTTGCCAACGTTAGCAAAATGGAAGGCGCTAGTATTGGAATACGGTATTGATCTGGAAGAAGATGCTACATTCTCGCGATTTCCTGGAGTAGAAAATTTCAAGACAAAAAGGAGAATAAAAGACCCCACTGTCGATCATTTTAGATTTAAAGACATTGCTACAGATAACTTTCTTATTGCCTCTGAGCTTATTCTTACAGATAAAATTAGTGAAAAGCAAACATTGGTAAAAGTGGCTTATAAACCAGATTCTCCACTCGTTGCTACAATGCAAAATGAGACATTGCATTTGTACGAAAGAAATAGTCATAAAGTTATTCCTGTGGGCGTTGATATGGTAAAGAATAGAGCTTATTCTAAAATTCGTATGCCTGTGGAGATTGATAGTAAACAACCAAGACTTGAAGATTTTGTACAGGTAGTCGGTATGGATAGAATTGGTGTTTTGGCATATGAAGGGTGTTGGCATTGGATTACCTCGAAACCTTGTCAATTTTGTGATGCAAACCCGAAACGGGAAGGAGATATTTCAGCCATGCCTACACTTAATACCTTGAAAGATTTTAAGTTTGATCAAGATGAATGGTGGAATAGATTGGGACATTCTTATTTGAAAGGAATTGAATATGCATTTAGATATGTGCTTGAAAACGAAAAAATTGAACCGCACAGGCATCTACAACTAATGGCCGGCAACATGATATTTACCGAAAAAGTATGGGAAATAAGCAAACAAATCGCCCAAGTACTCAATTCAGTCGAACCTATAAGCAATTTTGATAGTTACCTTAATATTTCTGCCCCCAAAACAGATGTAGAGAAACAATTAAGAGAAGCTAAAGAAAAAATGGGTTTTAATCAAATCGCATTTAATTTAGAGGTATGGGGAAAAGATAGATTTGCAGAAGCCTGTCCAGGCAAAGCAAGTTCTATTGGATTTGGAAACATGGTCACGGCACTGGAACTAGCAGTGCCAATTTTTGGAAAAGGGAACGTGCGAAGTAATTTTGTTTTAGGTGCTCAACCAATTCCTGAGTTGGTGGAAGGTGTTCAAATATTAGCAAATAAAGGTATAGTTGCAGATTACAGCGTGTTTGTTCCGAAACGAGGTACGGGGTGGGAACATAAAGAACAACCTGCAATGGAAGATGTCGTTGATTTTACACGCCAATTAGTACAGGTATATCAACAATATGGTTTTAAAAGTATTTATTGTGGTTTAAGCAGCCGTTCTAATATAGTCGCCGAGGTGTTGGAAATATAAACATGACTGAACGAATTATTGCCGGTGAATTTAGAGAAGCATCTTTCATTGAAGCTCATAAAAAGTTTGATGAATGGCATCAACGGGAAGAAGTATCTTTTGAGACTCGAGAACTCGAAAATGTATTAGATGCCAAAAGCAGAGGGTGGAGTTATAAAAGAACTAAAGAGGGATTTATTGTTCGTGCTCCAGAACAGTGGCTTGTAGATCTTACTGATCCCTATAAAGTGGCAGCTTGTGGCGATGTAGTAAATAATCTCGCTTATTACATTTTTTTGAAAGGATTAGTAAAGGAACAACAATTTGACGGTTTCATGCGATTGGTTGCTGAGAAAAATGGCATGCATGAATTGGTTGTGCAAAATTTGCAAGGTCCGTCACTTGAAACAGAAATAAGAGTAGCTGGCTCAGATACGCGAATTGCGGACGTACGAAAATTAGCATTATGGGAAGCAATACAAAGAACTGAATGGTCAGGTATCTATGAACAGGCTCAAACACAACTTAGTAATGCACGACCGATCAGTTTTGAAAAAGAATCGCTTTTTGAAAATAACCAGGAACTTGCCCAGTTTTATGCGTATATAAAAGAAAGACTTGGAATGGTTGATAATGCTCGTGCAAATGTATTTAATCCGGAGTATATTCCCGGTTTATTTAAGGAGGTTCCTCCATTTGATATATATGTCTTTATTCCATGGGGTTCTTTACGTTATATCCCCAGTTTTCTAAATCATGAAAATGTTTCAAAGATTATGTTTTGGGAAATTCATTATGACGGTTGTCAGGAATACACAAATAGATTTTTAGCAAAAGATATTGAAGGAAAACAAGTTTTGATAATTGATAATTCATATTCTGGAGGAACCCTAACCAGAATGAAGGATATGGTTGCCAGCGAGGGAGGTATTCCATCACGTCTTGCCTTATTTCCTAAAAGTAGGCTTTCAGTGCAAAATTCCGAGATAGCGCTTGTATTGGATACCATTGTTAAATCAAGCGCAATAGATATTCAAAGCTCTTCCTGGACAACTGACTTATACAAACATGTTCTTACACAAAGACAACTCACCTTTACTGATGGTAGAGTAAATTCTCGAGGTGTATAGTGATTATTGATTTGTATGACTAAGGATTATATTGAAAAGGAAATAAAAGTAGAGGTTGAAAACCCTCAACAATTTCTTTCTCTTTTAATTGAAAAGAAGGCTAAAAAGAAAAGGGAAGGATTTCAAAGGACAATTAGAATGGATACTCCTGACAATGGCTTAGAAAAACAAGGCACTTTTTTACGAGTTCGAACAGGAGGCAAAAACATTGTAACACTCAAGAAGAAAATAAAAACTGACGGAGATGTTTTTGAACGACGAGAGCTTGAAACAGAAGTGAAAGATCCGAAGTTGCTTGCAGATATTTTCGCCAATCTTGGTTTTACGAAACGGTATATTATGGAAAAGTACCGTATCGATTATGAGTATAAAAATACAAAAATTTCACTTGACGAGCTACCCTTTGGTGTATTTGTTGAGATTGAGGGCGAACCTGCGGATATAAAAAACGTAGCCAATGAACTCAACTTAGATTTATCAAACAAGATTGTTGTTACTTATTGGGATCTGTTCGAAAAGTACAAGAAAAAAACGAATCGAAAAGGTGAAGATATAGTATTCCTTCTAAATCACAATTTTATTCTGTCCACCACCAAAGGTACATAAATAGTTTATTAATATGACAGAAAGAAAAGTATTCGTACCACCTGAACATGTTTCATCAGAACAAAGAATGATTTTTCTTGCGGGCCCTATACAAGGTGCTCCCGATTGGCAATCAGATGCAGTTAATATATTGATTGCATTAAAACCGGATATTTGTATTGCTTCGCCTAGAAGAGAGTCGTTTGAAGAAGTAAATTATGATGAGCAAGTTAATTGGGAAACAGAAAATTTACGTAAAGCAGGGGAAAATGGGGTCATAATGTTTTGGTTGGCTAAAGAAAACGAACAAATTTCAGGAAGATCGTATGCGCAAACTTCACGAGCAGAATTATTTGAATGGAAGATGCGACACGAAAGAGATGGAGCAAAAATAGTTATCGGCATAGAAGAAGGATTTACCGGATCTAGATATATAAAGAAGAGATTTGATCGGGATTGTCCAGATGTGCCAATTTTGGAGTCCTTAGAAGAAACATGCAAAAGGGCCCTGGAAATGATTGAGGATTAATTCTTATAAGATATTCTGCTTATAATATCTTTACGTATGGTATGAGTTATTTCCTCAGGATATAATTCCGCATTAATAATTACCAATCTCGTTCCACATTCAGTATTAAGAATTTTTCCTGCTTGTAGAAAATATTTTCTTTCGTTTACTAAGGTTTCAAATGGTATAAAACAATAATTTTCGGCACTCTTTGGTATTATATTGTGGTTTTCTGCAAGTAGTTGAAAAGTTTTGTCTTGGATGGCTTTCGAGGAACTTGGCGGTGCATTAATTTGCTCGCATACTCTAGTAATTACTTCTCTTGGTTTGGGTGTGCTCGTACACATACGAGCAATCATTCGTGCATAAGCTGTTTCTGGACTAATGTCGAAAAGGTATTGGGTGTCAATACGAAGTTGTCTGGCATACTCAACCCCCTTGTTCAGGATATCGTTCAAGAAAGGATTATCCGCATTTGTTGAAATCGAGTAAACCCATGGCATAAGTGGAGTTCTGTCGAGTAATATCACTTGTAAATCGTTGCGATCCCGAATTTCTGTCATCATTTTTTTCATTTGATATTTCATGCCAAGCATAAAAATACGGTCTTTTTGAGCGTCCTTGATTTGTTTTTCTGAAGCATTACCGGTTGAGATCAAACGAGTACGGTATTCTTTAATTCTTCTAAGAGTATCAGTTCTTTCTCCAGTCCCCATTCCAGAGATTTTGTAGTTATTGGTTTTGAAACCAACTTTTTCCATTTCAACTTCCAAATCTCTTATTATGTGGCTTTTACCACTTCCACCTACACCCTCAAATGAAAAGAAGGGAATTATACTAAAGACCGTCTCCGACGCAATGCTTTGTTGTTCTTTTTCACTCATAATTTCAGATTGTATTGTACACTACACTATAGGTATTTCAAGTTATTGGGGTAGGACTAGATTCTACTGGGGTTGATGTTGGCTCAATAGTTGGAATGGCAGTGGGGGTTGGTGTTGGGCTTGGTGATGGAGTAGGAGTTGGGGTTGGCGGGCTGGTAGGGATAGGCACGGGTGTTGTTGAAAGAACCTCAAGATCTTGAATATCTTCTACTTCCAGTACCTTATCTTTTGAATTGTATGTGCCTACCGCAAGGATTCTCTTACCGACTAAGGTAATTAGGTTAAAACCAACAGGAACTTCAAGGGTAACGGCTTCAGTCGAGGTTGTTACGAGGAAGAATTTGACAGGAGTGGTATTAGATTTAGTTAAAGTACCCTTCAGAGCCGTATCTTTCCAAATTATGTCAGGTGTTGGGGTAGGAGAAGGAAAAATTACGTTGTTTAACTTTAATCCCGGAAAGGCAACAGGTAGAACCACCCCACCTAAACCAAAAGCGAGCGAAAAAGCAATTAGGGAGACTCCGAATACGGTCAATGGTTTAACCCTAAGCCTTAGGTCTATTCCTTCATTAGCCATTATCCTTTTCCACCAGTATTTGATGTAGACAAGGGGGTTGGTGATCTTTACGTTTAATAAATCAGGAGGGTTTGTTGTATTTATCCTTCCCGTTTCATTTGTTACGGTAATAGGAGGAACTTTTAATGGATCTGTTTTACTGACAAATTTTCCGGAACTGTCCCTTGTCTGATTTTTAGCAATTGTGCTTCTGAGTGGATCTTTAGTATCAACAGGATTTACCGGAGTTTGATTAACACTTCCCGTGTTTTGATTTTGAGAGTTTGGATCCATAGCAGTTATTCTTAGCTAATTTTCAGTTTAGACCTAAGCTTTTCCAACTGCAACATCCTGAATTTGTTTTTTTGTTCTTTCGCCTTCTAGGCGAAAGAACTTTCCTCTGTCCCCGCCCCATCGGATAGTATTTTATTAAAAGGAAAAAGCGACAAAGAAAACTTACGAATTACCACCTGATATTATAAAAGCTTTTTCCGTAAATTAAGCAGTGGCGAGTTTTATCATGTTTTTAAAAGAAAGATGTGCCACTGCGCCAAACGAATTAGGTGCGAACGCTCGACGAGCCTTCGAGGAGAGGTAAGCCGATGGACGCTGTACAAGGGCAGAATAAAGAAGGCGGGGGCAGAAAATAGGAACACCCCACGAAGCGAGCTCTCTTACTAAATTACCTCTTTAAAAAAGGCTTGTACCTGCGAAGCACTTTACTCGGTACAAGCCGAGGAAGAGACTGAACTAAGTAACTAAAGCATAAAAAGACTTGGGCAAACCCCACCCTAGTGGGGTCTAAGCGAGCGAAGTCGGGGTCGCCGTTTCTGTTTTCTTGGGTGGGAGGGCAATGGTTTCACAGAAGCTTTCCTGACGGTACCGTTACGGTAAACCGTCACACCGTCATACGGTGATATGGCCGAATATTCGGCCAATTGACGGAGTTCACCGAGTACCCTACGGTGACCCGTCAAGCATATGAATAACCCCTTTACCTTTTGGCGGATTGCGAGCGAAGCGAGCAAACGAAAGAGAGTAAGCGAAGGCCGCGAAGCGGCCTGAGCTAACACAATGCGGTTTTGCGTCAATTCATTTCCCCTTTAACCCCTTTTCTTGACACAAATGAAATTCGTTAGTAATTGGTGGTAAAATAAGTTCGAGCTAAATTGTATAATGGCTCCCATGTTAACAGAAGAAAAAAGGAATACCAGAAAATCGGTTATATTTGTTCTTTTATCCATTGTGATTGTCGTTTTTCTGGCCACAAATGGTCTTTCTTTAATTACTAAAGTTATTAATTTTGCTTCATCTTTTAAGAATAATCCTCAGACTTTAGAACTATTGGATAAAACCCCGCCTTCGCCTCCCTTTTTACAATCTATTCCTGACGCAACTAATACTTCGCCGTATGAAATTGCAGGAAGAGTAGAACCGGGTAATACCGTGGTTATTGTCTTTAATACTAAAGACGAAGAAATTCAAACCGACGAAAACGGTAATTTTTTGGCAAAATTTTCTTTGATAAAAGGAGATAATACTTTCTTCGCCTATACAAAAAATCCCGCAGGTAATAAAAGTCAGGATACTAAAAACTATGTTTTGATTTTCGACAATGAAGCTCCGGAAATTAAAATCAGTGAACCTTCAGACGGCAATAATTTTTATGGAGCTAAGCAAAAGAACATCAATATCAAAGGTACAACTGAACCGGATTCCTCGATTACTATTAACGACAGGATTGCAACCGTTGATGATAGTGGCGCATTTTCTTTAAATTATTCTCTTTCAAATGGAGAAAACAACCTGACGGTTAAAGCTGTCGATAAAGCCGGCAACGAAAAAGAAACAAGCCTTAAATTATTCTTCAACGAGTGAGACCGTAATTGCTAAATATCCCATGACCCAAGGGTAGAATAGACTGTTAGCAAAAAAACTATGAATAAAAACAGCCGCAAGAATAACCAAAAAAGTATTGCTATAAAAACCTTTCTTAAGATTAAAAATAATCTTTAAAATTGAAGAGATAAAGACTATAAAACCCACAATTCCCGTTGTTGCTAATATCAAAAGAAGACTGGAATCCGACCCCGAACAAGAATGAGAATTACCACTTCCTTTGTAAATACAAAGATTATTAAAACCGACTCCAAAAACAGGAAATTTCTTAAATATTTGAAATGTTTCTTGGTAATTTTCAATTCGGAAAGTGATGCTATATGTTCTTGCCAAATTTACCCCCTCTCCTGCAGGTGTAGGTAAAAGAAAAACGATAGCCACGAAACAGCTGATAGAAATCAAGAATATTTTTAATTTCTTGAAGATTAATGAGGCAATAAATAATGAAAAAACAAAGGCCAAATACCCCGCTCGGGAATAGGTAAAGGCTAAAGTTATAACAAAAAAAGAAAACAGCAAATATTTTTTCTTGGCATACGAAAGTAAAGCTCCAAAGACAATAATTAAACCGGTAAATCCGGGGTCCAAAAATGTCCCCACCAACCTATAAAGATGGTCATCCCAGCCAAAATATTTTAATGAGGTTAAATCAGGATAGATGAAATATTGGAACCAACCAAAAAGGGCCGAAAAGAAAGAAATCAACAAGAGAGAATTAAATAATAGCTTCTTATCTTTAAAACTCCTGAGAAATAGATAAAAATATAAGTAAGATGTAAGTCTGGCAAAGTACAAAAAACCAACTGCAACCTGAGAATTCTTAATAATAAATATCGACAACAAATAGCTAAACAAGGCCACTGACAAAAAACTATTAAAATATCTAGGTTTTTTGTATCTTTTTAAAATTGCTACTATTGCCCCTAATAAAACAGCAATATCTATCGGATTAATTTGTCCGATTTTAATGATTTGACCGAACGGAAATAAAATCAAGAATGCAAAAAGTATAATTTGCTCCATGATAAAAATGAATGAAACGACTGCATTAAACTAAAAACAAAGTGTCTGGATTTTACAAATGTTTGAATAAATTTAAATATCGGAAAGAATATGATTTTAAAAAGGGTGGCTTTTTTATTTTCTTTTTTATTTGCCTTAGCGTGCAATGTTGAGTAAAAGTTTGCCTTTTTCACCATTCCTAAAATATTTATGTCCTCATTATGAATTATTGGATTTTTTAAATAACCTACCTTTCCCCTAACTCGCCATACCTCATGAACACACCTCTCCCACTTTCCCGCACCTTTTCTCCCCAGTCTTAATAATTTTTCCTCAACAAAGCCTCTCCTTGGGATATAGTAACCATTTACTTCATCATTTGGATTTAAATTCTTGATTTCTTCTTTTAACTTATCAGATAAAACCTCATCGGTGTCCAAAAACAAAATCCAATCCGCATCTGATTTTTCCAACAAAAGATTTCTTTCTTTGGCAAAATCGACTATCCTCTCTTTTTTTAGTGTAATTATCGATACCTTCATTTAAAAACCTTATTTAACAAATAAACGGTTATCGGAATTGCCAGTAAAGCACCAATTAGAGAAGAAAATCCTGCCCCGACTATATCATAATTTTTAACAAATGGATAAATAGTGATTGTTAATCCTAAAATCGAAAATAGAGTAATTAAAGACACATAGTTCTGTTTTTTAAGAGATAAAAATAAAGGATAAGTGGTTTCCGTTATAGCCCTGACTACTCCAAAAAATGATAAGGCTTTAATCACCGGCACAACGGCTAACCATTTAGGTCCCAGTAAAATCAAAACTATTTCGCGGGAGAAGAAAAATAAAATAGTTCCGATCGGTAAAACAATTAATGTGGTCGAAAGAAAACTTTTTATAAAAGCTTTCTTTAGTCTTTCTTTATCTTCAGCTATTTTGGTATAAACAGGAAAGGTTACCTTTTGAATAACATCGGATACTTCTGTCATAGGAAGAGATGAAATCTTGTAGGCCATTTGGTAAGTTCCCAAAGAGACGGTATTTAAAAGTCTACCGACAACTGCGTCGTCAATATTTTCAAATAAATAATTAAATATTCCGGCAAATGTTACCCATTTACCTCTATTTACAATAAGTTTTAATTTATCTTTAGCAAATTTTAGTTTCGGTCTGGGTTTAACAAGTAGGTGGGAGAAAGTAACTTCAAAAACAGCGCCTGCCAAAAGACCATAAACTAAACTTAGTGCTGAATGAGTCACTAAAGCCATGACGATAGCGACAGAAGCATCCAATAAATAGATTATTAACCTAAATATAAATTCTTTAGCAAAGAGAAGATTTTTTTGAAATTTAACGATAGAAGGATTGATAAAACCTCTTATTAAGGGGGTAATGGAAATTGCATACATGATATTTAAAGATTGTGGACTATTAAAAAAATGGGAAATAAAAGGGGAAAAAAGAAAAAGAATTATGGCAATAAATAATCCTCTTAAAATAGAAACCACCCAAGCAGTATCGAGAAAAGAGTCAATATTGTCCTCCTCCTGAATTAAAAAGATATTAACCCCTGTTTCGGAAATAATTTCAAGAAGAGATAAAAAAAGCATGGCAATTCCGAAGACACCAAACTCAAATGGTGATAAAATTCTCGCCAAAACAAGAATTTTGACAAAAGCAATAACTCTTGTAGACCCTCTTAATCCGCCCATCCAAGAAAGGCCTGTCAACGTGTCTTTAAAATATCCCATACAAGAATCCTAACATAACAGCAATATCGGATACTATTTGAACGACTGGAAGCCACACCCTAACCTGCCAAGATCTGCAAATATCGCGGAATTTCCAAACTGAATAAAGAAGATAAAGTAAAACAAGTATAACGAGTATTACAGGTATAAAAAGTAAAAACAAGGCCACAAAATAACGTAAAAAAACAAAAAGTATCTTTATATTGTGCGACATAATACCAGAAATTGGATAAATCCAGATTTTGGTCTTTGCATCACCTTTGGCATAATTAAATATTTTCCAAAAGAAATCTTTAAGGGTGAAGTATTTTGTTTCTTCCCAAATTACTCTTGCATCCCCTACCCTAGCGATTCTAATTTGATTTTTCACGCATGAAATAAAAAACTTAGTATCTTCCCCTCCTTTTTCCAGTTTTTCATCATATCCGCCGATTTTCTCCCAGACCTGCGTTTTAAAAGCTACAGAACGGGCGGAGGGAAGAAAAGTTGAGGGATTAAATCTTTTAGGATGAACACCTAAATATAAATTCATCGCTTTTTGTAAAGAAGAGTTCGCTGGCATTTCATAAAATCCGGCTGAAACTCCCACACCTGTCTGATACTCCTCGGATGGTAGCCGAAGGTCTCCTCCGAGGTGTGTCAGTTCAAATGGCCTTACAAGTTTTTCTAACCAATCTGGTTTTGCGATACACCCGGCATCAATCTGAACAATAATTGGGTACTTCGCAATTTCAATGGCCGTATTTCTTCCGTGAGCTATTCCTCCTTTTTCTATCAGTAGTCTTATTTCTTTGTTTTTCTTCTGATAATGTCTAATAATTTCAATAGTTCTGTCTGTTGAGCCACCATCAACTATAACGATCTCATCCGCTTTCTTTGTTTGCACAAAAAGAGAGTCAAGAAGTGCCCCAATCCCCCCCTCCTCATCTTTAACTGTTATACAAATAGAGATATTCATATATATCGCTTACATCTTTCCAGCTAGGAAGCTTCCCTTTTTTCTTATACGGAAACATTTTCCAATAATCTTTCTTTATGGGTGTATTTCCCCCGGTCCAAAGTTCACATCCATATTCTAATGCTTCAAGAGCAGCTAAATAACCCCCAGCAAAACAGACTGAAGCCTTTTGCAAAAACAAAGTTGGATCACAAAAGCCATGAACGATCCCGTACTTGCTACAAACTCTTCTTAAACTTCCATCTCCAACAAATTCTACTTTATAATTTTTGTATTTTTTGATTTTGTTTAAAAACTCATACACTCCAGTTTCTTTTTCTAGTCTTCCCAAAAATATTATTAATTTTTCTTTTTTCACTGTAATGTTTTTGAGTTTATTTACTCCTCCATAAATAACGTGGTTTGTTTTTATGTCAAAGTACTTAGGAATAAAATCTCCGACGCAAATCGTGCCGCTTGAAAGTTTGACAGCAATTTTTACTAGCAATTTCTCTTTTAAAGGTATTGGCCACTTTTCCTGCCCTCCATGGATAGTTAAATAAAATTTCTTTTTGGAATATATAAACCTAAAAGGAAAATACCAGATAAAGACATCGTGAATATGAACAATATCTGAATTTATAATTAAATTACGGTTTTTGAATAACCAAAACCAGATATATATAAGTCCGATAAATTTGATATGAGAATATTTAATATCTCTTTCTGAAATTATTTTAATTTCATGCCCATTATGCTGTAATTTTTCTGCTACCAATTCAACGTGTTTTTCCACTCCTCCAACATGTGGCCACGCATAATGTGTTAAAAACAAAATTTTCATTTTTTCCTACAAAATATGATGATTAAATTTGGTTTTTTTATTCTGAGAAGTTTTGCTATAAAAGTTTTTATTATGTAATAATTTTTGAACGCATATAATTTGTGAATTTTTATAATTTCAAAACCAGTATCTTTTAGTAATTGAAGGATAATACTCTCAGTAAATATATTTAGATGTCTATTTAAATATGTGTCTTTAGTTGATTCATTTAATGGAACTGAAATGACAAAAATACTGTAATCTTTAATTACTCTTTTAACTTCTTCTAATGATTTTGTCAACTCAGTTTTTCCTAAATGCTCTAATACGTCTAATTCCACAACAAAGTCAAACATTTTATCTTTAAATGGAATTCTTTCTACACTCGCAACAAGATATTTCCCATCCACAATATCTTTAGTTTTTTTAATCGATTCTGTAGAAATATCTATACCAAATAATTCAATCTCAGATTTATTCTTAATCAATAATTTCTCTAGTGACCCATGCCCCAAACCTATATTTAGTAATTTTCCTTTACGACCATAAAAATAACTTGCAACCTTATGGTTCTTATCTATAAAAATTGGGCTACGAGACAGCTTCCTTTCTTCACCTAAATTTTTTATATCCCAGAACTGTTTCGTATTAGGATTTTTCATATTGACAATTACCAACTACCGTTTAAAATGCCATTAAAATTAATGAATCGAATTGAGAAACTTCTTTTTAGCGCTCTAGTTACTTTGATATTATCATCCTTTTTTGTAAAATACGTATTAGCAACTGAACTTTTTCAGGATAATTTTAACAGCGCCTCTGACACTTTATCAAAATGGACTATTGTTGGTCCATCTATATGGCAAACACTTAATGGTGAATTTGGTGTTTCAATAGATAGTGGTGTTACCAATGCGGTTCCGAGCGACAGTTATTGGAATTCGTCCTGGGAAAATTTTATTTTTACTGTTGATCTTAAAGGTCTGCAAGGAACAGATAAAAATGTCTTAATAAAATATAAAGATGAAAATAATTTTTACGAAATTCATCACTCGGGTGGATATATATTCTTTGAAAAAACAATCAACGGATCTGGATATACCATTGCACCTAAAGTAAATTACCAACTTAATAATGGATCTACATATCACTTTAAAATCGAAGTTAATGGTGACCATTACTTAATTTCGGAGAGTAATAATATTTTGTTCGATACAAATAATACTGGTGTGACATTCTCAGGAGGAAAACCAGGCCTTAGAGTTGGTGTTGGAGCTACACATCCATCCGAAGTATGGTATGACAATGTTGTAATAACTGATTTGACAAATCCAACACCGACTCCAACGGCAACCCCAACACCTACTGCTACACCAACACCAACTCCTACACCATCTCCGACTCCAACCCAAAATCCATATGTCAGTCTTAATGTTACTGACCTTAAACAATATTCTGGAGGGTGGGAAAATGATAACTATGATAATACTTCAGGAACAATCAAACAGTTTGGCTGCGCTTTGACATCTACTAACATGGTTCTAAAATACCGCGGACACAATATTTATCCCAATACTTTAAATAATTGGCTAAAAAGTCAGTCGGATGGGTATTTGGGTAACGGCCTTGTAAATTGGCTGGCAATTTCAAGATATACATATCTAAATAAATCTCTTTCATCGCCCGCTTTAGAATTTCGGAGGGTTTTAGCTTCTGACAGTAATCTGATGAATGAACTTAATAATGATAGACCAGCCATTCTTAAAGTCCCCGGGCATTTTATTGTCGCCAAATCCCAAACCGCCAGTTCTTTCGGTATTAACGATCCTGGATACAGTAACCGGCCCACTCTTGCCTCTTATAACGGCTCATATTCCGGTATTTATTCCTACCGTCCCACTTTCACCAATCTTGCCTATATTCTTTTGACTTTAAGTTCCGACTACAGCTTAAAAGTCTACGATCACGATGGAAACGAAATCACCGGTTATACCTATACGGACGAAGGAGTAGATGATGATGAAGGTGGAAGTCAAACTAGCGGCGGTTCATTAACCGTGTTTGAATATCCCACACCGGCTGTGGGCCAATATACAGTCAATGTGACCGGACCAACCGGTCCCTATACAATTAAGTCTTACACTTACGATGAAGCAGGAAACTTAACCGATGATGGTCCAACAATAACCACCACCTCCTCTTTTAATCTTTTTGTTAACTATGATAACGATTCCTCAACCCCTGCTATTGAAACTGGTGCCGTAATTTCCGGTCAATCAAGTTCAACTCCTTCAACCTCAACCGCTCTCATTTCCTGGACTACCGATAAACTGTCCTCAAGCAGAGTTATTTATGATACGGGATCTCATTCTGTGCTCGGTTCTTCACCTAACTACGGTTATTTAAATTCTACGGATACTTTTGATTCTGTGTCCAAGGTTATATCGCACAGCGTCCTTTTAACCGGTCTTTCTGCTGGACAAACGTATTATTATCGAGTAATTTCATTAGCTTCTCCAATTGCGGTTAGCGCAGAAGGAACCTTTAGAACCCTTTCGGTAGCTGGTGCACCACCACCTGCTGAAAGTAATTTTGTTTCAGGAAGTGTTGCATTTGTTGCTAATAAATTTCCAATTGAAATAAATGTTCCCTCAGAAGAAAAAATATTACCTGAAGTGCTGGGTGAAGAGCTAGCTCCTCCAAAAACTTTCTTTATGAAAAACTTAGGCTGGTTTATTACCCTAATTATTTCTTCGGCAGGACTTCTGATAATACAGTTAAGAAGATTATTAAGGTTGATAGCCAAAAGAAAAAACTCAAAGGAAAAAGGTGGAAATCGGATCCGACGAACCACCCATGCAAAGCCACAAAGAAAAAGACAACATAGTTAACGAAGTGTAATTTCTTCCAATTAGCGGCAAATAGTGCGATAGTCAAAAACCAAAAACCCAGTCTTCCAAATGTATAAAATAATTCAAGATTATTTTTACAAAGAAGACAGGCTTGGGTGTAAATATAAAATGGGTCTAAGGTATGGAAAACTTTGTAATTAAATGCAAACAGAAATAATGGGTGAATAAAAATAAGTAAATAAATAATAGGGTTTATATTTTTCCTTAAGGCAATCTGAATAAAAAGAAGGCTAAAAACAAAAACCCCTGAAATTCTTTCGAGAAGATTTAAAGTTGAAGAAATAGGAGTCCTTAAAATAGTATGGGAGCCAAAAACAACCAACCCCAACCAAATAAACCAAAATAGATATTTACCGACCTTGTCGGCCAAGCTTTGCTTATAGTATTTTTTCATTTGTTTTTCTTTAAAAGTTTTTTAATTTTCTTATCAAAGTCAGAAATATAATCTCTATCTTGTTTTACTCTGTATTTTTCATATTCCTTAAGTGCTAATACTTCAGAAACCT
>Ga0209518_1002012_pt1 | contig 20110 bp, 32 predicted proteins | sample RifGroB1_FD_183993 | JGI IMG/M metagenome (GOLD analysis project Ga0209518, IMG submission 183993) | Groundwater microbial communities from Rifle, Colorado, USA - Groundwater B1 (SPAdes) (version 2) | ecosystem: Environmental > Aquatic > Deep subsurface > Groundwater | place: Rifle, Colorado...
TGTATTACGACACTGCTTTTCCTAACGGTTTACCTAACATTAGAGCTTTGATTAGAGGTAATAATCAGATTTATGATCCTACAGGTGGCTCTATTATAGAGACTCAGTTTGCTCGTAATACACCAGCTTATAAACTGGATGGCTCTCAAGTCACATCCGGTGTGCCGCGTTATGAGACTGGTAAATATGGTCAGGCAATAATGTTGGAGGAAGGGACAACGAATCTCCTTACTCGTTCCAATATGGATACCTTGACCGATTGGAGCGCGTCTAACGGAGGTACGCACTCTCTCGAAACAGTATCTCCAGGGGGTGCATTCCCAGCTGGCGCTACCGCATGTATCAAAACGGTATCTGCCGTAGGAAGTCCTTGCTACGAATGGCAGGCAAAAACTCTGCTTCTAAGCACGGTTTATACCCTGCAAGCATGGGTTTATATACCCTCGTCGGTTCTTGCAGGCCACGCACGGTTCCAAATTTTTTATGACAATGCGGGCTGGAATGGTCTAACTGGCGGTGGGCTTACAATAACTGAGCGTGACCAGTGGGTATTTAAAACCCTCACATTCACCAGCCACGCTACTTACGCCACTCATATAATCGGCGTTGGCGGTACCGGGCTCGCTGCGACACAGGAGACGATGTACCGTTGCAAGATGCAATTGGAGCAGAAAGCCTACGCCACTAGCTACATGGCAACAACCACAACATCAGCTTCCCGCACAATTGAAGGATGTACGTTACCCGCTGGCTTGCTATCAAACACTGAGGGAGCGGTAGCCTGTTGGGTTAAACCTGACAATATAGTTGTGGGGCGGCATCACGGAATATTGCACAATGGTAGCTTTGGTGCAACCGGGTTTTACTTCTGGATCACATCGACAACGCTGCAATGTATTATCGGAAACGGAACTACTGGAGTTGCCTGCAATGTGCCTAACCTGACTAACGGAGAGCATCATGTCGCTGTAACATATACCCCAACAACAGTTGTTATATATGTGGATGGAGTAGGCACTACCTTCACTGGAACTTTTGCGCCAACATTCCCAGGAGTCCTAGCTCTAGGCGGCAATGCTGTCGCTGATCGTATGCTCAACGGCCTTATGGACGACCTACGCATATACAACAACCGCGCACCTAGCGCATCAGAAATTTATTCTTTGTACGCAGCGACTTCGCCTAGACCTGTTGCGCCTGACGTATATCAATTAACCTTTAACGGTTTACTTCAAGGTAGTGTTGGCTACTCAAACAATTGGGCATTGTGTGTCCGTGACTATCTGACCAAACCTTACGGTCTAAACTCACCCGCTGAAGATATAAATGACACTATTGCAGTTGCTGCAAAGAACCTTTCTGATGAATTGGTTACATTAGCAGACGGAACTACTCAAGCTAGATACACGTTAAACGGTTCTTTTACTTTAGATAAAACTCCTACTGCTATTATGAATGAAATGTTAGCAGCGGCGTATGGTGCTATTACTTGGACTCAGGGGCAATATCGTATTCTTCCCGCTGCTTACTACGCTCCTGATATGACGTTTCACGGCATGAATCCTGATGTACCAGGGCTTACTGAATCTGACCTCAGAGGTGCTATTAAAGTACGCCCTTTACCTAGCATGAAGGACAGGTTCAATACGGTAAAAGGTACTTACATTTCACCTGAAACTTGGCAACCTGTAGACTTTCCTAAAGTCGGTAACGCTCTGTACTTGTCTGAAGATAACGATATTGAGCTGATTAAAGACATTCAGTTGACTTATGTTACAGATCCAGTTAGAGCGCAACGCATAGCTAAAATAATGCTTGAGAAGAACCGGCAAGGAATAATTGTTGAATTCCCTGCAAAATGGTCTGCCTTTCCCTTGGCAGTTGGTGATAATGTTCCAATTACTGTAGCTAATTTAGGATGGAGTCAAAAGATATTTACTGTCCGTGATTGGAAGATGAACACTAACGGGGGTATTGATTTAACTCTTCAAGAAGATGCTGTAGGTTGTTATAGTTGGAATAGCGGCGAAGAAACTACTGTAGATTTAGCGCCTAATACTTTATTACCTGACCCTAGGGATGTAGCAACTCCTTTGAGTTTAGCTGCTGGTATTAGGAGTTATAATACTAATGCTGATACTGTATCGCGTGTTGATATTTATGCTACATGGGAACAAGGTGACGCTAGAGCTGTGAGATATCAAGTTCAATATCAGGATGTCTCAGGAGCTTGGTTCAGCTTACCTGACACAATTGATACAGTTGCTGTTATATCAGGTCTAAATCAAGGCGCTTACAACATTAGAGTTAGATCTATTAATGCTATTGGTGCGCCTTCTGAATGGACTAGCGTTTCTCAAAATGTACCGTTGCCCACAAATTTGACTGCTGATGTTACTGGATTTGCAGCAACTTTCGCAGCTAATATTGTGAATTTAAGTTGGAACTTAAATGATGCTCTCAGCATAGCTTCTTATGAAATCAGACAAGGTGCTGTATGGGAAACGGCTTCTGTAGTAAGAACAGGTGAGAAGTCAGCTAGATACAACTTCAGACCGACAGGCCAGGGTGCGATAACATATCTAATAAAAGCAGTTGACAGTGTGGGCAACTATTCAGAAAATGCAGCAAGCGCCAATGTGACAATTCCAGCAGCAGCAGCACCTACCGCTATAGTTGGAACAGGCGTGTTGTTTGGTATTGACCTACTTGTTACTTATGCAAATACATTAGATATTGATTATTGTGAAATTTGGGCTGCTACGACTAACAACAGAGCGTCTGCTGTTCAGATTGGTATTACGCGCAATGGTAAATTTGCACACGAAGGCTTAGGTAACGCAGCGACTCGCTATTATTGGGCTAGAACAATGAACGTGTTTCAGGAGAACTCAGCTTGGTATCCTGTATCAGCAACTGCTGGCGTTTCAGCTTCTACTATAGCTAGTCCGTCTGATGTTATTAAATTGCTCAATAACCAAGTTGATAATACTGCGCTTACCGCTTATTTAGCTGGTGTAGGGTCTTTCTCTGATTTAGTAGATACCTTCACACCAGCTGCTCTTGCTGGTGTAGGCGGTGCTGGGGTATTTGCAACTAAAGGTCAGATGCTGATAGCCGCTGATAAGCAGATACAGCTCAAGGCTGGCGATGCTGATGTATCAGCACAGATAGATATATTAGATACAGCTATCGGATTAAAGCTTAATAAAACAGGTACTGTTGGTGCAGGAATGTTGATTAGCGAACAGGTTGACGGTTCATCGCTAATACAGTTGTGGAGTGATAAATTACAAGTTTGTATGCCTGATGGTACTGGCGTGAAAGCATTCCTAACCACAGGTACCATTGGAGGTACACCTACAGTTGGTATTAGTGGCGATATGGTGTTAGATGGGGCTTTCACTGCTAGGATGGTAGGGACTAATGAGCTAATCGCTAATACTGCGAATATTGCAAACGGTATTATTACAGCAGCGAATATAGCTAATGCGACTATTACAGATGCTCAAATAGCTAACGCTACTATCACTTCAGCTAAGATTGCTTCGCTTTCAGCAACTTTGGTAAACGCTGTTGCTATCAATGCAAATAGTATAACAGCTGGTACTTTAACAGGTAGAACTTTGCAAACTGCTTCTAGTGGTCAAAGGTTTGTAGTCGATGTTAGTACTAATAATGGTCAATTTTATGATTCGGGTGGTACATTACGATTGTCATTAGGAGGTTATACAAGCGCGAACGGCTATAGTCATTTTTACGTTAATGCTAATACTGCACTTGGGCATAAATCAATAGAATTGCATGGTAAAGCTGATCTTCGTAACGGGCTTACGTTGTATTCAGGTGGTCAATACAATAATCTTGCACTTTTTACCGAAGCTGCTAGTGCAGATATTCTTTTAACCTGTGCTACTCAACTGATCAGTACTGTCGCGTTTCCTTTGTCAGGTGCTATTAAATGTACTAAAGACCCTTCTACAAATGACGAAGATGTGTGGTTTTATGGTACAAAAGGTGGTACTACTAAATGGTGGAAAATAAGTATGACTTAAAGTTAAAACTTCATTTTAACACCAGCTCTAACATTATGACCTATAGCCGTACCTTCCATTCCGATAGTAACACCTTGCCATATATGTCGATAATTGGAAGGCAACAAGTAAGATACTAGTGTATGAAGTATTAAAGTAGAAGCAAAGTAAATATCAACTTTATCTTTATGAGGATGTTCGCCCAATAAAACATTACCTTCTTTATGTTCAACGTAACTTCTACCAAAAACAGCACTGCCGTCAGGATTGGTTCTAGCAAAAGGAGTTTCAATATAACCATGTTTAGCTATCCAACGACTTTGTACCCAATCTGTAGTATGAAGCGCAACATAAACACTTTGCAATACAGTATCAGTAGTTGTCCACTTATCATAAGCAAAGCTGTTTGAAGATAATAGTAAAACTAACAAAATAACTAAACGTTTCATATGTAACCTCCTGTTGTAATTTGTAACTGCATAATAAACTATATCTAAAACATGTCAAGGAGAATTGTAATGGAAATTGAAGATTTGCAATTGGAAATATTGGAAGCTAAACGACTTGCTAAACGTGATGCGCTTATTTTGCAGCTAAACGAGCAATGTATGAGCCAAACTAAACTTGTAACTGAATTGCAAGCTGAAAATGCTAATTTGAAGCAGCAGTTGGCAGAAAAGGAGTGTGCAAATGGCAACTAAGCAAACTTTCATTGGCGTTAAACCTTCAACAACTACAGGCACTGACGTTCAAAACTTCGGAGGTCATACGCCGGGGTCGCTGGATCAGAACTTTGCTAACTTACAGGGGGCTGTTGATACCGTTACAGGTTTAGTCGGTGGGTTTCAGGCTTCACAGACGCCGACTGCAAACAAGATCGTGGTGGTTAAAAGCGATTCGTCGGTGGCGTTGCCGGGGGCTTTGACAATTGGGGGCCCGGTCAGCACTACGGGTACATCCCCCTCACAAATTTTAGTTCAAGGGACGGCAGGCGTTGGATTAACACTCAACCAGCGCACAGACGCAGCAGGGCTATCTGCAATATTTCTCATGAAGTCCAGTACAAATTATGTCGGGATGAGGAATACTGCAGGGTCACTACAGTTCGGATATGGGCCTGACGCGGGTAACTGCTTAGGTGGGACCGGTGGTGAGTGGGCTAGGTTTGACACCTCTGGCAACCTGCTTGTTGGGGTGACGAGTCACGCCGACTCCTGCAATGTAATATCCAAGTCGCACCCATCAGGGTACAGCACCGTTATCCAAAACACGTCAGGGACAAGCCCTTATGGCCTGAAAATAGCCTATACAGGTGTCGCAACCGGGACCGGCAACGACTTCTTGCGGTGTTATGACGGAGCCATGAGACTAACGATAGGCGGCGGTGGCAATGTTCAGAATGTAAACAACTCCTACGGTGCCATCTCTGATATCAAGCTGAAAGAGAACATATCGACAGCTAGAAGTTACCTTGACGATCTTTGCAGTGTCAACATAGTCAAATACTCCCTTATATCCGAGCAGTCCGACCATGCTACCCATCTCGGCGTTATCGCGCAGGAGCTTGAGCAGATATTCCCCGGCATGATTGAGGAAACCAAAGACACCGCCGAGCGACCATCTGGCAAATACGAACAGATAGAAATTGCACCTGCCGTGATGGATGGGGAGCTTGTCGTCACCCCCGCAATCTACGCTGACGATGAAACCAAACCGATCATAGAACGCTACGAAACTGGCGAGGTGACGAAAGGGGTCAAATACTCCGTTTTCGTGCCGATGCTGATTACTGCCGTGCAGGAATTGAAAGCCAAAAACGATGCACTGGAGGCCCGGCTGTCGGCCATTGAGGCGAAGTTAGCCACGTAAGGCGCATCCTCCCCGATGGTCGCCCCGAGGTGGCCGTCATAGTGCATTGAGCCAACTTTGCGCTTAAGGTGATTATTTGACGCAGGTCTAGGCATGGGTCGATAGCTAAAGTGCCGCTGTAGGGCAAATTTGGAAGGCAAATATCCCGCTAAATCCTTTAATGAGAGGGTTTAGCGGGATATTTGTTATTTACTCAATTATGTTAATAATGCTAAGAACTTGAGCACCTGTTATGTTGGCAGGTAAAGATTCTTCTTTGAGTTTAAACAACACAACATCGCTTTCTTCATTTAACAAGGCAGTAAACTCATTCAAATGTTTTTCATAAGCTTCCAGTGGTTCTTTGTATTCAATGTTGATTTTAGCAAGTTCTTTTTCAAATTCTTTATGAGCTTCTGCGGAAAGAACATACTTGTTATTTTCGCTCTTAGGTGAACCGTCTTCGTTTTTATCTGCAAAGCTTGAAGCTAAAGCCGAACGTTTACTTTCATACTCTTTGAATTCATCTGAAAGTACATTTGACTTTTCAATCAAAGTGCATTCGTCAGTAAGTAGCTTAATGTTTTTTGCTACAATGTAAGCAAACTTTGCGCCTGGGTAATGTGCTACTTCTCTGAGGTTATGCAACAGTTGAAATAGGTCCGACTTTTTCATGTATTGCTCCTTTGTTGTGGTGTGCTAGCCTGTAGCTAGAAGAATTTGATTTGTTGTTCACGTTGAAAGTAGCCTAAATCAAACAAAATATCGTTAGCTTCGGATATGTATCTATCGTAATCTAAATCTTCAGGGAAAGTATCAGGCATATCCATCAAAGGTCTAGCGTTATCTGAAGATGGAACTTTGTTACCTGATAACATGTAATTTATGGTTCCTACTTCTTTCTTAGCATATATCCATCTGACAATCTTACCTAAAAATACACCATCTTTTTCAGCACCACCCTTAACATTTCGACAAGTCACAAACCTAGTCAAATCTTTACATGAAAAGATGGTATCTGACAACGGAACATTATCGGTGATTAAAGCTTTTACAGCATCGACGCAAATTAAGTTAGTAGGATTCTTACTAAGAGTAACCTCACCATACCAACCTTTAGCTTTAAGTTTCCCATCGGTTTTAACAGCTAAATAATTATTTACATTCGCACTATAAACAGCTTTATATCGAGTCTCTTCTGTTACGAAATTAGTTATACCCTCCCAATATTTAATAATTTGATTTAACAAGTCGTATTTAACAACTGGACATTTAAACACAACTCCGTCTGTGTTAGCTGATATTGCAGGTATTCCATTTAATTCAGCAAGTTCTATTAATACTAAAATTGATAGTTGTCCTGTTAAAGTTACTTGTATCATATCTCTAGGACTACGTAGCCTAGACCAATTATCATTAAGCTTTCCGTAGGTACTGTTTACAATGATTTTTTTAGAATCAGCACCAACTTTATTACCCACATGTTTGTCATGTAGTCTGCTCTCCACAATAGTATCAAATATTTCAAGGAATACAGGCCCAACTTGTTCAGGATATAAATTTTGATTCAATATTAATCTAGGGTAGTATGATTCAACATCACGATCTATAAGCAAAGTACTTTCATCGGCAATATGAGATATTGATTTCTCTGTGCTATGAATACCGCCTATACCTAACCTATACTCAGTGTTACCTATTTTAACAATTCTACCCTCTAACTCTTTTGGTGATAATACAATTTGACCTTCTTTTTTACTTAAACCTATTTCAAATGGAGCGTTGGCTACTTCAAACAGCATCTTATTTAATTCGGGGTCTTTAAACCTAATATGGTCAAGAAGAGTATATCTGTATATAGTTCCCGTTTCTATTTTAGGTCGTTTCGGCATTTTGCCTACACGTTTAACAACCTCTGACATTATAACAGCTTCTGCAATTTGAGCGTCCGATTTAGAACGCAAGTCGATCCCTCCGTAGTCAATACTTAACTGAGCACGTAATTCCAATTGTGGGCATAACGCAATAAGTAATAATATTGTACCTTCCAGGTCATTTATACAATATAATCTAACAGCTCTTATTTCTTCTAATGTTAGAATAGTGTCAACGTCATAAGGTAAATCTTGAAGACGTTTAGCGTGTAGCCTAGACATACGTGCTTTCAAAGACCCTTTGCCTGGAGCTACTTCTATAAGGTCGATATGATTGATAGTTCCCATTCTAAAGTTGTAAGCTTTTTCTATATCTTGAGTACGCCAGTTACCTTTGATTATAAAGTCAGAAACGTTTTTAAGAGTTTCGTTGTCAACTCCTTGTAGAGCTAACCAAATAAGAGGTATGTCGTAATTGTTACCATTGAACGTAACTATTGTAAAATGGTGTAAAATCCACAGCAGTTTATGAAAATTAAATGTGACTCCATCGTAAAGTTCAAAATAAACCACTTTACCTGTGTGATAACAACGGAACGCCGCTAGCCAGTAATTGTGATAACATTCTTCGTCAAGAACTAATATACCGCCGCTGGCTGCGTATAGTTCTTCATCTGTAAACAAAACAAAATCACGCTCAGAACGTTGAAGCGCGATAGTGAATGTTTTACCGTTCTGTTTAAACGGTATTAACTCTTGTTGTGTGAAGAAAGCGTTACTCATTTACAACTCCGTTGGGAGCATAGTTCTCTCTTTTACCAGTTCGATTACCTTTGCTTATATTGCACCCTAAATGAGTACATTGAACATTAGAAGGTTCGTGAGTCCCACCTTTACTTAGAGGTATGATATGGTCAATTGAAAGCGAAAGAGTATTTGGATGTTTTATAGCTAAGTCCACTAAACAACCGCAAAGTTGACAAATATGATTGTCTCGTTCATAAATTAAAAGTCTATCAACATCGCTTACAAACGCATTGCGTTTAAGAGCACGATGCTTGGAATTTAATTTATACATTTTATCGGTATTATTTTTGCGATATTCACTTACTCTTAAATTAATAACAATTCTATTTTTAGTATTATATTTTAAAACAGACTCTTTTAGTTTTTCTATATTTTCTTTTCTGTATTTTTTGGCATATTCATTTAGTGTGTTTCTATTTTTATCAGAGTAATTTTTATTTTTAATATGCATTTTGTCTAAATTTTCTTGATAATATTTCTTTTTATTTTTAGAAATTGAGTCCTTGTAAATAATTCCATTTTCTTTATTTTTACTTTTATAAAATTCTATATTATTAGCGTATCTGTCTTTTCTAAATTGAATGAGCTTATCTTTATTTTCTTCACGATATTTTATACTTCTTTCTATATTGTCATTTCTATGAAATTCGCATAACTTAAATCCGTCAATGGCTTCATTTTTACATTTAACACATTTTACATAATCCTTAGTGTTCGTTGGTATTACAATACCCTTCAAGATTGGAAATTTACTCATAATAAACCCTCATTGCTATTAAATTTCAAGTTTTACTGGATTTAAATAATTATATAGTGTTACAATTTTATCTGAGCCTGAATCTTTTTCTTCGCCTCTTTGCAAAAATGAGCGTAACCATTCTACTTCAAGTCCGGTTTCTTTTGAAATGTTGGTGATTTTAATATCAACATTTCTGGTTTTTAACATTTGCCAAGTTTTTATTCTTAATTCATTGTTCAAAATAACCTCCTGCGAAATAAAGTAAGGCGACTTTACGTTAATAATGTCGCCTTAGTCAAGGAAATTTTACTATTTGTTGTGAAATTTTAAGTTAAAACAGTTTAATTTATTTGGCACCTGAATAGGACCGTAGAATTCATAACCGTCATGAAGGCTTTTAACACCGTAATGATCATCGTCACCAATGAACCTTACACGCAACGGATCTTTGAAATGACTGTCTATAACAATCTGAACAGGTTGTGCTTCCTCAAGAAGACTTCTAATCCAATAAAACCCATGCTGTATAGGTCTTTCTTTAGTCCAGTTCATAGCTCAACCTCATAACAATTATCAACAAACACTCTAACGATTTTAACATTGTGAAATTTTAGATCATCATAACCATCTTTCAGATCAGGTCTTTGTCCAAGCTCACAATCTATCATGAACTGACGGAACTGATTAACACCTAAATGAACAGCAGACGGAAATTTACTATGCTTATCATGATGCGAATGTAACTTGAGTCAAACCTGTAGTTTTAGCAGCAAATATTGTAAACATGATATTTGTGATAACAGTAACAACTAAACTTAAGTGTTTCATCCCCTCACCCCCATGACAGCTACACGAATATTATTACCAAAACCATAAGCACAATTATGACTATAGAAGTCAACAGTTTTCATAAAGCTTTCAACACGCTTCAATTCTTTAATGTTAAAACACGGACCTTTTTGTATACCCACACATTCAAAACTAGCTCCTTCAGATAAATCTCTGTGCGAACGTAAACAACCGTCTTCAAAGTATACATTACCTGATTTAGAAAATGGTTGAATAGCAGATACTGCTTTAAAGAAACCTTCAGGTAAAGGTTGTGGTTTACTAGGTACGTTTAGTATCTTATCAATATCAGGCCAACTCTCAGCATACAGTTGTGCTCGTATATAACTGTTATCAGCAAACCAAATAGTACAACTGTTACCAGAATACCCGAATTGTGTAATTACTTTACCTGAGTTGAGAATAGCTGTTACAAAGGATTTAGGTAGAACCATTTCAGGTAAATCGCAACCGTGATAAGCCTGAGTAATAACAATACTGTCTGAAGAAGCTACGCAACCACCCTTGGCTAAAATTGAGGCGAGAACTACCTTTTTAGCACCTTCAGCAGAGAAAGGAGATACTTGCCCTAGCGCCTCAGTAAACGCCTGTCCTAGAGGTACTATCGGAGGATCAGGCTCAATTGTGGGCATATCTGGAAGGCATTCTATGGTTGCGCTGAAGCCACCTGACCTGATAACTAGCTTGTTCTCAAGAAGCGTCATGCTTGTTTCTTTATTATTACAAAGTTTTAATGCAGACAGCAGGTTTAGCGTATGAGGATTACAGTCAGGCAAATCACCTATAGGATAACCCATAGCAGTCATACCATTGCTGTGAACAGCAATACCGTCCTTGATTACACAGTTTGTTTGCTGTGCTGCACCTTTATCTTTTGCAATTTCTGAAATGAAATCTATTGCTTGAAACAATGTGTTATTTTGAACTTGAATTTGATTGTCAACTTCTTTAACTTTCTTAGGTCGGGCCATTGTAGCCTCTGGTTGCGGGGATGTGTCTTACAGTATCCGTATCAAAGTACTTTTTATACATTTCCCTGAAGTCTTGTATTTTACAATCAAGCAATTCACAAGCTCGACTGCTTGTTATCAGCTCAGTATCGTATAAACGAAGAACAGCCCATTGTAAATTAACCTTCAATTTCTCACATTCACATTTAGCGCACACAGTTAACCCTCCTTAAAACGGCGCAACATCATTCCAGCTTTCACAACCTCTAGCGATAATCTTAGCGGGAGGTCTAGCATTGAACACACCACAAATTTCAGCTTCCTGATTAAAGTTGACGCAGTTTATACAAGAACGTAAGTTGTTGTCAAGTATTTTTATCAGTTCGTTACACAATTCGCCAGATAGTTGTTTTATAGTTTCAGATCGGTTCATGCGTCACCTTCTGTTTTACATATCATGTAGTCAACAAAAGGTTTAGTCATTCTTTCTCTTTTGTAAACAAAATCACCAGCTTTGGAGCTGACGCATATGGTTTCAGCACGATCACTTATTTCTATAAACTCACCGTGAAAAGGACCACCTTTAGCTAAAACTTTCATTTGCTCTCCTTATTACCTAAAAGGACACAAGCTGTAATGCACGTCAAGGTTAATGTGACCGACCAAATATAAACCGCAAAAGACCACCACTCATGCTTAGTGTTACACGCATATGAAGCGACTAAGCTGAAAATAATAGCTAAAGCAACAAGCAATATCATTTTAAGTAATTTCACTTCAAACTCTCCTTATTACACTTACAACAAATTTTAATATCAGGGTGAGCTGGTTCGCAATTGCAATCGTAACAAAGAATAGCATGATCATAGCAACAATTTTCAATCAAGTCAGGTTGCCCACATTTACCGTCAGCTACTTTACAGTTGCAAGACATTTAAGCCTCCTAAACAAGCATTGATTGCATATCTGAAATCATTTGCACAATTGACACTTTCAGTTCTTTAAGTTCAGCTTCTACATCTTTATTGTGGGTAAATAATTCATCGTATTTATCTTGAAGCGTTGATAGTTGATCCGCTGTTTGCTCAAGGTCTTCACGTTCTTCAGTTTCAAGCTGTTCAATTACTTTTAAAACTTGATCGTCAGTAATAGTATCTCTGAACTCTTCAAGCCATTCTTTAGCGTCTTGATAACTATTAATCAAACATTCGTTGCGTCTTGACATACTTGCCTCCTGTTTATTTGCACCTAAAAGGCACAAGTCCAATAAATGACCGAGCACCGTCAAATTCGTCATTGGCGCGGGTCTGCTGCTGAATTTGAAAGTCAATAGGAAGTCCTGTGAGCGCCTTTCCCAAAGCTGAGTAGGCTAGGCATAGGCTGACCCATTTTGCGTTCTGTGAGGGCCGTCCTGGTGCGCCTAGGTTCATAGCTGCGTATTCTTCGTCGGGCAAGATAACACGAATATCAACGTCACGCCAGCCTGACTTTTCATTAAGCGAAGATCCTACATGATAAACGTAAGGACCGAACATAGCTATACATTGTGAACCGAACTCATGAAGCAATAATGCTGCTGGCATTCCTACGCCCATTGTGTTACCTCCTTTACCATTCGCAGTCTTTTAATATTTAGCACTATCACCTTCTCTTGCAAATTCTTTTCCTACTTTTTCAGCATATTCAATTCTAGCTTTTAAAGCTTCTTCTTTAGTTTTATAAACTCCGATTGAAATGCGTTTATAATTAATTCCAATCATAGCCCTCCAACTACCACTTGGAAGCTGAGTAATACCTTTATTTCCATGAGTATTTGTTGCTTTAATTCTGATGTTTTGACTATTTTGAGTAGATGTAGCTTCTCTTAAATTTACCCAAGTGTTATTTGAAACATTACAGTCAATATGATCTATTTCATCCCAAGGTTCTTTACCTGTCATCCATTTCCAAATCAGTCTGTGCGCCATATAACTTACTCCGAAGATATGAATATACAAGTAACCATATGTACTAGGACTTCCGGTTTCACCTCCAATTTTAATTCTTTTTGCGTTAGGGTGTGTTCGTTTCTTCCAAGTAACTTTTCCAGTTTCAGGGTTGTAGTCAAAGTATTCGTGTAATATTTCATTTGAAGGAAGCAGTTTATGTTTTATCACCAATTAACTCCTATTATTTGAGGGTATTTTTCACTTGTACAAACTTGAATAAATTTTGGAACTCGTAATTGGCTAACATATAAAAGTGCTTCGTCTACGGTAGACGGAGCTGTGCTATTATGACGTTGTTGCCACCAAGAAATAGCTCTGGTACGAGCAAAGCCTTTATGCTGAAAGCATTGGTACTCAGTGTATCTAGTTAAGCCTACAAAGTAACTAACCTTTAAAGAAGGTTCTGAACCAATCTTAGTATGCTTGTGATAAATAACCCTATCTACATTGAAGGTTTCAATTACAGTTTCTTTTTCATCCAACCCTGCAATTAGCTCATCAGTACCAGCTGTGCGAAGTAATTTAGTTTTGAATTGAAATTCAGCACCGCAACCTTCAGCTGAAGCATAAGGTTTACCGCCACAATACCTAGCTGAACTATGGTTGTAAATTCCACAAGCTTCGCAGATTTTAATTGGAGCTTCACCAACCGCTTCACCTTTCTTTTTAGGTATAATTGGATCATTTATAGGCCCCAATCGCTTACAGTTTGAAGCGAAGTCCAAAACTAAACAGTTGTATTTCACATAATCAAATCCAGGTACTCCATTTTTAGTGAAATCATAGACTCTAGTGCCGCGTCCAAGCATTTGTACCCACAATCCAGGTGACATGGTTGGTCGAGCCATGATAATGATATCTATGGGTGGGAAATCGAAACCTGTAGTAAATTTATTATTACCTACGATTATTTGAAGTTCACCTTTCTTAAATGCAGCAAATCTCTTATCACATTCTTCATCAGACAGTTTGGAATGAATTGCTGCTGCTGAGATACCAAAACTTTGAAGCATTTCAGCTGCATGTTCACTTGTTTTAATACCCGAACAGAACATAATGCCGCTGTTACGAATACGAATGCTAGTTACAGATTCAGATACAATGTCAAATAACAATTTTTCAGTAGCATCGTCAAGTTGATTTTTAGCAAAATCGCCATTTATGATTTTAATACTACTTGTGTCAATTTCGACTTTAGTTGCGGTAGGAACAAGAGGACATAATTTATTTTCATCAATGAATCTACGAAACGGTACGATCCCTGTTAAATCATAAGGTATATCTGTAAACAAAGGTTTTACAGTCTTAGTGCCTTCGGTTAATTTACCTTGACCTATTCTAAATGGTGTTGCTGTTAAGCCTACTGTTATTACATGAGGGTTTTTTGTTCTAATGTGGTTTATTACCAATTGATACATTGAACTTTCGTTTAAAGATACCAAGTGGGCTTCATCTATCACAATTATGTCAAAGTGGCCGAATAGTTCAAGATTCTTTACTACTGACGCGATACCTCCAAACACAAGTGATGCTGCTGCATTTCGTTGATTCAATCCTGCTGAGAATACAGAATGTGGTGCATTGGGCCAAAGAAGCAGTAACTTTTCAAGATTCTGTTCAATAAGATTTTTAACGTGAGTTAGAAACAAAACACGCCTATTGGGATAAGTAGCTACTACATACAAACCTATTGCAGCGTTGACATAGCTCTTGCCCGTTGCAGTTGGGAGGCACAAGAGCGGATTACCATTGTAATTTTGCAAATACGATATCAATGCAAGTAGAGCTTCAAATTGATAATCATACAGCTTACTGCGAAGGAAATTAAGAACATCACTCATGTTACTTCACCGCATAAGATTTATCAATCTTACCGTTGCTAGCTTTGCCGATAACCATGTTGTTGATCCATATGCTGTAAGTCGCATAGCGTCTGATATGCCCTCTTCTAAGGTGTTGTCTTGGTGAAGCATGAGTGCCGCCTAAATCAGTTTTGTCAACAATTTTAACCGAGCTATCTACAACAAGTATTTTGGTTTCGTATAGCGGGAGTTTACCTGCTTTAACAAGCTTATCGTTTTTCTTTTTATGATTGAAAGGCTCAAGAGCTTGAGTGTAAACATTTTTACAAGACAACGCTTCAAGGAGTTCGCATAAATGAGTAGCTATAGTTTTGCCGCACCTCAACTTTACGGATCGCGCTAAGATGGAAAAATCTTTACTCAAATCGAATGTTTGAAAGACAAAACTTTCATCAAAAACTTGACTTTTAGTTAAAAAAGCACACGGAGAAGTAACCCAAACTTTCTTGTTCTTTTCAAACATAAGCATGTGTGCAATAATTTCATCCAATTTTTGTTCAGCTACTATTATAATTTTTGATATATTTTTGTCGTAATGATTAGTTGTAAAGAATTCTATAGTTATTCTTTCAAAAGGTAACTTCACAGGCACATTGGTCATCCCTTTGAAGTTGTCATTGAAAATGACTCCGTTATCAGGCAAAGCAAAATGAACACCGTGATTTAAAGTATTTAAAATTTCTTTAAGGTTAGCTTGATAATCAGCATCGTTCACAAAATTAGAAACCTGATAATTTGTAAATTGTTTCTCAGCTTCAGCGGCGTAGTTTCTAGCAGTAATCACTTCAAAACCTCCTTAGCTTTACGACCAGGGCGTTTCTTTTTAGCGTTTTCTCTAGCAGCGATAGTTTTGGCTTCGGACTTAACTTTGCCCATAAGGGAGGCTGGATTTACTTCAAAGGATTGGTTGCAATGTGGGCATTCAACTTGTGACATAAAAACTCCTTGATTATGATGTGCTGAAAATACCAAACGTTCGCTATCGTAGTCAAGGAGTATTTAGTTAAATATTTTTAAAATACTTGCTTACAAAGCTCAAGAGCTTGTTGCTCAGTAAAACCTTCTGCTATTAAAGCATTGAACTTAGCTCGTTGTAGTTTTGCAGTCAAAATAGCATGTTCCATCAAAAGCGGTAGTTCTGCTGTCATTTTATGAATAAGTGCTTTCATTTGATCAGTGTTGCCGCTACCTTGAAGCAACTTTAGGTTCGGATCACGTTTTATCATATTATCTCCTTGGTAATATGGTTAAAGTATCGTCTTTGAGAATTTGAAGTTTATTGATAAAAGATTCGTATTCGTTAAGCCAATTCCAAACATCTTCAGGTTTCACAAATTCAATTGGGTTTTGTACAATACCTGCAAGAAATTGAATATTGTACTTTAGTTCAATCCATCTATTGAATAATCGCTCTTCGTTCATTTTCATCCCTCACTTTGCCGAAACAAACACTCTATGTTGACCAGCGCATTTATGATCAACTTCAACAATTTCACCAAGTTCAACAAGCCTATCTACGTGAGCCATTGCTTCCCAAGTATCACCTGAAGGCATGACCTTGTACATTTGAAAAGCACCTGACACTTTGAGCAATTGTTTAGCTTTCTGATATACTTCAAGAAACTTACGCTGACCTTCTTCGGTGAATATTTTATGCTTTTCAGCTTCGTAGTTATACATTACAATTCTCCTTCAAACTCAGGATCAGTAATTTCACAAATACGTTCAAAGTTTTGAGCCATGTCTTCAGATGTAGCTATTGCTGCACAAATTACCCAACCGTGAACTTCTCTTACAATTGCACGTAACCTTTCTACTTCATGAAGCATTGATAAAACCATTCCGTCACCAGTAAGATCACGCCATTCCTCACCGTGACGAAGTGCTTTAAATTTTCCTTTATCGAAAATAAGCGTATATTTATTATTATCGAAAGATTCCTTTATCATTTAAACTACCTCTTCTGAATAGGTCTAGTTTCAAGCATAGAAAGAAATAGTCTACACTTTTCAGCGCGTTCTGTCGTTGATTCTTCAAACCAAGTCGATACGGGTTCAACTAAATTAGTTCTAACTAGCCAATCAAGTTCATCGGCAACAGCGTGATTATATGCTGTAGTAAACAGTTTAGAATAATCATCAAAACTAAGTAGATTGTTAAGCGGATCTGTACCGTAAGAATCTTTTGCTAAAGCTTCTGCGCGTGTCATAAACCCCTCCTTAAGTTAGATTAGTTTTGATTCTGCGCTGCAATCAGTTCAGATGGCGTGTATCGTGTTTTACAAGCATCGCAGATGTAAATCACACTCAACCCTATAATAGGAGAAGGTGGCTTATCGTAATCGAATGTAATATGAAATCCTGCGTTCATACATTTGTAAGTAGAATCGCTATGTCCTTTAACTCTGTTGTTGCATGAAAATACTTTGTCTGTCAGTAGTTGCATTTTAATTCTCCTTTGATAAACGAGATAATATGTATTGATATAAAGAACCGGCGAACCAATACGATAAACCATTGCCGTAGCTAAAATGTAAATTAATGAAAGAGTTTAATGCACATGCTGAAAGCATCAGAACACCACATACTAGAATAGCTTTAATGTAATACATTCAAACTCCTTTCACATTACAAAAGCATAAATATGTTCACCTGAACAAAACGCATAGTTACCGTAGTATTGAGCATCTTCTTCAGGTACTTCCTTACCACACTGAGCGCATGTAATAATCCCATTGAAAGGCGTGTAATCGCCCATACCGTTAGAAGGAAACTGTGCTTTAGTAGGATCGTAGATAGTACCGTCTGTACGTACTGTCCACCAATGAGCTTGTTCGCCCCACATGTAATCCCAATAGTGACCACGAACAATAGTTAGCGTAGGATCTTCAGCAATAGCGGCTTCGCAGTATTCTTTGCACTTACCACGATATTTGATGTAATCTTCAACTATTTGTTCAGATGTTCTCACAGCAGCCTCCTATTTAACGACATATGATTTCTCGACAATACCGTTAGTCGCTTTACCTACTAGTGTGTTATTGATCCAGATATTACCCCATGAATAGCGTCTGATATGCCCTCGCCTGAGATGTTGTCTAGGTGAAGCATGGGTACCGCCTTTCCATTCAGTATCTATTTCTTTTGGTGTTGAATCTACAACAAGAATCTTTGTTTCGTAAAGAGGCATCTTACCTTTAGCTATCCTTTTTCTATTTTTGCTTTCATCTACAGGGTCAAGAGATTGGGTGTAAACATTACGGCAGGTCAAAGCTTCTAAGAGTTCAAAGATTGAAAATGAAACAGACTTATTGAATCGTTCTTCTAATAGCAACCTTTCTTCCGAATAATATTCATCTAAGTTTTCGGGAAACATAACGTCATATTTGATACCATTGTCATCACAAACAGTAGATCTATTTACAGTAATTATACTTTTTGAAAATTGCCAATCGTCATGTTCTGTGAAATAACCGGCGCACGATAAGTAAATATAATTTTCATCTTGACTGGCAAATATTACATTTTTACTTATTGCTGCATTTGGATAAAAATACTCAACTGTAATTCTATCGAAAGGTAAATTCAAAGAAACATTTACCAATCCTTTTATCTTATCATTCAATAACTTTCCACCGTCATGGATAGCGAAATGTTGAGAGTTATTTATGATATCTAGTGTTGTTTGAACAATTACAGGTTCTATGTTTTTAGCTTTTCTTAAATATTGTTCAGCTTGAGCTACGTAGTTCTTAGCAGTGATCATTGAAAACACCTTTAAATTATACTAACCCATTCACCACAAGCATCTTTGATATGCTCTTTGGGAATATTACCTTGCCAATGCCCACAATACCATTCAGCGTTTTCAACAGGTTTAGCGTGGTAACAAGACCTACAATTAACGTCAGCAGGAGCGGAAAGGTGACAGACTGATTTCATATCACAATAAGCACATTCAAAATAAGCAGGACTCATGCTAATGCCAGCCGGAGGTGTTTGACTGAAAATAATCATCTCAGCCTTTTTCTCCAACGCTTGTCCTAAGTTCCAATCCAGCTTTACAACTTCAATGTGCAAGTCGTCATCATTTTTGTTCACAGCCATGTATATAGCATATTGCAAACCTAATTTAAAGCCATAAATTGACATTTGAGCAAAATGTTCAGGTTTTTTTGCAACAACACCTTTTTCAACCAATTCTATAAAATTCTTATACTTTTTCCCTAGCCCTTGAGTTTTGTATTCAGTCAACACCCAACCGTCAATACCGTAATGTTTAGGCAATAAAGCTTGACCGTCTGTAGATCCTCCAAAGTGTCCTTGACAAGCTGAAATACGAATTTGCCTTTTCCCTTTGTCGAGCGCAACACCTCGTTTTTCAGCTTCAAGTTCGTGTAGCATAATACCGTCAACTTCCTCGACATGCCCGTCAACATTATCAGTTTCCATATTACCGTAAAAGTAGCAGTCGCTTTCAGGATGATATAGAAGAACTTTATCGAACATCTTAACTGTACAACCTATACCTTCTAAGGCTGCTACAAAGTTAGGTTCTTCGTGGTGCCCTCGTTGAAATAGGCGGTATTGTCTGCCATTGTGGGTAGTATGCTTAATCCATCTGAAAACAAACCACAGATATTTTGAACAGTTTTTACCTATCTGACTAGCCCCTAAATGGCTCCTGGGTCCATCGTCATAACGTTTTACGCAATAAGCGTCAATGTCAGTGCTTATTTGTTTAGCTATCTGCTTTAGTGATCCTGGGGAATCTAGGTTCATTTGTCACCAATAATTAATTCAAGTGGAATATCTTCACAGTCGCAAACATACTTGTAGTGACAAACACAACATTCAGGCTTGTTATCAGGGCAAGGAATCTGAATACGTTTAATTAGTTCTTTGCCGCATCTTTTGCAGTTATTCATAAACACTCCTTTATGGCGGCATTTCCCATTTCCATTATCAGCTCTGTTGCAGCACTGGCGCGACTTTACGGTGATTCGGGCGGCTTACTATGCCGCCAGCCGGCTAGATAATCAGTAGTTAGCGGCAAGCCGCGCAAAGTTCCGGTTCAGCTTTCCACTTCTCAGCATCGGCCTTCAATTCCGGGAAAATATCTGATCGGCTCTTTACCTGCCCGTCAGCTCGTTTATTGAA
>Ga0209518_1002013_pt1 | contig 20106 bp, 16 predicted proteins | sample RifGroB1_FD_183993 | JGI IMG/M metagenome (GOLD analysis project Ga0209518, IMG submission 183993) | Groundwater microbial communities from Rifle, Colorado, USA - Groundwater B1 (SPAdes) (version 2) | ecosystem: Environmental > Aquatic > Deep subsurface > Groundwater | place: Rifle, Colorado...
GTTTAAATAAAAAACAATTCGTAGTTGATTATATTTCTAAACGATTATTTGATTTACGAAGGCGCGAAAAAGTTCCTCCTTATTTAGAAATAATTGAAGAGGCTCATAATTTCTGTCCCGAAGGTGCTAAATCTGAAAATGCTTTAAGTAGAAAAATAATAGAAACGCTCGCCCGCGAAGGAAGAAAGTTTTATGCAAACATCTGTCTAATATCGCAAAGGCCAGTACAATTATCAACGACTGCGTTATCTCAATGTAATACACAAATAATTATGAGAGTAACTAATCCTTATGATTTGGATCACATTAAGAAATCTGCTGAAGCTATATCATCCGGAACTCTTGACATTATTTCAAGTCTGAAAGTTGGAGAAGCTGTTGTAATTGGAGAAGCTGCTAATCATCCTGTTTTTATAAAAATTCGTGAGAGGAAAACAAAGGAATCTCACGGAACGAAGCTGGAAGATTATGCTATTTTATGGGAAGCTATGAATGAAAATAGTAAGCTTGCTAATGGCAAAGAATTTCTATAATTATTTTCCAAATAGTTGTACAGGCCTAAAATATCCAAGCAATGCTGAAACAGATATCATAATTAGCGCTATTGCGGTGCCTGCTGATTCTGGAGTAACTGGAATATCAAGCAACACCCCTCCTGTAAATAGATTTTGATTGCTTACTTCTCGGGTTTGCTCTTGTTGCTGGTTTGCAGCAATAAGTTCTTCTTGCGATTGTTGCTGCTGAGAAGTTTCGGTTATTAATTCTCTCGTTGCTTCAATTCCTTCGCTGCCAGATCCGCCGCCTCCGCCTCCAGAACTAGACCCGCTCGAACTTGTCTGCTCTCCAGGTTCGTCTGGTATATCTATCGTGAATATAACAGAACTGCTACCTATATTTTCAGCAGCATCTTCGGCGTAAATATAAAGTGTATGCTGTGCTTCTGAAAATTGTATTGCTGCAAGATTAGAACAGTTTTCCAGCGTTACGTTAGTACTGTTGATAGAATACCAACAAGATGTTATTGCAGAATTGTCGGTAATGCTATAAGTTATATTAGTAGACTGAGCAGCATAAGTAATATTTTGAGGTGAAGTTATAGTTATAATTGGAGAAATTACATCTGGGGATGTTATATTTTGCAGTGTTGTAAAACTACTTACAGGACTTTCAGTACAAAGATTTTGCGAATTGCATGATTCAACTTGATAGTAATAAGTTGTCAAATTGTCCTGCAAATTAATCAATCCCATATTATGTGATGTTTCCAAAACAGGATTTGTAGACAGAATTCCTAATGAAGTTGTTAAGCCATAATTAACTGTTGAATTAGATGTGTCATCTGTATTCCAAACTATATTTGTTGTAGTGTAACTAATATTCGTTGCATTAATATCTGACAAAGCTGGCGGTGTAGAATAATTTAATATTAACTGCGGTCTTATACTGCTATTAGTATGTTCGCTTGAAGCAAAAGTTTTTGTACCAACGTTATTAGATTCTGTCAGCAATAACATTCCATAATTATCATAAGTTCCATTATACCAATTCGTTACTAATTGTGTTATATCCCATTCGTACCACAGATCTTGATCTGTAACATCTTGGCTGGACCATTCAAAGTTATCGTAATCTCCGCCGGAATTATCCCAATTATCTTGGTTGTCATAATATTTCCAAGTTGCGCCGTCATTTGTTTGAACATTATCTCCAGTTCCTTCCTCCCAGCTTCTCGTTATTCTATAAACAGGAATTTCTGCAGCTTCATCATCTTCTGTCACATCGGTTGCATAAAGTCTCAATGTAGCGCCTTGTATCGTAGAATTTACTGGCAGCGATGAAATGTCAAACTCAAAAATTGCGTTTCTGCCATTTTTCTTAATATCTAGCTCCTCCGAAATTCCATAATTTTTCTTGTTTGAGCTTGATTTCAAATAGGCATCTTTGACGGCATCATTGGAGCTTGACAGGCCTATGGCAGCACCGGTAATAGTTGTATCTGGCGATATAAACAAAGATACAGATATAATGCTGATTAATAATATAAGAGCTAAGAGTGTTGCTTTATAGTTCATGGCCTTTAGAATTCGTTTAACTTACTATAAAACAATTACTACGCTAACGTAAAGTTTATAAAATACCATACTGCTTGAACGTTGGCGAATGAACAATTTGAACTCGTATATTATATACTGTGTTCGCCTGTTCTAAGCCTTACACAATGGAGAAAAAATGGCAAAAGTCGAATTTGTAACTATAAAAGCCGAAGAAATAAAATTTGGACGAAACAACTTTATAGAAGTTGCACGAAAAGTAGCAAAAACTGAAGAAGGCGAGAACGAGTTTATCTCGATCTCAAAAGGTTTCTATCTGCCAGAAAATGCAGGTAAAAGATTCAGAAACTCAGTCAGCTTACCAAGTGATGATGATACAGCTGCAAAAGTTGCGGAACTTTTGAAAACCATATAAAAGAAATCTATTTGATTGGGATTAAAAATCCCAATATATTTTCTTTTTGTCTATACATCGTATTACAAAAAGAGATACCAAATAGCTTCTTGTTATCGCAAACTTTATAAATTGTTTATTCCTGTCCTGTAAAATGGGATATAGACTAGAACCGCAAGGAAAACTAGAACCTATATACGGAGAAGACCCTAATACTCCACCAAAAAACCAAATAGATAAATCTTGGACGCCAGAGCCTGGAATTAAGTCAGACGAAAAGCGCTACTGTGGAAGAAAAAACAGATATACTACAGAATTAAATGGTGAAGTTTATGGAGTCATAATAGGACGATCCGTATCTGGTGAGTCTTACGAAGCTATAGTAGTTCATAATGGCAGGTCTATAGGTTCATTAAATAATCTAGGATTGTATACTGGCAAGAAAAAAACTAGTTTAGAAGCAATAATAGATGCTGCAACACCTTCTAATAGAAGAGTAGATTTACAATTAGCAGAGTTAGCAGATTCAGCAAAAAAAATATTGAACGATCCTAATAATAAAAGATTGTCTAAAGTCTAATTACATTATTTCCTGCTTCTGCAAGTTTTTCATTGTGAGTTATTATAAAAATTTGATCCAGGAAGCTTGACAAATCATTCTGTAAAACTTCTACAAATGTTGCAATTGCTTTATCATCCATATTATGCGTCGGTTCATCTAATATAAGTACATTAAGCTGAGGGGTTAATATTTTTGTAAATGCAATTCTCAAGGCAAGTGATGCGATTATTCTTTCTCCACCGGATGCGTATCCTGCAACGTTGAGCCATTCGCCTTCGTATTCGCGCAGCTGCAAAACATAATCACTATCTGTTACATCTAATCTTACTGACGTCCATCTATCATAAGGATAAATTGAATTCCAAATATTCCCCATAACTTCATTTACGGCTGTTATCAATTCTTTTCTTAATGTTTCCTGAGCAGCGAGTAAAGCATTTTTAAATTGATGCAGGAAATCGATTTTGTCTCCTAAATATTCAACTTCTTTTTCAATATCTGTAAATTGTTCTTGTCGCTCGTTTAAATCTCTAAAACGTTTCTCTTTCTCTTCAATTAAAAATTCGCTAGAACGCTGTCTTGACAAAATTTTCTCAAGTTCTTGTATAATTCCGCGATATTGTTCCTCTGCGCTTTCAACAGATTTTGCGTTTACATTTATTCCTACTATAGATTTTTCAATTACTTCAAGATCTCTTGCAAGTTTATACTTTTGATTTTTCAATTCCAAAACTTGTTTCTTCTCATCAAGTTGTCGCCTCTCGGATTCAAGATTTTCTATTTCTTTATCAAGATTTTCCGCACGCGTAGAAATCTGTGAAAATCCGTCTGTTAATGCAGCTCTTCGACCACGTAACTCGGATAATTTTATTGCTATATCGCGCTCTTTCTTCCTTAATTCGCTATCTTTCTCTATCTTTTGCTGCAATAATTTTTGCCTTTCTAAACTTTTAGTTAAACTAAACTTTTCAGTTCTCAAATCTTCAACTTTATTTTCTAATTGCGTAATAGTTTCTTTTAATTCTGCGATTTTTCCGCGCCTTTCTTGTATTAAAACATCTTTTGTAACTTGCTCCAGTCGAGTCGAACAAACAGGACACGCGCCATCAACACTTTCCAATTCCTGTAAATGCCCTCTCAAAACTCCGATCTCGCCAACCATCTGGTTTTTACTTTCGAGAGTTGCATCTACGATTTTTTCAATTTCAGATAGTCGTAAGTCTAAGCTCGTGATATCGCCAAACTTCTCGAGTTTATCTATTTCAAATTTTGATTCATCAATGTCCTTTAGACTTATTAAAAGTTCGGAATTTTTTTCTTCCAAACCGCCATAAGATTTCTCTATTTCAAGCGCACTATTTCTTCCTCTCTCAAGATCATCGCGGCTATGCTGTTTTGCGCGCCTTACTTCTTCTATTCTTAGCGTTATTTCATTTAACCTTAATCTTACAGAATCTAAACTCTCGTCAGGTTCTGAAGAAACTTTGGAACTAATTTCTTCCAGTTGTTTTCTATATAATTCCCTACGTTCGACCATCCTGTTATAATTATCAAGCTGTATGCGAAGCGTTCTCGTCTTTAGATTTAATTCGGCTTTGCGTTTTTCGACTTCAGCTAATTTCAAACTTAAATCGACTTTTTCTTGTTTCAATTCTAAAATGTCTGCAGCTAAAGTTTCTATATCATTTCTTGATTTTTGGAAATCGAAATTTCCCAAGAAAGTCGCTTGTGCATCTCTCTTAGCTGCTATCTGATTTGCTAATTTTATAGTATTTCTCCTTGCGATTTCAAACTTTTGTAAGCCCATAAGTTCGTCCAGTTTGGATTTTCTATCTCCTGGGCTGAGTCTCAAAAACATATCAATATCATTTTGTCTCGCATAGGCTGTTCTCAAAAAAACATCTTCATCCAAACCTAATTTTTCCGCCAGAAAATCTGTAACTTGCATAGAATTTGTACCAGCTAATAATTGGCCGCTTGAATTTCTTACTATTGCTTCCGAAGTTATACCATTTTTTATAGTTCTACTGATTTGGTATTCTACATCTGATGGGTGCAAGGATAAATTTACTTCCGATATAACTCCATCAAGTCCTCTCGTTGGCAAGTCTGAAACTTTTATTTCTTTGCTTTTTAGCTCTGAAAAAGTTCCGAATATAGCATAAGAAATTGCTTGCAAAATAGAACTCTTTCCAGCACCCATTTGCCCAATTATTACGTTTGTGCCGGGCTTGAATTCGTACTCGCTTTGCTTATGCGCTTTCCAATTCTGCAATTTTATTTTCTTGAGCATTTTTTACTCCTGAATTTAATTCCTGTTCGGCCTTTTCTAATTCACCGACCGATAGCAATTCAAATAAATTATGTAACTTCTCTTGACTAATGGCATTTCTCAAACTCTTTGATAAAATTTCGAGACCAACTTTATCAACAGAAAATCTATTTTGTTTTATATCTTGTAAAAGCTGCGAGCCTTTTTCTAACTCACTTGAGGATATTTTACTCTTATCTAAACTTATTATACATTTATCGCTATATTCCTTGATTAATCTTGAAAGCTTTATATCTTCTGGAGAGAAACCATCTGGCAGCATTCCTATAAGACGAATTCTCACCATTGGTTTTAATTCATAGTGTTTCTTCAGATGGGAATCAATCTTTTCTGCAAGTTTGAAATAAACATCGCTTGGTTTATTACCAGTTATATCGAAGTCTTCGTAAATTAACTTCCTCGTATTTATTGGTATAAACTTAATTCCGCCTTGCAGTCTTCCGAATTCCAAAACATAAAGTCCTTTCTCGGTTTCGCTCTCGCTTTTTTGCATCTGCGTACTTACTGTTGAGCCGACTGTTATTATTGGATTCTTAGAAATTGGATGCTTATTCTGCGAAGTATTGTGAATATGTCCGAGCAAGTAGACATTGAAATCTTTTGGCAAATCTTTGAATTCCAAATAATGGTCTACTGGCGGCATTATTTCTTTAAAATTCTGGTGTATCATTAAAATATTTGGACCTTCTTTAAATGGGGCGGGACTCCAAGTCCTCAATGCATCTTTGGCATAAGGTTCTGGAACGCCGGATAAACCGTGTACGCCAAGTTTATCTGTATCTATTTCTAAAAGAATTGATTCCGCGTGTAAACAATATAACAAACCGGCTTTCTCAAGTATTTGAACTGGATTAGTGCTGCCTTTATGCCGCCTTTCGTGAGTTCCCCAGATAGCTATTATCGGAGGAATTTGATATTTCTCAAGTTCGACTTTTCCGTCTTTTATTTTTCTGACAACTGTAAGTTTCTTCTTCATAGCGCGATTCATCTTGGTAAAAAGTTCTATCGCTCTTCCCAAAATCTCCTGCTTTGGAATCCTATCGTGAAATATATCGCCACCTAGGAGTATTGCTTGGGGTTGTTCTCGAACTGCATTATTGAATGCCTGCTCGAAATTGATAAACGAATCCTCTTGCCTCTCAGTTCCATAAGCAAAACCAAGATGCGTGTCTGAAATTACGGCCACTTTTAACATACAAAACTAAAGTTCAAGGAGTTTTAAATCAATTATTAGTTTAGAATATACAATATGAAAAGCTTATATTTCAGCAATATTAACTATTATTATGGCCTTAAAGAATAAGAAATCTGAAAATTTTTCCGAATGGTATACTGAAATAACTGGAGAAAATGGCGCCAAATTAGTAGATATGCGCTACGGCATCCAAGGTTTTGTTCCGCACAGACCTTGGGCGGTCAGAATAACAAGAAATTTTGAGGCACTTTTAGAGACTGCAGTAGAAAAAGACGGCTATGATCCAATACTTCTTCCGGTTTTGATTTCCGAAGAGAATATTAAAAAAGAAAAAGAGCACGTGCAATTCTCTCCGGAATTATTTTGGGTTGAGCGAATGGGCAACTCAAAGTTAGAGGTACCGCTTTATCTTAGACCAACTGGAGAATCGCAAATTTATCCGCTTTATAGTTTATGGATAAGAAGCTGGAAAGATTTGCCTTGGAAGAATTATCAATCTAGAATTATGACTTACAGAGGCGAACCTACAACAAGACCATTCTTAAGGGGCAGAGAATTTATGTTTTTTGAAACGCATGGAGTTTTCACAACTCATAAAGAAGTTTTAGAACAGATAGATAAAGATATGGAAATTGCGAGCAGCGTAATTACTGGCGATCTTGGTTTACCATTTTTATTTTTTAAGAGACCAAGCTGGGATAAATTCGCCGGTGCAGATAACACTTATGCCGCCGACTGTATGATGCCAGATGGCAAAGTAAATCAAATTGCTTCAACTCATGATCTCGGACAAAGATTTGCAAAAGCCTATAACGTAAAGTTCGTTAACAAAAAAGAACAGCAAGAATTTGGCTGGCAAACTTGCTTCGGTCCGGGTATCTGGCGAATAATGGCTGCACTAATAGCAGTACACGGCGACGATTGCGGCTTAGTATTGCCTTTCAAAATTGCGCCAACGCAAATAGTAATAGTTCCAATTGTATTTGAAAAAAGTGATAAGAAAGTTGATAAGGTTTGCAGAGAACTTGAAAAGAAATTGTCAAAGAATTTCAGAGTCAAGTATGACAATTCTAACAACAAACCCGGCTGGAAATATAACGAATGGGAAATGCTTGGCGTACCAATAAGAATAGAAGTAGGACCAAAAGAAATGAAGGCCAAGAAAGTAACTATGGTTAGAAGGGATACAAGAAAGCGTGAAATTATTTCGGAAAAACAATTAGAGAAAAAAATCGTGCAGTATGAAAAAGTTATTCTAAAAAATATAGCTGAAAAAGCTGATATGCATTTAAGAGCTAATATTAACGAAGCTAAAACATTCGCGCAGCTCGTATCTGTACTTAACAAAAAGCGCGGATTTGTAAAAGTGAAATTCTGCACTTTAGAAAAAGGTGGAGAAAAATGTGCTGATAAAATACAGCAAGCAACTGATGGCGGTAAAGTTCGAGGCTCACTTTTTGGAGACACTTCAAAAGTTACTGGCGAATGTATAGTTTGCGGCAAGAAAGCTACTGTTAATACTTATTTAGCGAAATCTTATTAGTAATTAAATTTCTTACAGCATACATGTGCTATTAGTACAACTATCCGTTGCTCCGCAGGCTTTGATAAGATGTTTTTCTAAGCAACTATCGTTATCTATATCTGCACACTCGTAGACGCTATAGGGTGCACCCGATGCTTCTTTTCTACAATAAGGTGCAGTAGGTCTATCGCACTCGTCTTCACAAGTTTTAACGAAACACTCGCCATTAAGACATCCTTCACTGTCGGTGCCACAATCCTTAATATATGTTTTATCTAAACATCCATCACCATCTGCATCTTCGCATCTGTATATGCTAATCGATGAAAATTTAATAGGAACGGGATCGTTAGCTTCCCAACCGCCAGCGTCTAAATCTTCGTCGCAGTAAGTTTGATTTGCTTTAGTACATTCATCCGAACAAGTTACACCAACACGAGCGCCGGTACCAATTTCATACAAATTTGCTGTTGCATAAGTTCCGCCTATTTGTTCTCTGGCTATATTATTTGTTAGCGGGTCTATTGTTGTAAAACATCGATGAGTGCCATCTTCATAAACCCAAAATTCTATATTTCCCCAACCTTGCAAATATTCGGCTTTTTTGTGGTCGGGGCGCCCATATGCTTCTATCAGTCCTTCGGTAGTCACTACGCCAATCTTATTGTTGACATTATTACAGATTTCTGTTACATTATTTTTATATGTCTGTGTGCACCCACTGACAAAGATAACTGCAATTAACAAACATACCAACACCCAAATAGATTTATTTGTCATCATTTTAGTTGTTTTTTAATTAAATTGAAGACATCGTCTCTTCTTCTTTCTGCTTCATCAGACTTGGATACTGCGCCAGCACCATGAAACCAAAACTTTGCATTTTCTATACCATTAGGATTTGCAAAAGAAATATCTATCGAAGGCATGCCAAGCTTTTTAGTTTTAGTTAAGCCTCGTAGTGCGTCATAAGGTACTTCTGTAAACGGTGTTCCTATATCTGTTTCTTTATGACTCCACATACTAACTTTTGCATTGCAAAATATAATCCTTTTATTTGTAATATACAAATGCGCCGGTTTAGAGTCCCAAAGGCTACCCTCTCTTTTAATCTGCTTGCCAGAAAATATACCTCCGCCACCTAATACACCACCACTTATTGAACCTCCAATGCCGCTCACTAAACCAACATTCACATACCCAACTCCAGAATAGAAAACTAAATCTAAATCTTTGATTATTTTTTCGCCCTTTCCTAAAAGAAATGTTAGGTCGGACATTTGTTTATTTTTAAACTAAAAGTATTTAAACCTAACGTCCGATATAGAGTAACGACATATGGCAAAAGAAAACTACGCTAAAAAGGTTATGGCGTTCCTTGAAAAGCAATAGCCATCTACGACTGAAGACATAGCTGCGGGCGTTGGGGCAACTTGGCACACCGTACAAATCCATTTGTTCAAACTGCAAGCCGAAGGAAAAGTCAAATATCGCAAGGTCGGCAGGCAAAATCAGTGGTGGCTAACTGAGAAATATAGGAAAGAATTTAGATAAGCTTTTAGTTATTGTGGATTAAAATCCTAATCGTACTGAGCAACGCTTAAGAGAAAGAATTTACTTGATTTAGTATGATCACTAAGGAAGTCAAAAGCAAACCAAAATATGCTCAATCATTAGCACTTATCTTCATTATCGGATATTTGATATTTATGGCGTGGTTGATGTGCCCTTACATTTTCATTTCAGAAGATACGCTATGTGAAGAGGCAATATATTCAGCTAAAGAAAACCTCAAGTCTGAATTATCGGACTGGATAAACTATGAAGCTTATTTTAACTTAGCAAAAGGAGAGCGTATTGTATCGTGGTCTATTACAAACACAGACTGTGAAGTTATAAGCAAATGCGATAGCGAAGTAGATGTTACATTTGAAATTAACCTTAAGACTTCATTTAACAATTACGAACGTGTTGGAGCAATTGTTGAAGTTTATGGGGGCTCTGCAGACTTTTATGATTTCTATAACTGGTAACTGGCTTTTTATACGTGCTAAATGTAGCAATTAAATATATGGTAATGTTTTTATGTTATTGAATTTATAATGAATGCCAGAGCACGAGTTTCATGGAGTACCAAGATATTTTAGAGGCGGCAAAGGTGCTGTTGCATTAGAGAGCATCGCAGAGCAATAAGAGCGTTCTGAAAAAATTAGCCGCATTTCTTTAGGTGTAGCGATATTGTTCCTCTGCGCTTTCAACAGATTTTGCGTTTACATTTATTCCCACTATAGATTTTTCAATTACTTCAAGATCTCTTGCAAGTTTATACTTTTGATTTTTCAATTCCAAAACTTGTTTCTTCTCATCAAGTTGTCGCCTCTCGGATTCAAGATTTTCTATTTCTTTATCAAGATTTTCCGCACGCGTAGAAATCTGTGAAAATCCGTCTGTTAATGCAGCTCTTCGACCACGTAACTCGGATAATTTTATTGCTATATCGCGCTCTTTCTTCCTTAATTCGCTATCTTTCTCTATCTTTTGCTGCAATAATTTTTGCCTTTCTAAACTTTTAGTTAAACTAAACTTTTCAGTTCTCAAATCTTCAACTTTATTTTCTAATTGCGTAATAGTTTCTTTTAATTCTGCGATTTTTCCGCGCCTTTCTTGTATTAAAACATCTTTTGTAACTTGCTCCAGTCGAGTCGAACAAACAGGACACGCGCCATCAACACTTTCCAATTCCTGTAAATGCCCTCTCAAAACTCCGATCTCGCCAACCATCTGGTTTTTACTTTCGAGAGTTGCATCTACGATTTTTTCAATTTCAGATAGTCGTAAGTCTAAGCTCGTGATATCGCCAAACTTCTCGAGTTTATCTATTTCAAATTTTGATTCATCAATGTCCTTTAGACTTATTAAAAGTTCGGAATTTTTTTCTTCCAAACCGCCATAAGATTTCTCTATTTCAAGCGCACTATTTCTTCCTCTCTCAAGATCATCGCGGCTATGCTGTTTTGCGCGCCTTACTTCTTCTATTCTTAGCGTTATTTCATTTAACCTTAATCTTACAGAATCTAAACTCTCGTCAGGTTCTGAAGAAACTTTGGAACTAATTTCTTCCAGTTGTTTTCTATATAATTCCCTACGTTCGACCATCCTGTTATAATTATCAAGCTGTATGCGAAGCGTTCTCGTCTTTAGATTTAATTCGGCTTTGCGTTTTTCGACTTCAGCTAATTTCAAACTTAAATCGACTTTTTCTTGTTTCAATTCTAAAATGTCTGCAGCTAAAGTTTCTATATCATTTCTTGATTTTTGGAAATCGAAATTTCCCAAGAAAGTCGCTTGTGCATCTCTCTTAGCTGCTATCTGATTTGCTAATTTTATAGTATTTCTCCTTGCGATTTCAAACTTTTGTAAGCCCATAAGTTCGTCCAGTTTGGATTTTCTATCTCCTGGGCTGAGTCTCAAAAACATATCAATATCATTTTGTCTCGCATAGGCTGTTCTCAAAAAAACATCTTCATCCAAACCTAATTTTTCCGCCAGAAAATCTGTAACTTGCATAGAATTTGTACCAGCTAATAATTGGCCGCTTGAATTTCTTACTATTGCTTCCGAAGTTATACCATTTTTTATAGTTCTACTGATTTGGTATTCTACATCTGATGGGTGCAAGGATAAATTTACTTCCGATATAACTCCATCAAGTCCTCTCGTTGGCAAGTCTGAAACTTTTATTTCTTTGCTTTTTAGCTCTGAAAAAGTTCCGAATATAGCATAAGAAATTGCTTGCAAAATAGAACTCTTTCCAGCACCCATTTGCCCAATTATTACGTTTGTGCCGGGCTTGAATTCGTACTCGCTTTGCTTATGCGCTTTCCAATTCTGCAATTTTATTTTCTTGAGCATTTTTTACTCCTGAATTTAATTCCTGTTCGGCCTTTTCTAATTCACCGACCGATAGCAATTCAAATAAATTATGTAACTTCTCTTGACTAATGGCATTTCTCAAACTCTTTGATAAAATTTCGAGACCAACTTTATCAACAGAAAATCTATTTTGTTTTATATCTTGTAAAAGCTGCGAGCCTTTTTCTAACTCACTTGAGGATATTTTACTCTTATCTAAACTTATTATACATTTATCGCTATATTCCTTGATTAATCTTGAAAGCTTTATATCTTCTGGAGAGAAACCATCTGGCAGCATTCCTATAAGACGAATTCTCACCATTGGTTTTAATTCATAGTGTTTCTTCAGATGGGAATCAATCTTTTCTGCAAGTTTGAAATAAACATCGCTTGGTTTATTACCAGTTATATCGAAGTCTTCGTAAATTAACTTCCTCGTATTTATTGGTATAAACTTAATTCCGCCTTGCAGTCTTCCGAATTCCAAAACATAAAGTCCTTTCTCGGTTTCGCTCTCGCTTTTTTGCATCTGCGTACTTACTGTTGAGCCGACTGTTATTATTGGATTCTTAGAAATTGGATGCTTATTCTGCGAAGTATTGTGAATATGTCCGAGCAAGTAGACATTGAAATCTTTTGGCAAATCTTTGAATTCCAAATAATGGTCTACTGGCGGCATTATTTCTTTAAAATTCTGGTGTATCATTAAAATATTTGGACCTTCTTTAAATGGGGCGGGACTCCAAGTCCTCAATGCATCTTTGGCATAAGGTTCTGGAACGCCGGATAAACCGTGTACGCCAAGTTTATCTGTATCTATTTCTAAAAGAATTGATTCCGCGTGTAAACAATATAACAAACCGGCTTTCTCAAGTATTTGAACTGGATTAGTGCTGCCTTTATGCCGCCTTTCGTGAGTTCCCCAGATAGCTATTATCGGAGGAATTTGATATTTCTCAAGTTCGACTTTTCCGTCTTTTATTTTTCTGACAACTGTAAGTTTCTTCTTCATAGCGCGATTCATCTTGGTAAAAAGTTCTATCGCTCTTCCCAAAATCTCCTGCTTTGGAATCCTATCGTGAAATATATCGCCACCTAGGAGTATTGCTTGGGGTTGTTCTCGAACTGCATTATTGAATGCCTGCTCGAAATTGATAAACGAATCCTCTTGCCTCTCAGTTCCATAAGCAAAACCAAGATGCGTGTCTGAAATTACGGCCACTTTTAACATACAAAACTAAAGTTCAAGGAGTTTTAAATCAATTATTAGTTTAGAATATACAATATGAAAAGCTTATATTTCAGCAATATTAACTATTATTATGGCCTTAAAGAATAAGAAATCTGAAAATTTTTCCGAATGGTATACTGAAATAACTGGAGAAAATGGCGCCAAATTAGTAGATATGCGCTACGGCATCCAAGGTTTTGTTCCGCACAGACCTTGGGCGGTCAGAATAACAAGAAATTTTGAGGCACTTTTAGAGACTGCAGTAGAAAAAGACGGCTATGATCCAATACTTCTTCCGGTTTTGATTTCCGAAGAGAATATTAAAAAAGAAAAAGAGCACGTGCAATTCTCTCCGGAATTATTTTGGGTTGAGCGAATGGGCAACTCAAAGTTAGAGGTACCGCTTTATCTTAGACCAACTGGAGAATCGCAAATTTATCCGCTTTATAGTTTATGGATAAGAAGCTGGAAAGATTTGCCTTGGAAGAATTATCAATCTAGAATTATGACTTACAGAGGCGAACCTACAACAAGACCATTCTTAAGGGGCAGAGAATTTATGTTTTTTGAAACGCATGGAGTTTTCACAACTCATAAAGAAGTTTTAGAACAGATAGATAAAGATATGGAAATTGCGAGCAGCGTAATTACTGGCGATCTTGGTTTACCATTTTTATTTTTTAAGAGACCAAGCTGGGATAAATTCGCCGGTGCAGATAACACTTATGCCGCCGACTGTATGATGCCAGATGGCAAAGTAAATCAAATTGCTTCAACTCATGATCTCGGACAAAGATTTGCAAAAGCCTATAACGTAAAGTTCGTTAACAAAAAAGAACAGCAAGAATTTGGCTGGCAAACTTGCTTCGGTCCGGGTATCTGGCGAATAATGGCTGCACTAATAGCAGTACACGGCGACGATTGCGGCTTAGTATTGCCTTTCAAAATTGCGCCAACGCAAATAGTAATAGTTCCAATTGTATTTGAAAAAAGTGATAAGAAAGTTGATAAGGTTTGCAGAGAACTTGAAAAGAAATTGTCAAAGAATTTCAGAGTCAAGTATGACAATTCTAACAACAAACCCGGCTGGAAATATAACGAATGGGAAATGCTTGGCGTACCAATAAGAATAGAAGTAGGACCAAAAGAAATGAAGGCCAAGAAAGTAACTATGGTTAGAAGGGATACAAGAAAGCGTGAAATTATTTCGGAAAAACAATTAGAGAAAAAAATCGTGCAGTATGAAAAAGTTATTCTAAAAAATATAGCTGAAAAAGCTGATATGCATTTAAGAGCTAATATTAACGAAGCTAAAACATTCGCGCAGCTCGTATCTGTACTTAACAAAAAGCGCGGATTTGTAAAAGTGAAATTCTGCACTTTAGAAAAAGGTGGAGAAAAATGTGCTGATAAAATACAGCAAGCAACTGATGGCGGTAAAGTTCGAGGCTCGCTTTTTGGAGACACTTCAAAAGTTACTGGCGAATGTATAGTTTGCGGCAAGAAAGCTACTGTTAATACTTATTTAGCGAAATCTTATTAGTAAATCATATTAGCAACCATACAAAAAGTTTTTAAAGATGCCAAGCCCTTAACATTTCAATTCTCTGAGAGATTAGAGGTAATCAATGACTGATGTTCAAGAAGGTCACAAAAAAGGAACAACAACTTGTGGAATTGTATGCAAAGATTCTGTTGTATTAGCCGCTGATAAGCGCGCAACTTTAGGATTCTTAATTGCAAACAAAGATGTTGATAAAATTTTCGAAGTAACTTCAAACATAGGAATAACTTTCGCGGGCAGTGCTGCAGACGGCCAAGCTCTTGCCAAACTTATGAAAGCTGAAATGAAATTATACCACTTGAATACCGGCGTAGATCCAAGTTTAACTGTTGCTGCAAGTTTAACAGCAAATGTAGTTCTCGAGAGAGCTAAATCATTCATTCCATATTATGTTCAATTAATTATGGGTGGCAAAGATAACGGCGAATATTCGTTATACAGCCTAGATATGGGTGGAAGCATCATAAAAGAAACAAAGTTTACTGCTACTGGAAGTGGAAGTCCGATGGCATTTGGAGTGCTTGAAGACAATTTCAAAGAAAATATGACTACAGAGGAAGGCGTAAAGCTGGCTTACAAAGCAATTAATTCTGCCATCAAGCGCGACATCTTTACTGGCGAAGGTGTAAATGTAATTGTAATCGACAAAAATGGTTACAGAAAAGCGAATCCAGAACAAGTTACAACTAAATCTAGATGATGTAACTAAGCGTTACGATGACCGTATTAGACGATATCTTAAACAAACTACCGAGCGATGCCTCTATAGAGAGCACGTGCTACGAAGGGGCAAATATAGTTATCTATACAAAAAATAAAACCTTTTTCGCTCAAGGTAGCGATATAGTTAGAGCGCTTGTAAATGAATTTAAGAAGCGAATAGATTTGCGCGCAGATTCTTCTATTAGAATGGATGCAAAAGAAGCGGAGAAATTTATCCGCGATACAATTCCGGAAGATGCTGGAATTCATCAAATACTTTTCGAACCTGCCAGAAGTTTAATAACAATTGAAGCAAAAAAGCCGGGAATTGCAATTGGCAAAGAAGGTGATAATTTGAAAAGGATCAAAGAGGAAACTTTTTGGACGCCTGTTGTAAGAAGAGATTCTGTAATACCTTCAAAGATTACAACAAACATTAGAAACGTACTTTTCACAGACTCGGATTTCAGACGCAAATTCCTTGATGGTGTTGGAAAAAGAATTTACGAACAAAGATTAAGCACAAGCGAAGAAATGTGGGTAAGAATAACTACACTTGGTGCAGGACGGCAAGTCGGACGAAGCTGTTTTTTGCTGCAAACTCCAGAATCTAAAATTTTGATTGACTGTGGTGTAAATGTTGCTGCGCATGGAAAATATCAGTTTCCTTATCTTAACGCTCCTGAATTTAGAATTGACGAACTTGATGCGGTAATAATTTCTCATGCACATTTGGATCACTCTGGCTTCCTGCCATTTTTATTCAAAATGGGATATAGAGGTCCAGTTTATTTAACTGAACCAACAAGAGATACAACTGCTTTATTGTTATTGGATTATATTCAAGTAAATCAATCAGGTTCAAGAACTCCATTGTTTACAAGTACAGATGTAAAAGAAGCGATTAAACACACCATATCTTTAGAGTACGGTGAAGTTACAGATATAACACCCGATGTTAGACTTACATTTTACAATGCAGGACATATTTTAGGTTCGTGTTTAGTGCATTTGCATATTGGTGAAGGTTATCACAACTTTATGTATACAGGCGATTTCAAAGTAAAAAGCAGCAGATTATTTGATGGTGCAATGATGCAGTTTCCAAGGCTCGAAACTATAATGATGGAAAGCACTTACGGCTTGGCAAGTGATATTATGCCAGCGAGGGAAGACTGCGAAGCAGAAATAGAAAAAATAATTCGTGCAACCCTTGGAAGAAAAGGAAAAGTTTTGATTCCATCTCTTGGTGTCGGAAGATCGCAGGAAATTATGCTAATATTAGAAAAAATGGCGAGGGAAGAAAAATTAGATTTCAAAGTACATTTGGATGGAATGGTATGGGATGTTGCTGCACTACATAATGCATATCCAAGATTTTTGAAAAAGGAAGTTCGTGAAAAGATATTTTACGAAGGTCAAGATCCTTTCTTATCGCCTATATTTAATCGAATAGGTTCGGGAAAAGAAAGGCAGGAAGCTATAGAAGGCGGTCCTTGCGTTATAATCGCAACATCTGGAATGCTAACTGGTGGTCCAAGTCTTGAATATTTCAAGAAACTTGCAGACAATCCAAAGAACGCTATGATATTTGTAAACTATCAGGGCGAAGGTTCGTTAGGAAAGAAAGTTCAAAGCGGAGTAAATGAAGTTCAAGTAGACAGCGATTTTGTAAAAGTAAAATTAGAGCTTCATACTATTACTGGTTTGTCAGGTCACGCCGATAGGAATGAATTACTAGAATTCATACAGAAAGTAAAACCAAGGCCAAGAAAAGCTATAATCGTACACGGCGAGCAGTCTAAAACTCTTGATTTGGCATCAAGTTTGCATAAAACATATAGAGTTGAAACAATTGCACCAAGAAATCTTGAAACTTTGCGATTGAGATAATTATACGTTTATTTTCAAGGTTCTTGTTTGGATATTATACCAAGAAATCTCGAGACACTTAGACTAAGATAGAATTTACTTCTTAGATTCTATTTTCCAGACTATGACTTTCTCAATTGGGTAAATTGTTTTGACTTCATTCTTAAGTTCGCCACTTATTCTTTCCAAGGTTGACGGCAAAAATAATTCATTTGTTGTATCTTTTGCAAGCTTGTCTGTCAAACTTGCTGTCATATTATGTAGCACTGCAGCTCTTACTTTTTGATGCAATTTCTTAACTGCCATTACTAAGACTTTTATCTTTACTGTGCCGTCTTTTGATGGCAATGTTGGTACTATGATAAATTTCTCTTTGTATTTTCTTGTCATTCTTTGTATATAATTATCAAGGAAAAACATTCTCTTTACAACAGATGTAACTTTATCGCCTGTTACGTCTGAAATCTGAAGTACTATTTTTCTATGTTGATCTTTTGGAGTATCAGTTAATTTTGATGCACTTATTTCTACTGTTCTTCCAATTAATTCGGTTTGCTCAAATGCAGCTACGTCGCCAACTTCTTTATGTTTAAATATTTCCGGCGCTATAACTGCGAACCATCTTTTTTTTGCTTTTACAACTTTTGTCTGTTTAGCCATTTTACGAACTTCTTAAGTAACCTCCGTGAGTAAAAGGATTAGCGAAACAAAGAAAATCTATTGATTTTCTAGTTTTGAAAACTATAAAGTTTTCAACATTTACTAATTTTGTAATTAAATTTTGCTTAGCCATCATTTAGTGAATGTTGCCTTTTCTTGTGTATATTTCCAGTGTGTTGGCAATATGTTGCTCCTTTTGTAATATTTTGCAAGTCTATTAATTTTTGACTCTATTAATTGTAAACCTCTCTTTGAAACATTATCTTTTTTGTGCGTCTCGAGATGTTTCTTAACGTGGAATGCTTGTACTACTAAATTGTTCAAACCTTCTGGAAGTTCTGGAGCCACTTTATTTTCTTTCAAAATAACGGTTATATTTTTTCCAGTTAGTTTCTGGAAATCTGGAATTTGATATTTATCTCTTAGTAAAAGTCCAATAGTACTTGGTTTATTTCCTTCTTTTGCTAATTTAATAACCAAAGAAACTGCTTCTTCAGATTTGTAAGAAACCCAGTCTGGCAATGGTTCTGTCAGAGGTTTTCTTGATTTTGATTTTCCTTTTCTTCCTGAATGTAATCTTGACATTTGTTACTGGCATGAGCACGCCTTAGCTTGCTTCATCCTGAATTTAGCCCACTTAGCGGCTTTTTAAAGCTTATTGAAACCTTCAGGTTTTCAAACATGGAAAATCCGTAGATTTTCTTGGTTCAGTCAAGTTTCTTATAGCGTCCTCTTGCTTCAACTTTCTTCAAGTGCTTCAAAACTTTATCATTGGTATACGTCTTTAGAAAACTTTTCCAAACTTTTTCCCAAATGGAGTGGTGTTTTGAAATTAAACACTCTTTAAACAAATGTATATCGACTGCCATATTTTCAACTCTGTCTGAAATTTCTCCTAAACCGAAGTCAATCAGGTAGATTTTATTATTATGTAATAGCATATTGGATGTAGTCAAGTCGCCGTGAACAATTTTCCTGGAATGCAATTTGAATACTTGTTCACCAATTTGTTCTCCGAGTTTCCAATTCTTATCCAATATATCTCTTACTTTTTCTCCATCCAAGAATTCTATATGTAACTTGTAAGTCTTATCATTCTGTTCGAGGACAGCCGGAACATTTACTCCTGCTCTTTCGGCTTCTCTAATTAATTTAGCTTCACTTCTTGTTCTTGACTTTCTAAGAAGTACATCTATTACTGGAAGACGATAATCTTTTTTTATCCTATCTTTTATGATTGTATTTTTATTCTTATATATTTTAGCTTCTGCACCTTCTGCTATAATTTTCATCTTAACAATTCTAAAACCTATTTTAAAAACATAACCTATTTATTCTAAAATCTCTACTAGAAGTTATGGCTACAAAGAATCTGTTATATGAATACTATGTGCTTGGAATTGGAGTTCTTGCAATAATATATTTAGCAGTTCGTGGAGTACTTGGAAACCAAATTTATGGTTTTATTCCAGATGCAATATTTACAATTGCATTTCTTGTAATGTTATTTTTTACTAGAAAGATTTGGAATCTTACCCCCGCTAGTTATAGTCTAATTGCATTTGGTTTTGTTTTACATAATTTGGGCTTCTTGGGATTTTATGGCAAATCTCTGCCATTAGATTGGGATCATATAACGCACTTCTTCGGAGCTATGTCATTTGCAGTTTTATTTTACAAGTTCTTTGAACCTAAATTAGAAAAGAAAGTTGCTACAATAAAAAACACAATAACATATTTTGTTGCTGGACTTTCAGCATTTGGAGTCGGCGCAATTATAGAACTTTTGGAATTTATTGCATATATTAGATTAAATCGCGGCGATGGTATTTTATTTACCGGTCCGGGCGACGGCTTAACTGGATTAGCAGCTACTGATTTAATTGAAGCTACTGGAAGCACGTATACAAATGTTGGCTATGATTTGGTCTATAATATGGCTGGAATTTTAATTGCTATGAGTATACTAATCTTATGGCGAATTGCGAGAAGCAAGTTTAAATAACAACCTTTATTAATGAAATTATAATGGTAATATTATGCAAAGACGTGATGCCATCCGGAATCTATAGCAAAGATTTTTCTAGCTACGCATATTTTGAG
>Ga0209518_1002023_pt1 | contig 20033 bp, 20 predicted proteins | sample RifGroB1_FD_183993 | JGI IMG/M metagenome (GOLD analysis project Ga0209518, IMG submission 183993) | Groundwater microbial communities from Rifle, Colorado, USA - Groundwater B1 (SPAdes) (version 2) | ecosystem: Environmental > Aquatic > Deep subsurface > Groundwater | place: Rifle, Colorado...
GTGGTCTACTAATTTGTCAATTTTATTTGAAAGGAGGGCTATTTGAACTTCAGGAGAACCTGTATCGCCCTTTTCTCTTGCAAACTTACTTATTATACCAACTTTTTCGTCTTTGGCTAGTGCCATATTGTCATGATTTGCAAAGTAAGGTTGCTTCCAAACCAAACCTAGCAAACATCTGGAGGTATTTTAGCACGCTCAACAGGAATGCGCAAACAGCAAAATCTACAATTAGATGTCTAAAGTTTGGCTTCTTTTTTACCAAACGCCTGAGACGCGTTTTCGACTGCCTGAAAAAACTCTTTACGAGCAACCCTAGTTTCTCTTGCCAAAAGTATGGGGAAGTCGTTTTCTGGAAGATTTCCAAAACCACGATCGTTTAAATAAACCACTAAATCTGGACTGATCTTTGTATCTTTCTTAATCGTAGACAATATCTGTTGCATATAATAACCTTCTTTTGGTTCGTAATCTTTCTGATATGAACCGTGAATTCCGTTTTCAAAAAGAGTTTGGGCTAATTTAATATCGGGGTCTAAAGATAGGGTCACTCCCATGTCTAAAGCCAAATTTTCTAAAAAAATATAATCAGGTTTGTTAAAAGCCTTCTTTTTTTTCATTTTCAACCTTTGTTTTCACTATACGAATCTGGCTGGTTACTAGAGGCGCCTTTATAGGCGGAGCTTGAAAGCGCAGAGCTCTTGTAAACTTTCGGCTGGAGCCAGTCGTCCGGAGGATTTATGTCCTGTTCTTGTTCCTGAGTTCCTTCTACGTCGGCACCTGTTGATTGGTTAATTGGTTGATTTGTCAATTGGGTGGCTGTCTCTTCAACTTGTGTTACCTGTGGCACTTTTAATACCTTTGATACTTGTTCTCCAAAGGGTTGGGTCGGAATTGAGCCCGCCGGGAAATTCATGGGCGACAATTTCGTTTTGAGGGATCTCTGTCCTCCGCTCCTAAGTAAAAACGCAAAAGTTTCAAAAGTGTCGGGTGTAACTTCGCTTGAATTAAAATTACTGCTCCCCTCCTCAATTCCCATAAGAAGGTTGGTGGCTACATCAGGATCGATACTCATATTATTTTCTTTAATAAGATTCGCGACAAGTTCACTGGTTGTGGCGCCGGGTTTAGCCAAGGACATCACTTCACGATTCGAGGACAAAACTCTGTTTCCTATATGGATGATTTTGGCTCCGCCCAACTCCCCCGATTCCAAAATCGGAAAGTGTGAATCATTGGCTCCGCCAATTAAAATTACTAAATCTGCAGAAATTCCGCTGAAGTTAAGATCCAACTGTTCCTTTCCCGGGGCATTAAATCCAGCCTTGGGAACAACCGTCAAATTAAACTCGCCCTGGATTATATCGTAGCTAACCTTCTCGATATTATTCGCATCGTAGCCTTTGAATTTTATAGTTAAGTTCTTGTTGCCAAGCTCCGAAGTTATTTTATCTATCCCGATCAAACGATTAAATCCAACCGTCATCGGGCTCGGGCAAGAAATTGCGGCTTCTTTGTTTTCGCGTAAACTTAAATAGAGCGAAAGGCCTGCGGCAACTTGGTCAAAATAGGGTTTTGTGGGCAACAAAACAAGCACGGAGGCGGCAGAATCAACCAAAGATGTTAAGCTGTTGTCCATTTTTTATTTATCATTTTCCATCTCATTGTCCAATTTTTCAATTTAAAAAATAGTTAAATTATATGGCAGATGGAAAATCTGAAAATGGAAAATTATTTCGTGACCGATACTATCACGTCTCCTATAATAAAATCAAGTTGGGAGTCTAAAATTACCCCAAACTCCTCTGCAGGACCCACAGAAGGGACTTCCGCTTTTTGTTTTCTGACCGAAGCGGCTTTGGCGCGGCCAATTTCTTTACCGGCCCGCATCAAAATTAATTTATCTCCCTTACCTATCCTGCCAACGGTTACTTTTGCTCCGGCCACTTTCTTGTCATTAAACGGAAAACTTGCCAGTATTTCGGCCCTTCCCAACTCCTCCACTTTTCCTTTTTTAAGGAGTTCATCTACGGCGAGCAAGAGCTCGTAAATTATGTCAAACCGCGCAATTTTAATCTTTTCCGCCTCCGCAAGTTTAACTATATCGTTGGGAATTTTAGATTCAAATGCAAATATATATGCATTACCTGTTTTTGCGTTAATCACATCCGAACTGGTAATTTCTCCAACTCCACTGTCAACAACAACGATTTTTGGCGGAAGTGAGGCGATAATTGCTTCAAGCGCTCCTGCATTATCTGCTTTAATTATTACAGGAATTTCATCGTCTTGAAGCCGTCTCAATTCAAATTTGTTCCTCGGAGCCACTGCCTCAACTATTTTCGCGTGAGGAACCTCCATAACGCTTGCTCCAACAGGTGGTATTTCGCTAAAACCGATAATCTTGGCAGGGAATCCCGGCAAAACCTCGTGAATGGCTTTTCCTCTATCGTCAAAAAGTCCCCGTACTTTACACTTAACCTCCTCCGCAAAAATTGTTTCTCCGACTTTGATGCTTCCGTTCCGGATAACTATCGTCGCAGTTGTACCCATTTTTTCTTTATTTGACTCTATAACAACTGCTTCAAGCTCTGCGCTCGCATCCCCTTTGATTTCGGATACGTCCGCCATAACCTTAAGGGTTTCCAAAAGTTCTTTAATTCCAATATTTGTTTTTGCTGAAACGGAAACAAAAGGAACATCTCCGCCTCGTCCTTCGAAAAACACTTCTTCTTTTTCAAGTTGACCTTTTAAAACTTCAGGATTGGTTCCTGCCACGTCTGCCTTGGTTCCGGCAACAATAAAGGGAATTTTTGCGTCACGAATTATTTGCAACGCCTCTTTAGTCTGAGGTTGTATCCCGTCATCCTGAGCCACAACCAAAACTGCAATATCCGCTACCTTGGCACCTCTCCCGCGCATTTTGGTAAAAGCTGCATGTCCCGGGGTATCAATAAATGTAATACCGCCAGTTACCGTTGCCCCAATACTTTGCGTAATACCCCCCGCTTCTTTTGTGGCTACACTTGTTTTTCGGATTACATCAAGAAGAGTAGTTTTACCGTGATCTACGTGACCCAAAACTACAACTATTGGTTGTCGATTTTCCATACATTTTATTCAGACTTCACTTCCTCAACTTTAACATCTTCGCTTCCGAAAACATTTTCAACAATTTCTACTTTCGGTTCATCGGCTTCCGCCAATTTAGCTTTTTTGGCTAATTTCTTGGCTTTGGTCTTTGTAATCTTTTTGACAACAGGTTCTTCAGCCTGTTTGACAGGCTCAGGCCCCTCGGCTTTCTCCTCAGAAGTAGAATATTCTCCGTTTCCCTCAACTTCAATTCTGTAACCGGTTAATTTAGCCGTCAAACGAACATTTTGACCATCTTTCCCTATAGCCATTGAAAGCTGGTCTTCCGGGCAAAGCACTTTTGCCACTTTTGTCTGGTTATCAAGAGTAACCGTTAAGTTTTCGGCAGGAGAAAGGGAAGATTTGATAAGTTCCGCCATATCCTCGTTCCAGGGAATTACGTCAACCCTCTCGCCTCCAATTTCATTCGTGACCGCCTGAACCCGAACTCCCTTTTGGCCCACGCAAGATCCGACAGGGTCAACCCCAGATTGAGTCGAAAATACGGCAATTTTTGTCCTTACTCCGGGCTCTCTGGCAATGATTTTTATTTCAACAGATTTTGAGGAAATCTCGGGTACTTCCCTGGCAAAAAGTTTTTCAACAAACTCGGGTGCTGCGCGGGAAAGAAAAATCTCCTTGCCTCTTGGGGTCTCATTTATTTCTTTTATTAAGAATGTCAGCCTCTGATTAAGGCTTAGTCTTTCGCTGGGAATTCTATCCTCGATTACCATTATTGCCTCTGTGCGACCCAAGTCCACCCGAGCGTTAGGTCCGTCAAAACGAAGAACCAAACCGGAAACAAGAGATCCGACCTTCTCTTCAAACTCTTCCATAATTGCCCCTTTTTCAGCCTCTCTAATTTTTTGACGGATTACTTGTTTTGCAGTTTGGGCCGCAATTCTTCCGAATCCCGGCGGAGTTACATCCTTCTTCTCTTTTTTGGCTTTTTCAATTTGTTTTTCAGTAGCACCTTCTTCCGGAAGAGGCCATGAAAATACTCTGGTTTCACCGCTTACCGAATCAATCTTCGCGTCATAGTCAAAAGATTCAACGTCTTCACCGTTTTCTTTGGCATCACGTTTATACGCCGCAATAATCGCCTGCTTGATTGTGTCCAAAATTACACTAGGATCAAGCCCCCGCTCGGAAGCTATCGCCTTTAGTGCCTGCGCAAATTCTGTTCTTGCTGTTTGCATATAAGTTCGTAAAACTCACAGTACTTAGTACATAGAAATTAGTACTTAGAAAGACGTTCAAAAACCTTCTTTGTACTCTGTACTTCGTACTTTGTACTATATTTAACAAAAAAGGCGGGCAATATCCCACCTTAATCTTCAATTCCTTGTATATTCTAACTCAAGAGGCCAAATGAAGTCAAACTAAAGCCCTTCTACCTGCATCTCTTCAACTATGCTTTTCTGGTTTCTGTTTAACTTTTCCGGAATTAAAACATTAATGCGAACATATTCGTCCCCCTTCCCACGTCCGTGGAGATGGGGAACACCGCGCTCCTTAAGACGCATCGTTGTTCCACTTTGAGTTCCCGGCCGGATCCTGATTTTAACATCGCCATCAATTGTAGGAACTTTTACTTCGGATCCGAGTACTGCGATGGAGAAGGGAATCCCGACGTTTACATAAACATCGTCATCCTGACGCTCAAAAAGTGTGTCCGGCTTGACGTTTATCGAAAGTGTAAAATCACCAAAATTAATTCTCGCTCCCTCATAAATCCCAGCTGGAATTTTGATTTTTCTCCTTTTTCCACCAATGTCGACTTCCTTGCTTACCCCCTTTGCGGCCTCCATAAAATCAATGGATATTGAGTAACGGGGAATAGATTTTGCTTGAGTTCTTCCGAATGGATTTCCACCACCAAAAAAACTCTCAAAAATATCAAAGGGGTCGCCAAAATCCATGTTTGCAAAGGGGTTTTGTCCGTCCCCATCGGTTGTGTAAGTGTAAGTGAACGGCCCACCCTGTCCTCCGAAACCTTGTGCGAAGGGGGATCCTCCACCTGGAGTAAATGCATCATGGCCATAATTGTCATACGCAGTTTTTTTCTGGGGGTTGGAAAGAATCTGGTAAGCCTCGTTTATTTCCTTAAACCTTTTCTCTGCAGCCTCCTTTTCATCTTTGTGTCTGTCCGGATGCCACTCCAAAGCCTGTTTGCGATAGGCTTTTTTTATTTCCTCTGCTGAAGCCCCTTTTGATACCCCAAGGATATCGTAGTAATCTGATTTTGTGGCCATGAAGCTATTCTACCACTTCGCCCTCTTCAACCTTTCCTTTGTCCTCCGAAGCTTTAGCGGAGGATGGATCGTCTTTTCCATCTTTTGCCTCATCATTCTTTCCTTCCTTCGTCTCACCTGCTTCGTCCGCCGTAGCTTTAGCGGAGGAGGAATCTTTATACATAGCTTCACCAACTTTAGAAAGCTCATCTGACAACTCTTTTGTTGCGGTTTCAATATCCTCCCTACTCGAATCCTCCTTTGCTACAACCTCCTTAACTTTCTTAACCTTTTCTTCAACCTGTTCCTTTATTTTTGCATCAACTTTATCCCCGGCATCTTTTAGAGCCTTTTCAGCGGTTGCAACCAAGCCGTCGGCATTATTCTTAACTTTAATTGTTTCCGCTTTTTTTTCGTCCTCTTCTTTATGCTTCTCGGCCTCTTCCTGCATACGTTTTACCTCGTCGTCGGAAAGACCAACCGCACCAGTAATTTTAATATTTGTGGTTTTTCCCGTTGCCTTATCCTTTGCGGTAACGGTTAAAATTCCGGAAGCGTCCATATCAAAGGTCACCTCAACTTGGGGAACACCTCGGGGAGCAGGTGGAATTCCGTCAAGAGTAAACGTCCCCAGAGTTTTATTATCCGCACTCATCGGCCTCTCACCTTGAGTGACAACAATTTGTACCTGAGTTTGATTATCGGATGCGGTCGAAAACACTTCGGTTTTAGAAGTCGGAACCGTGGTATTTCTGGGGATCATGGGTGTTGCAACTCCACCCAAAGTTTCTATCGCCAAAGTCAAAGGGGTTACGTCGAGAAGTAGAATATCTTTAACTTCCCCTCCCAAAACTCCACCTTGAATGGCAGCGCCAACCGCTACAACCTCATCCGGGTTAACTGATTGGTTCGGACCTTTACCGAAAAAGTTTTTAACCGTTTCAACAATTTTAGGCATTCTGGTCATTCCGCCCACCATTATTACTTCGTCGATGTCGTGAGCATCAAGTTTGGCATCCTTGAGGCAAGCTTCTACCGGCTTAATTGTCTTTTGAATAAACTCATCAACCAAACCTTCCATCTTGGCACGGGTTAGCTTCATGGTCAAATGCATTGGAGTACCGTCTTTTTGGGTTATATAAGGCTGATTAATTTCAACTTCGCTGGCCGCGGAAAGTTCAATCTTTGCTTTTTCGGCAGCATCTCGAACTCTTTGGAGCGCCTGCGAGTCGGCTTTCAAGTCCACCGAGTTTTCCTTTTTGAATTCAGAAACAATATAATCAACTATTACGGCGTCAAAATCATCCCCGCCCAAGTGGGTATCCCCATTCGTGGCTTTAACTTCAATAACTCCGTCGCCAATTTCAAGAACAGAAATGTCAAAAGTTCCACCTCCAAGATCGTAAACCGCAATTTTTTCCGATTTCTTTTTATTCATCCCGTAAGCAAGTGCGGCCGCGGTTGGTTCATTTATTATACGTTCAACCTTAAGGCCGGCTATTTCTCCGGCTTGTTTTGTTGCCTGACGCTGAGCATCATCAAAATATGCCGGGACGGTAATAACAGCAGCCTCTACTTTCTCTCCAATGTGGGCTTCAGCATCTTTTTTAAGTTTCATCAAAATCCTGGCGCTGATCTCTTGAGGGGTGTAGTTCTTACTTTCAATTTCAATATCGGCCATCCCGCCTTTTCCATCAACAATTTTGTAAGGCACCATTTCTATTGTCCTTTTAACTTCCTTGTCAGAAAATCTTCGACCCATTAGTCTTTTTGCAGAATAGACCGTGTTTTTGGCATTAAGAATCATCTGACGTTTTGCCACATCCCCCACCAAATTCTTAACAGGTTCAACAACAGAAGGGGTTGTATTTTTACCGGTATCGACAGCGGATATGACCACGGGGCGGCCCGCCTCCATAACGGAAACGCATGAATTTGTTGTCCCTAAATCAATACCGATTATTTTTCCCATAATTTTTTGGTTACTTTGACCTTTACGTGTCTGACTATTGTTCCATCAGACTGCATAGACGAGCCTCCATACCTCCAACCAGCCAAAACAACTTCCGACACTCTATTATTGCTCCCGCCCTTTACAACTTCAATGGCTTCCATCGTTTGTTCATTGAATTCGTCTCCGACTTTTGGCCTAATTTCAATTAAGCCTTCCTCATTTAACACTTTCTTAAATTCTACTATTGAGATCGCCAATCCTTGATCTTGCAAATGTACTTGTGCCGACTCAAGGTTGTCCAAAATTGGCAACAGTTTAATTATTACGCCAATTGATACTATTTTACCCAAATCCCGGCGTTCTCTGTCAACCCTTTTACTTAAATTGTCATAATCCGCCAACGCCCTGACCAACATCCCCTTAACAGTTTCCAATTCCTCATGCACTTTACCAGGGCTTTGACTGGCCAAGCTTTGCTTGTCCCCATTTTTACCTTTTACCTTCTGCCTTTTACTTTTCATTTTATCCGTTCGCCACTTCCTCTATTAGATTGCCAAAATATCTCAGTATCGGAATCATTGTTCCATAATCTGCACGCGCCGGTCCAATGACTCCTAAGGCTCCGGGTTGGCCTTTAACATTAAAATGAGTCGAAATAATTCCGGTAGTCACAAGTTCCGGCCATCCCAGCTCCTCACCAAATAAAACATCAAGCGGGGAGGTTGACTCAAAACCAAAGAAAAGTCTGTCCATTTTATCAAACTCCTCAAAAATTGAAAAGAGGTTCTGACAAGCTGCTGCTTCGGAGAATTCGGGGTTGTTAAAAATATATGAATGTCCCGCGTGCCAAAATTTATCCTTCCGGTTTTTGTCTTTAAGGGCTGCGACTGTCAAAGATTTTGTTCTGGAAGCCAGTGCGTGAGTAGCTTCATCCATCAAATCGTCAATTTTATCCCGTGAGTCCCAAACTTCTTCTTTGGCTTTGACCTCATCCACCAGACTCATCTGTTTTTCCTCCATGAGTTGGTTGATATAAAACTTCATTGCCTGTGGAGTGGGAACACGTCCCGATGATGTATGAGGTTGTTTAAGATAGCCTGTACGCGTTAAGGCTACCATTTCATTCCTAATGGTGGCAGGGGAAACACCGAGGTTATATTTTTTATCAAGATTTTCGCTTCCTACAGCCTCAGCTGTAGTAATATACTCGTCGATAATTGTTTTTAAAAGCGATGTTTGTCTGGCTGTAAGTGAGTCGGTCATGGTTCGATTCTCTTCGTTCACTCACCACTATAGTACTGAGCGAAGTCGAAGTATTAGCAGTATCTTACCCCGAGTGCTAACAGATGTCAATACCTTATTGTTATACAAATAGCACGCCGACCCCGCACTCACGCCCTTGCGACGCAAACACGGAGTATTTGGGAGCAAGTAAGTGCAGTGCTGGGGTCAAGACCGTCGAAGGCTGAATGCGAAATTCCTATCACAAAGTGTAAACACACGGGGTCAAGTATGTTTTATTGCCCCTGTGTATCCGGAGTAATCGGAGTAACAGGTTCCTCTTCCTTGACAGGGATGCCCGGTATAGTTCTCTTCTGAACAAACCTTCTGGCCACCTTCAGAAAATATCCTGCCTCATCGATTTTGAAAAGAAGAGACAGGCTCATGTAAATTACCATACCGATTGCAAAAGAAAGAACGGTTAAAATCAAAACATTGAGAGTATAACGGGTATCAAGAACAAATTTTTCAAATGGAACAGATGTAACCTGCTGAATCCAATACCATCTGTCAAAAAACTTGATCAGGAAAAACATTGCAAATCCGGAAATAATTGTTGCCGACGCAATTTTAGTGAGGTGAATAAAGAAATTTTTGTTAATTATGTCTCCGACTCTTTTATGAATTAAGACTGACAGAATCACTGCCTCAATATAAGTACTGAAACCAAATGAGGCCGCAAGCGCCCAAACCGGCAAACCAAAACCCTTAACCAGTAAAAAGTCGCCGGCAACTAAAAGTCCAAGCCCGATAAATGAAATTTTTACAGGAGTTTTGGTGTCGTGCAAGGCAAAGAAAGCGCGGGATAAAATTGACATCAGGGTTTGGGTAACAATCGCTACTGCGTAAATGGACAGAACCATACCAGTCTGAACCGTTGCGTTCCAATCAAAAATTTTGGTTCCGTAAACAAGACGAACTATTGGAATTCTTAGAACAATGAGGGTAGCGGCAAGGGGTAATGTTAAAAATATTGCCTGGAAGATTGCTATATGAAGAATTCTTCTAAACTCTTTCATATCTCCATCAGCTCTTGATAACATCGGCAATATTGCCTTTGCGAGAGATGTCCCAACTAAGGTTACCGGCAAAAGCTGAAGAGTGTTAGCAAAAATATAATAGGTGTAAGCGGCTTGGGAGATGATCGATGAGAGAAAAAGCTCTGCAGTTTTACCTATCTGATCAAAAGCCAGGTCAATTACTCTCGGCAGGGCGAGAGTGCCCACCTTTTTTACTTCCTCATCATTTTTAAAATCCCAAATAAATCTAAACCCAAGCTTCCTGGAGAGAGGAAACTGTATTAAGAAGTGGGCTGCTGCGCCAATTACGACACCGACCGCCGGGGCCATCAATCCCAAATACGGAGTCAAAAACACCGTGCCCAAAATTATGCCAATATTATAAAAAATAGGGGCCAGTGCCGGAACCAAAAATCGCCTTAGGGACTCTAAAACTCCGGTCAAGACATAGCTTATTACAAAAAATCCCTGAGCGGCAAAAAGAATTCTTGCCAAATTTGCAATTTGTATGGTCTGTCCATCTCCAAATCCGGGAGCAATGGCCGAATATATTTGTGGCGCCCAAATTGCAAGAATAATTGCCGCACAGGCAAAAATTAAAAGCCCGATCGTAACCACGCGTCCTGCTATTTCCCACGCTCTCTTTTTCCCGTCACGAAGAGCTTTCGAAAAGACCGGAATAAATGCGGAAGTAAAGGTGCCAAAAACCAGAACCTCAAAGATCAAATCGGGCAAGCGGAATGCCGCGAAAAAAAGCGAGAGATCGGAAGGTACAAAGTAGTTGGCCAAAACCCTCTGCCGAATAAGACCTAAAATACGGCTCACGACAATCATTATCATAATAAGAGTTGCCGCAGAAAGGACAGTGTTTTGTTGAGAGTTGATTAGTTTCTTTCCCCTCGTTATTAAGTCTTCCATTTTAGCTTTGGTTCGATTATACTGCCACCATGCCGGTTACCAAAAGTGCCAAAAGAGCCCTCCGTGGCAGCAAAATTAAAGAGTCTGTCAATAAAATTATCATTAGCAAGTTGGAAGGGGCAATCCGCTCCGCTAAAAAAAGCAAAACATCAGCTAAGATCATGGCAGCCGTCTCCCTCACGGACAGGGCAACCAAAAAGCATACTATTCACAAGAACAAGGCCGCACGAATAAAGTCTCAATTATCAAAATTGCTCCCTAAAAAAAGCTTCTAACCCTTCTTTTCATATGTTATATTGAGACAGGCGATTTTTCGTTTGTGTAAGGTATGCCCAAAACCAAAACAATCAATCTTCTCCCGCAGGAAGAGTTCGACGTCTCAACACTCGGACGTATTTTGAAGTGGGCAATGGGCACTTTTAGAATCATCGTCATTGTTACCGAAATGATAGTTATGACGGCTTTTCTCTCCCGTTTTTGGCTGGACGCCCAAAATTCGGACCTCAACGATGCAATCGCTATAAAAACTGCCCAAATTTCTGCACAAAGCGACTTTGAAAAACAATTTAGAATCTTACAACACAAACTGAGCATTTTTAAAACATTGACAGACTCCCCACAGCCAAGCGGGAAATTAAATGCAATTAGCTCAAAGATCCCTTCGGACGTTATTCTTTCGGGGATTTCAGTCGGAGATGTCTCTGCCCAACTTAACGGGGTTACTTTATCAGAGGCCAGCATTGCCAAATTATTAAACGGTATGAAAAATGAAAAGTCCCTAAAAACAGTAGATCTGGGATCACTTAGTACATCAGAAAATGACGCAGCATTTACCGTTTTTTCTGTAAATATAGGTTACTGACATGAAACAAGGCTGGAGAGGACAATACTATCGATATCGGGGATATTTCCTTGATATTTTAAACCTTTATAAAAAAAGGTCAGATCTCCGTGCGTTCGTTGAAGTAATTCTTTCTATTTCAACTGTAACGATTTTTTTGGTCTTTGCACTTAAACCAACTGCATTAACAATTATCAGTTTGGTCAAGGAAATTAAAGGGAAACAAACTGCAATTTCGGGTCTTAATCAAAAAATCAGCGATCTGTCAAAAGCTCAGGCCCTGTTCATCCAAAATCAAGACTTCATTTCAAATATAGACATCGCAGTTGAAACCAAACCGGAACCCGACACGATCACTAAACAAATAATCGGGCTTTCTGTAAAGAATTCTGTCAATATCTTGGGATTATCGATTGGTCAGATAACTTTGATCGGCAAACCGGCTTTGGCTAGTGTGGTCTCGGGGTCAAAACCGCTTCCGGAGAATGCGCAGGAAATGCCCGTTTCCATAAACATCCAAGGAGATTATTTGAATATGCTTTCCTTTATCAGTGACTTTGAAAGTTTAAGGATTGCTTCAAAGATTGATCTCGTAGGAATTAATTCTTCCGAAGCAGATGGGGCGAAAGTCATTAATATGTTGGTTTCGGCAAGAATCCCATTTCTGGGAAATGGTTTACCATGAAAAAAAGTAAATTACCCGGCATAATTACAATATTAATCCTCACTCTCATTACAATAGTGGTATGGATTTCTTTAAGCATCTACCGGGCTTTGTCAAAAAAACCTAATCCTAATATTCCGGAGGAAATTTCAAAACCTATTACTCCAATACTCGACATGGATTCACTTAACAGTATCCAGTCAAGACTTTTTCTTGACGATATACAAATTCCAGAAGTGGTTCTCGTCCAATCCACTACTTCGACCCCTGAACCAGTGGTTGAACCAACTCCCGAACCTGAAATAACACCGGTTCCCGAACCGGAGACAACACCATGAAAGCATTATTAAAATGAGAAAAAAAAGTAAAATTCCAACAATCTTGGTTATCGTTATTCTTCTTGCCGGTATCTTTGCTGGAGTCTTTTTCCTAAACACCAGGCAGATTTTTAGAATCGGCGCCAGTGCTACAGCCCAACCAAAAGACGTCAGAATAAGTAATATTAGTGACAATTCCGCAACTGTTTCTTGGACAACGGATTCTCAAACATCAAATTTTTTAGCCTGGGGAGAATCTGAGACAAATATCAGTAAAGTCGAACAAGAAAACTCTACAGGTGAAAAACTTTTAACCCACAACATTTCTCTCTCCGGTCTAAAACCGGGTACAAATTATTTTTTTAAAATTAATTCCGGCGGAATCAACTTTAACAACAATGGGGTTCCTTGGAAATTTACAACCGGTGCAACCCTTGGAGTGGGTGCGGCTTCACTATTTATTTCCGGATTGGTAATAGATGCATCCGGACAGCCTGTGAGCCGCGCGCTTGTCTATATAACCGTGAATGGTTACCTTGCTTCAACCGTAACCTCGGGTAAGGGGAATTTTATTTACCAGTTGGGTAATGTACGCACCTCCAACCTCCAAAATTATGCTCAAATTGATGCCACTTCTACTCTTCTTCAAATTTCTGTTTCTGCGGGAATTAGAGGTACTGCCTCGGCTCAAATCTTCCCGCAATCAGCCAATCCCGTTCCGCCAATAATCTTGGGCCAAACTTATGACTTCAGGAGCTCGCAACCCGGCTCGGATAATCAAATTCCAAACGTCAATTTAAGTCTGCCGTCTACGGCCAGTCGGGAATCAAAAATAAGCGTTGGGTCCCCCGCACCGTTACCCGCTCAAAAAAGCGTCATCTTAGAAAGTCTTAAAGAAGGCGAGACCGTAACCAGTACCCAACCCGAATTTTTTGGCAAGGGCCCGCCCGGTGAAACCGTAACTATTGAAGTTAATTCACAAAACCCAATAACTGGAAATGTCACTATTCCCAAAAACGGATCGTGGAGTTATGCGGTGCCAACAAGTCTTGATTCCGGAGCGCATTCCGTTACCGTAAAATGGAAGGATGCAACAGGGATAACAAGATCCCTAACCAGAAATTTCGTGGTTCAGGCAAGCGATGTACCGGCTTTTGAGGCTACACCGTCTCAAACTCTAGCTCCCAACGCTACACCAACTGCAACTCCGGAAACAACTCCGGAAGCAACTTTAACTCCGGAACCGTCAACCACGCCTCCGGAAGCTTCCGTACCGGCCACGGGAAACTTGACCCCAACCCTCCTATTCTTTATGCTGGGAGTGCTCATTATGGTCTTTGGTGTTTTTGTTTGGAAAACTGCCGAAGCTTAACAATTGAAAAATGCCCAAAGATAACCAAAATACCAATTCAAATGAGCCAGGCACAATGCCCAACATTCCTCCTCAATCAGACATGCCTCCGCTCCCGCCTGATTTCCAAAACTATATTCCAAGTCAAATAATTAACACCGCCGCCAACCAACCTGTGGTGCCCTCACCCTCATTAACTCCGCCACCACCTGCCCCCACAACAATCGCGTCTTTTCCCAGGAAAAAATTCGGGGGAGGAAGAGTAATTGCAACAATTTTGGGAATTTTTCTTTTGGTCGGGGCAGTCGGTGCCGGTGTTATCCTCACCGGGCAAAAACAGATCTTTGAACAAAAAGCGACAGACGTTGGCTTAACTTGCGAAATTAATTCCACCCCAAACTGTTGCAATCTCCAAGGGTCGGGTGTAATAACTTGTGCAGAACTACAATCTTCGTGTATAGCACAAGGCAGAAGTTGGTGCAAAGCCACTGCAAACTTCGTATATACCTGTTGTGTGGCAGGCTATGATTGCGGCTCAGGTGGCGTGGGTTGTTATCCCGTCACACCCACGGCACCGCCAACAACAAACTGTCCAAGCGGATGGATTACAGAGCATGTTGATAATGAATGCAGAAAGAACGAAAACTGCGTAGGTTATAACAGTTGCGGCAGTAATCCTTACGATGGTTGTTTTATTAACCAAGTAGCAGGAAGCTCCTGCAATGCAAACCAAACTGAGTGTACCTATGACAGATGCGGTAGTCCCTCAACCAAATCACCAACCCCTGTGCCAACCAAATCACCAACCCCTGTGCCAACCAAATCACCAACCCCTGTGCCAACCAAATCACCAACACCAAAACCAACTCCAGGTCCTGTATCACCACCGCCAACACCGTCTCCGAGGCCTCCTCAGTGTCTAAACGTTAAAGCATATCGTGTAACTCAAGCCACCGGTGCTGAAATTTGGACGCTTTTAACTGCCGCCCAGCTTTCGGCCCTGAAAACCGGAGCAACTATAAATTTCTGCGTTGCAGGATCTACTACTACCGGAACTTTTGACAGAGCTCAATTTAAAATCAATGCGAAGTTAAAACCCGAAACCAAGTCCAAACGTCCAAATTCGAATGATTATTGCCAAAGCTACAAAATACTTTCAACAGATAAAACCGTAAGTGTAAAAGCCAAAATTCATCACGCAACATTGGGCTGGTTTGGAGAAAATATTTAAACTCAAATGAAAAACTTTTTTAAAAACAAAGCGGCAACACTGATAATAATTCTTTCCACTTTTATTCTGGCAGGGGTTGCCATATTTACCGCCATCAGGCTTTATCAGTTAAGACAAACTTCAATCTCTCCAAATGCACCTGAAAGTAAACCAAAAGCCGTCGAGGAAACCGCCGCGGGCGCCTGTTCCCTTACTTTCACTCTGACGATCTCCACTGCAACTCCAACGGCCACACCGACACCAACCGCAACACCAACTGCAACTCCAACGGCTACTCCGGGACCTGGCACGCCTAACGCCTGCGGAGGAACCTGTGGAAGCGATTCCAACTGTCAAACGGGTCTTGTCTGTTACAACAACTTTTGCAGAAACCCGTCATGCAATACAAGTTCCGATTGTGTTTGTAGAGCAACGCCAACAAATGCCCCTACGGCCACACCCAAACCTGCCGCCCCTATAAAAACTCCTACTCCTACCCCTATCGTGACTGTAACTCCTACGCCAACTGCTTTAACGGCCGTAACCCCTGCACCAACAGCAACTGCCGTGGCAGAGGCTCCATCTCTCCCTGCATCCGGAACCAATTGGCCAACAATTGTCGCAGCTTGGTTCGGAGCAGCTGTAATACTCGGATCGCTATTGCTGGCACTCTAGAATGAATACCATTAAAATCCTTTTTTACAGTCTTCTGGAATTTGTGAAGACAAATTACATTGAAATCACTGTTGTTTTAGTCATTATTTCAGTTGGCATACTTATCTATCTCATAACCACAAACTCTCTTAAGAAACTAAAGAAGGAAGTTTTTCAATACTATCCGTTTGACACTTTTTTCCCCCACTCCGGAGGTTGGTCTATCGGCACTTTCCTACTCATAATTCTTTGTTTGGGGCTCCTGATCATTTTTCTTTCCAAAGGAAATTTGTAGTATTAATTCATCTCCACGAAGGAATCCAATAATAACTTTTACCAAATTTATATTTGGCCAAGAGTTACTTATCTCCACGAAGGAATCCAATAATAACTCCTATCCAACCACAGCGGTACTTGAAGACCGGCCCAGTGAGGGAAAAAATAAATAAATAAAAATAAGCAAATAAGCAAATAAGCAAATATTAATTTCGGATTGCGGCGTAAAATATAACCTGTAGCTATCGCTAAAAAAGGAATGGAGGGCAAGTAGTGATAAAGAAACATTATTCGGGGAGAAAGCGCCCAAGGCACGAAGAAAATAAGATAACAAAAAACTATAAAGCCAAGTTTTTTGTTGCGTTCCACGAAGGAAAATATAAAGGACATAATAATTGAGAAGAATCCAAACCAAAAAACAAACGGATTTCCAAAAGCATATATTCTTGAAACCGTTCCCAAAACCTCATCGCTGGTATAAAGATATATCGGACGTATAAGAAGAGGCCAACTCCACCATTGTGACGTATATGGGTGGGTTGCCCTAAGCCCCGTATGGTACCACCACATCTGCTTCTGCATTTCCCACCAGACGGATAAACCGTGTCCCGTCAAAAACATCTGAAGATAGGTTAAAAGGTAAATGGTAAATGGTAAAAGTAAGAACCAAAGGTTAGACGATTCAAATTTTTTCTTGCGCTTTAACCAAATCATTCCCAAAATCGGAATGGTCCAAATTGCAGACCATTTAGAAGCAATGGCAAGCCCAAAGGTAAGTGCGGAAAGGAAATTTTTCTGACGCAAAAACAAGTATATCGAAAGGAGTGAAAAACAGAGAATATAACTGTCATTCATGCCAATTCTATTCATAACGAGCGGGAGGCCGTCCAAACTAAAAACTCCGGCAGAAATAAGCCCAACTACTTCGTCTTTAAAAATATGCTTGCTAAGTAGGTAAATCAGAAATACCGACACCACGCCCAAGAAGGCTCCGGGAATCCTCCACCCAAAAGAGTTCTCGCCAAAAATCTTCATTCCCAACGCCATCCCGAGCTTGGCAAGCGGAGGGTGCGTCCATTCGTAAGCAAAACCCTCAGGGGGTGTGTTCCACCACTCCCAGGCCTTGGCCGCCTCTGGACCCATCATTACTTTCGCGGTAAAGGCGTGATACACCTCGTCAAAATATTCTTCGGGTGGAGAACCTAAATCAAAGACTCTTGTAATAAACGCAAAAGCCAAAATGGCTGCAAGGCTTACCTTTACCGTTCTCCCTGTTAAATTAACTCTTGGCAATTTGATTGGAGGAACTTTCTTAAACGAAAATCTGGGGAGATTAATTTTCGGCAATTTCTCGACAAAAATGAGGGAAAAATAGACCAAAAGAAAAACAAAACCGATAATCTTTGCCGCCCCCTCGCTTAGGCTATATAAAAAATCAGATTTCAATTGGGCCGGATAATAATACGAGTACGGATAGTAAAGATTTAGAAAACTTACAACGGAAGTAACTATGTAAATCCCAAAAAGATTCCGGGACTTTGACAGGGCGGCAGCTGTCAAAAGAAAAGCAAAAAAGGGGAAAAGATAACGTTCATGAACTTTTGTGGGAAAAAGGAAAAAACAAAGACTCAATACAGCAAAAAGTAGATACCAGTTTGCTTTTTTGTCCAATTTGTTTCTGAAGAGAAATAGACTAAGCAACATTGATGAAGCCAATAATACTATCCCCCAGACGTTTAAACTCAATCCCAAAAAAATAGCAGCGTCTGTCTGCCAAAAGCCCACCCAGGACCAGACGTTAAAAGCATTAACCGACGTGTATGAGTAATACTTACCCATCCTAGTAATAAGTTCCGGCAGCCCAAGTATTGGATTATTCTTAAAAAACGGCAGGGATAGAAGGAAAATGGTCAAAAATCCGACAACACTGGCCGAAAAAATCTCTTTAGTCTTAAATTTCTTCATCAAAAGGACGGGGAGATATACCGTAGCAACCGCTATCGCCTGAGGTTTAATCAGAAATGCAATTGACCAGAAAAAAACTGACAAAACCAAATTCTTTTTTTCAATCAAAAAATAAGCGGAGATAAAAAGAAATAGTGTTAAAAGACCATCTATTTGCCCCCAAACGGATCCATCAAAAATAACAACGGGATTTAAAACATATAAAAAAAACGAGGTGTATGCAAGTTTTAGATTAATCTTTTTAACTAGCGACCAGATGAAAATACCAACCCCAATATCCGAAAGTATTACTGGAACTTTTATCGCAAATTCGTTTACCCAATCCAATTTGCCAATAAGCCAAAGGAAATAGAAATAGCCGGGGGTGTACTGTGTCCAAACGGTATCGGAATAAAATTTTCCAAAACCTAGGCTCGCCAAACGCCCTGCCCAACCAAACCACGTTCCCATGTCGGCTCCAAAGCTCGGAAGAAGCGACAATACTAGCCGAATCATAAAGACTGCAAGGACCGAAAATATTATTGGATAATATTTTTTTGTTAACATACAATTATGATATGCGTTTCAAAATTGAAAAACTACTGATTTTTCTCCTTATAACGCGTGTTTTGATACTTATCCTACCATGGTTGACAGTCAACCTGCTTTTTCCAGAAAACGCTCCCCAAAATTTCGTTAACTTTACCCAAAACACTTGGGCTCGGTGGGACGCCCCGCACTACCTTTACCTAGCACAGCATTGGTATACCAACGTCGGCGACGAGGCCAATTTTATCGTATTTTTTCCTCTCTATCCACTACTTCTTAAATTCGTCGGGTTATTTTTTACCAACACGGCACTTACTGGAGTCGCAACATCAATAATTCTATTTATTCTGGGGTGCTATTTCTTCTATAAACTGGTAGAAATCGATTACGGAGAGAAAATCGCGAAAACCTCAGTTATTGTCATGGCAATCTTTCCAACCGCCTATTTCTTTAACGCCCCATATACTGAATCTCTGTTTCTCCTACTTTTTAGCGCCTCTTTATACTCGGCAAGAAAAGGGAATTGGATTTTGGCCGGGATTCTTACGGGACTCGGGTGCGTATCCCGCCCTTTTGGACTACTTCTCGTTCCGGCAATACTGATTGAGTGGTACTTTTCAAAAAACCGCAGGTGGAAAACTATTCCAATAATTGTAATTCCTTCAATATTTGCGGTACTTAGCTATCTTTACTTAAACAAAAATATATATGGGGACTATTTCGCATTTCAAAAAATTCTAGCCGTACACTGGCAAAAACACTTCCTCTCTCCCTTTTTATCAGTGCGGGATTCTTGGAGAATTGCTTTTTCAGGGGGGCTCAATAATTTCGTTGTCTTGGTTGGTTGGGCGGAAGCTATTACAATCACTCTAGCATGGATTCTGATTCCTTTTGCCTTTAAGTTTTTAAGGAGGTCCTGGGCCGTTTACTACACCTTAAGCATTATTCTTTTTTCCTCTACCAGTTTTATTTTAAGTACTCCCAGATACTTGCTCTCGATTCCTCCATTCTTTGTATTAATTGCCCTTGCCGAAAAGAAATCTCTTTTCAAAATAATTTGGAGGTTTACATCAGTTGCACTTCTTTTTTGCCTGGCCATACTTTTTACCAGGGGACAGTGGGCTTTTTAGTTAAACGTTAAAACTTTAGAAACCCATTTTTGAATTTCCACCCATTTTCCGTTTCCGGCCTTGGGGATAAAGACATATTGGTTGTCGTAAATTTTTGAAATCGGGGGATTAAACAAAAGTTCCTGGGGAATCAAAAACTGATTTATTGATTTACTTCCGTTAATAACCTTCCGGGCAATGATTGCAGCGGACGTACTATCTATATCCGTCTCAACATATTTCTTTAAAACCCTAATCATTGCCAACTCAACCTTGGGGGAAAGAAAAACCAAGGGGCTTGTTATTTTTTTCTTTATTGCCTCAATTACCTTTTGTTGTCTGGCTTCCCGGGCAGTATCTGTACCTTCGTCACCTTCCGCGTGGCGGGAACGAACAAAAATTAATGCCGTGTCACCGTTCATTATTTGAGATCCTGCGTCAAACGTAACGGTTCGATAACGGCAGGCGAAGGTCGCGTCCCCTCCACAAGTATCATTCTCGCGTCCGGCGATGGGGTAAAGATTATCGGTAAAACTCTGGGAAACATCAACCCGAATGCCTCCGAGAGCGTCAACAACAT
>Ga0209518_1002024_pt1 | contig 20026 bp, 42 predicted proteins | sample RifGroB1_FD_183993 | JGI IMG/M metagenome (GOLD analysis project Ga0209518, IMG submission 183993) | Groundwater microbial communities from Rifle, Colorado, USA - Groundwater B1 (SPAdes) (version 2) | ecosystem: Environmental > Aquatic > Deep subsurface > Groundwater | place: Rifle, Colorado...
CAATGAGTGGCTGACCAAGATCATGACCATCAAGGCTCAAGCGTCCCCGCAGGCGCAGGCCGCATGAACTACGAATACGAAGAGGCGCCATGCCTCGAAGAGCTGGCCGTAAAGCTCATTACGCGGTTCCCCAGTCTGGAGCATATTGACGTCGAAGAGGTGCTTTTCCTCCGGGAGAAGGTAGCGACTCCAGCGGCCTTTGCAGAGTGTCACCGGTTGAGCGAGCACCCCATAGGGTTCTTCACTCCCAAGAAGTTCTGCATCGTCTTCTACGAGGCCAACATCGAGCACTTCACCCCGGAGCAGCGGACCATGCTGTTGTTCCACGAGCTGAAGCACATAGGCCGGAAAAATAGGCTTAAAGATCACAACGTTAAAGACTTCCGCTCTATACTGGGCATCAATCTTGACTGGCATAAAGACGGGGCAGACGTGCCGGATATACTGGGGGATGATTATGTCGAAACCTACATCTGAAGTGCCGGGAAAGAACCATACCAAAACTGCGCAAAAGCAACAAAAAAAAGAGAGCCCCCCGCCACCTCCCCCTCCCCCCCCCGCAGAGAGCGCCACGAGCCCCGCAAGTCAAGTGCGGCAGGCCACGTTTCTGAAGGAGATGGCGGCCAACCGTTTCAACATCTCAGTGGCGTGCGAGAAGACTGGTATTGCCCGGAGAACCTTCTACTGGTGGAGCGAGAACAACCCTGAGTTCAAGGCCCGTTACGACGATTTGCTGGAATCCCGTCTTGATAAGTGGGAGGACTGCCTACATAAGAACATCCTCGCCGGGTCGGAGACCTCTGTCATCTTCGCCCTGAAGACAAAGGGCAAGAAGCGCGGCTACGTCGAGAAGGAGACCCAGGACGAGAGGGTGGTGGAGATCCTGGCCCAGGTGCTCGCCGAAGAGCTTACCGTCCGGGAAGCCGCGTACAAGATCACCATGCTGGGATTCCCCCTGCCGGAGGTCATCAAGATCCAACTTGCGAAGGCCACCCAGGAAGAGGAAGAGGACACCACGCCGTCCACGCCTCCCGCCGATCTGGACAAGGCGTACCAAGAGGCCATAGCGCACATGGAGGCGCAAGTTGAGACCTTTCTTCCCGAACGGCAGGCCGATGTGCTCAACATCAAAGACGACCTGAAGGCGCAAGAGAGCTTCGCCCCCGGACAAGAAGCCGCCGACTCCCCGCAAGAATCTTTTTAGCGTGTGCGATTTTGTTTGACAAATAAATCAGAAGGTTTAAAGTGGGGCAAAAGTATAGCGCACGTCATCATCAAGGAGTTATGAACCTTTGATCTGCATCGGAGAGGCACATGGCAGCACGTAAAACTCACTGCAAATACGGCCACCCCCGGACCCCGGATAATTTGGTGGGCTCCAACAACTGCAAGACGTGCCGGATTATTGCTCTCCAGAAGAGGAAGGACATGCGTGCTGCCGTCCGGGTCGCCAAGGCGAAGGGCGCCAGTGCCGAAGCCGTCGCGGCCATCACCGCGCCCAAGAAGCAGAACAGGCGCCGGTACTGCATGTGCATGAAGTGCGACCACCGATGGTTTGATTATCCCGTGAAGCACTACAGCGACTACTACCCGCCATCGACTGACTGTTTTGGGTATGTGGTCGAGCGGGAGAGGGATAACAGGGTGGCTTGCCCGTCCTGCGGGTCGAAGCATAACGTGAGATTCTTCCAGGACGTGTTCATCAATCACGCGGAGGCATCGTTTCCAAATGTAGATCCGTTCGATGGCAGATCGTTAGATGAAGTGGCACATATTTAGTTGCAAACAAAGGGGGGTGTGATGGGCACTGCAATGGTCGGTTTTATGCTGGAGGAAGTGGGAGCGGGCCGGATGGATGTCAACGAGGCTTTTGATTTCCTTGCGAAAATGCACATCGAAGAGTGTGTGATCTACGAGAATCAGTACGACGAGGTTATCGACCTGCTGCGCGACGCGGGCCGCAAGATCATCTCCATGAAAATCGAGGCGCTGAACGCCAAAGAGCGCGAGACCGCGATTCTCCGCACCGCCTACCAGACGTGGTCCTACCTGGGGGAGTACACCAACGACGGACAGACGGCGACGCACGTCAAGCGGCTCCTTCAGAACTGTCTGCTGGTGCGCGGGACCGAAGCCCACAAGGTGGCCGTCAAGGCAAAGCTGCTTTCGCCGCCCCCGGTGAAGTGGTGGAAGCGTCCCGTGTGGTGGCAGTCGTGGTGTTACACCTTCTTCGGTGTGTCGGTAGCCTTCTTTGCTTCCGACCTGGGGTGTGACCCCATCAAGCCGGTATGGGCGGCGTTCTGGTTGCTGATGGCGTTCCTTTACGCGGGGTACATAGCTATTTTCGCCAACCCCAGAGGGTAACGTGGCAGGGGTGATGGATAACAGGGCGGGAATGGGGCAAAGGGGGGGAGTTATGAGAAAAGGGAAAGTTCATTTTGCGGGGCAGTTGTCTGGCAGCAACTGGAGGTACCTTGGCTGTGCTAACCCTCTTAGCGAAACTGCGATATCCGTCCGTGAGGACAGCGACATAATAACAACGGACCCGGCAAAAGTTACTTGTTGCCATTGTAGGGTGAAGATGCAGCGCGGCGAGTAACCGCCCAAGGAGGCAACATGGATTTGGCAGAGATCACAGAGAAGTTTAGGACCACCCCACTTACCGAGTTTGAGGTGTCAGATGTGCTAAAGGAGTGCCACCGCCTCACCCAACTCTGTGAGGAGCAGGGGGCCGAGATAGAAAGTATGAAAGAGCAAGTCGGAGATTTGGAGAGCCAAAACGAAGACCTGCAGATCGAGCATGACGTGATGTTTGCCAGGATTCGGGACGCAAACGGACATTACACGCCGCAAGAGGTGTCTAAGCTCATAGACTCGGAAATTGCCCTCACCCGTCACTCCGAAGAAAAGGCGCTCATGGTGGCGCAGATGGTGGGGCTGGATGCGGAGCTGTCGCAGGCGAGGGAGGAGGTGGAGAGTGAGCGAGACAACGAAGTGCCCTAACTGTGGAACGTCTCCGTTTCAATACACGCAATATGGGTTTGTAGCTATCTGCCATATCTGCGGAAAGAGGTGGAAAGTATGAGTAGCGTAGTAACGTGTTCAAATTGCAGACACTCCGATCTAGACGAATCTTTACACCCTTGCAAGTACTGCGATGGGCACGACAAATGGGTAGAGCTCATTACCACGGACGAACTCACAACCCTCCGCGCCGACCTCGCCGCTGCGCTGGAGAGGGTGGGGGAGCTCCAAATTTACTCTGCGCTTCTTGAGGCAGAGCAGGAGGAAAACAGGCAACTTCGCTTTCAGAAAAACTCCAATTGGGAACTGGGTGTAAGAGAGGAGAACTTGCGAAGGAAAGCCGAACAAGAGCGCGACCAGCTCAAGAAGAAATCGACCACATGGCGGGAAGCCCACGACGCGATCTACGCCGAGAATAAGCAGCTCAAGAGGGAGAGGGATGAGGCGGTTGCCTATCAAGGTGAGCACAGGCAGGCCGCTGTCGACGGAGGGTACATTCAAGGCTTCGAGGATTGCAGGGAGGCGGTGGCGGTCCGGTATGACACTTTAGCGGCCGAGATAGAAGCGGAAGTAGGTGGAGACGTTGTTTCTCGACTTAGTCTTAGGCAAGGGGCCAGAGCAGCCAGAAAAGAGGCCGCAGCGATCCACGCACTGACGGTGCCGGAGAGGAAGGAGACGAAAGAATGAGCATGACAATAGGGAGACTGCACAAGCTACTTGGACGGATGATCGAGCACGGTCACGCCCGTAAAAAGGTCTGCATCAATAAGGAATCCTTTCAGCACCCACTTGAGGGCGACGGTGCGGTGATTCTGGAGGTGGAGACGGCACAGATAGAGAGTTACCCGATGCTGGATGATGACGGCTTCACCAAGGAGAACAGTTGCCATACGAGCCTAGTTCTTGGTGGCGCAGCTTCGACGGTGCCGGAGAGGGGGGAGGATGCCATACCTGATAAGCAATGAAGTGCTTACGGCTCGCAAGGACCACCGCTGCATGGCGAGCGACTTTGTGCGAGAGGATTTGGTCAATCTGATTGACTGTTTGTCCTTCACCGAAAAACGCGAATTGGTGAAAGCGCGGCGCAATAAATGGATGGTCAAGAAAGGAGAGAGGTACATCCGTCAATGCCTGAAGGGCGATGGTATCTACACCTTCAAGGCCATACCGGCAATGCACGACATCTGCATTGACCACAGTTGCTACGGCGACGATTAAGGAGGCCCAATAACATGGACGAGAGAACGGACTTTGAAAAGTGGTATGCAGCTTTTGATTACCAGTACGGTTTCGCAGTCAGCGAAAAGGTCAGCCACAAAGACGCCGCACGTGCTGCATGGGAAAAGGCTCTCACTATCGGCGAGGCAAGAGGGCGCGTGATGGGGATGGGGGATGCGGCAGGGATAGCGGAGAGCAACATTTTAGCACCACCGACACAGTGGGGCAAAGGAGCCGCATACAACGCGAAGAAGATAGCCGACGCCATCCGCCAAGCCGCCTCACAGGGCGAGGACCTTGTTGAGGATGTGCACGCAATGGTCAACGGCGAGGCAACTTGTAAGGCGGGCTTACAGGTTGCTGATGCTTTGCGCGAAATGTTGGCACTCTGGGAGCGGGTGCATGGGGCTGTAATACTTGGGCGTCCGACCGTCAATGCCGCCAAAAAAGCCCTGGCCGATTGCGTTTCTGCACAGCCTGCCGAGATGGGGATCATAAAGTTGAAGGGGGAATAAACATGTCGTTACCGAGGCTGTTAGAAGAGGGAAGGGTAGAGGTGCGACTGGTATCTGGCTGCACCCAAGTCTTGCGTCTGGAAGAGATCGACGCGCTGATGGATCACCTCCAGGTGGCGAGGGGGCTTGTCTCCACGGAGATTGTGGCGGAGGCGCGGGAGGCGCGGGCCGACTTCGAGCGCAGGTATGCGAGCGGTGGCGGTTGTAGTTGCCATATCAGCCCACCCTGCGGGTACTGCACCGACCCCGACAACCCTGCCAACCAGGATGAAGACGACTCGTGCTGGACGGAGAAGGTGCCCGACGTCGTGGCGGAGGACCCTTCGCGGTTCATGCTCTCCGGGCTCCCCAGTCCGTTCGGCGGGTTCGTCCTATCCGCATGCGTGGACTGCGACCACAGCGACCGTTGCGTGAACGACGAGGCTGTTTTGCGGATCTACGACCGTTGCGGGGAAACACCACTCCCGGCCATGAACGTGCAGCAGCGCGAGTGGTGCCTTCATGAGATCAACGCGGTGGAAGGCTGGAATCGGGACGACTACGAGGCGGTCCCCGATCAGGAGTTGGCAAGGGCCGTGGTTCAGGCATGGGGCGATTATGCCCGCGACAAGGGGGTGGCGTGATGGAGCAGATCAAGGTGGACATTCAGAAGCTGGAGTTGCAGGACGGCGATATGCTCCTTGTCAAGTGCGAGGATAAATACCCCCCTCACAAGCTGGCGAGGCTACTCAACATAATCAAGGGGCAGGCCAAGGTTGCACTGGGTAAAGACGTTATCGTCATCATCGCCCCCGGCATGGACATCCAGAAGGTTGACGAGCGGATTATGAACGTGCAAGGCTGGTATCGCATGGGCGCAGAAGATGCACCGTGCCCTATTACAGAGGCGGAACTCAAAGAACGTTTGCAGCGGGCATTGCAGCAGCAAAAAACTGTTGACACACCGGAAACAGAGGCGTAATTTACCCTGCACCAATGCAGTCACTCTAACAAAGGAGGGATTCATGAGACATCTGCGTACCATGCTGGCCCTGGCGGTGGTCCTGGCAATCAGTTGCCTTGCTGCCCCGCTTGCGCTGGCATCGCCCAACACGAGGGGAGCCCCGGATGCTGCCTTCATCAAGGCAGACACCCACGATGCGGTGATTCTGGCCCAATTGAGCGGTAGAGAAGAGAAAAGCTTCAAGACCGGCGCGACACCGGCTCCGGCGGTAACGATCACCGGCCCCGGCTCCATCTGCTCCCATCACCCGAAAGTCACGGCAAGGCCCAACGGCGAAGGCTCCGTGAACGCCCTGGCAGTTCAGCCCCCCTTCGATGCGGGCGATTCCAGGAACTACTTGAACGGGAAGATCGATAGCATCAAAAACATCTGCGGCGAGAAAGCCGACCACGACCATGGGAGACAGCGCCGACCGGCGCTTACCTGACGGCGGGCGCGGCGGCCCTTAAATGCCACCTCCGAGTAACACAGAAAGGTCCTTGATACAGTCAGGGACCTTTTTTTATGCCAGTACGAAAAAAGTTATTGCCAAAATATTACAATTCACGTATTGTCCCTACCAGTTGTCAACACTCAGGAGGATTGTATGAATATAACATTGTCCATGCCGAAACAGTACGTGGAACGCCTGGAGAACGAAACCGACGCGACAGGGATGGGCCGCTCCGAAATCGTGAGGCGGGCGCTTGACCTTTACTTCACCGCGAAACCGAAAGAGACTGTTGAGTCCAAAGAGAGGTAAGCCCATGGGTACAGGGATCAGTTGGTGCGACGAGACAATAAACCCGATCATCGGGTGCTCCAAGGCGAGCCCCGGCTGCACCAACTGCTACGCCGAGGGCATGGCCCGCCGTCTGGCCGCAATGGGCACTGAAGGCTACGACAACGTTGTCACGAATGGTAAATGGAGCGGAGGGGTATCTTTTATCCCGTTTGCACTCAAAAAGGCATACGGCTGGATGAAGCCGCGCTCCATCTTTGTGGGCTCCATGGGCGACCTGTTCCACGAGTCGGTGCCTTTTGAATGGATCGACCAGATCATGCGGCTGGCCTGGGTGAAGAAAGATCACACCTTCATCATGCTCACCAAACGCGCTGCGCGGATGCAGGAATACTTTCACGGGCTGCGGCAACCCGGCAACCAGACCGATACGGCGAAGCGGCTCCTTAAAAACCCGAACTATGCCCAAGACAGCCATGGCTGGCACATGGTCTACCTCAAAGGCCATGCCCTCCCCAATCTCGTTATCGGCGTATCTGTCGAAAATCAGAAGACGGCAGGCGAGCGGATACCGCTGCTCCTTGCAACTCCCGCCGCAAAGCGGTTCATCTCCTTGGAACCTATGTTGGGGCCTGTCACGCTCCCTGGCTGCCCTGAGTGTAAAGGGGTTGGCGGCTATCTTGGCGACTCGATGGGGTTTTGCGGTTGCCCCATATGCGACGGCAGTCCTTTCATTCCCCTCGACGGCGTGATATTGGGTGGCGAGTCGGGCACCAAAGCACGGAGGCTTTCCCCCCAGTGGGTGAGGTCAGTACGCGATCAGTGCGATGCGGCGGAGGTCCCTTTCATGTTCAAGCAGGGGGACAAGGGCTGGCCCGTGCATAACGGCTTCCCCGTGTTGGACGGAGCGATCCATACCGAGCTTGCTTGGACCACACGGAAGGGGAACAACACGAACCTGGAGGTGCCACATGTGGGGCCTTAGCATTGGGGAACTTGTCGTTGGGTATGCCGTCTACATGGCCGCGCTGGCCGCCTACGTGGATTGGGATGCACGGAAGTATGTAGGCAAGGACCGTATCGCACAGGGGGCGGAATAACATGACCAGGGACGAAGCGAGAGAGCAGTTCAAGGCGGCAGGGTTGACCTATGACGTGGTCAACGAAGCCAGTCTCCAGCGGCTGCGGGACCTCATAGACGAAAGGATGATCGCCAGCGGCTTAATCAAAGGCTCCTACCGGTGCGTGCGAAAGGTAAAGCTCCAGGGCGGCGGCAAGAAGCCGTTCTTTGCCGGTATCGAGTGCTGCGCCTTCTACTTCGACAAGCGCGAGGCCGTGAGCTTCAACAGGGACGGCTTCATAGGTTTTGCCGGATGGTCCGACGACACCAACATCCAGCCGATCCTTGAGGGGTTCGCGGCATGGGTAAAAGAACTGGAGCACCGGCCATGACCAAGCCTATTGCCGACAAGCCGCTTCGGTGTCCCCTTGTCGCCAAAATAACCCCGCTGGGGTGCCTACTGAACAAGCTGAAGCACGAGACCTGTTCAATGTGCGAGGGGGTTGACGGTCATCTCGACCATGTGCGGGCAATGAAGGTGCGGCTGGAAGCAATGCTCCCTGATGCCCCGTCGCCTTCCCGCTCCGTGCCCGCTCCGGTTTATCCAGGGCTTTTCATCCCTATGGACACGGCCAAGGTGAAGGAATTGGAGAAGCGCGGTATAACCGCCGAGCATGTCGAGGGGATGCTGAACCTGTGGCTCTCCGGGGATCTCTGCCAGCGGCGGCCTGTCATGGACCCATGCGCGAAAAGCCGGATCAGGCCGAAGGGCGAATCATCGTGCGAGTGAACCTGATCGACGTTGACGGGTCTTACCCGAATCTCGCGCTGATGAAGCTCTCCGCCTACTGGAAGGGACAAGGGGCCGACGTTGCCCTTAATTCTGCGCGGCAGTCGGACCACGTTTTCATATCCGTGGTGTTCCGTGAAAACCTGCTAAAGGCTCAGAAGATACAGCGGGCGTTAGGTGGGACCATAGGCGGGAGCGGCACCGGCGACTACTCCATAGTGCTCTCTCCTGAGATAGAACACCAATGTCCCGATTACAGCCTTTATGGGCTTGACTACAGCATGGGTTTCACGTCACGGGGTTGCTTCAGGCCGTGCGGCTTCTGCATTGTTCGTGACAAAGAGGGGGGGGTAAAGGAGTGGTCACCCCTTACCGAGTTCGTCCGGCACGAAAAGGTCGTCCTCATGGATAACAACTTCTTGGCATCCCCAATGTGGCGGGAGAAGCTGATGGAGATGATAGCCATGAAGTTGAAGGTGGACTTCAACCAAGGGCTTGACATCCGCCTGCTCAACGAAGAGAACTCGGCACTACTGGCTGGACTTGCCCCGCCCTACCTGCGCTTCGCATGGGACAGCATGGACCTCTTCCCGGACATCAAGAGGGGTATTCGGTTGCTCAGGGACGCAGGGTGCAAAGTTGATCGTTATCATGTGGGGTTCTACGTTCTGACCGGCTACGACACGACCCCTAAACAGGATCTTTACCGGTTGGACTTCCTGCACCGGCTCAACATCAATACCCACGTTCAGCCGTTCATCAAAAACAGGCAGAACAATAGAATATCACGATGGGGGAACTCGCCCATGATCTGGAAAAAATGCAGGTTCAGCAGGTACACGGCATGAGTGAACCGACTAAATCGGTTGTTCGCTGCCTTGTGTGCGGGCGCAAGCTCACGGGCGAGGAATCCATCAAGAGGCGGATCGGCTCCGGTTGCTGGAACCTGCTCCAGTCCGTGCGAGCCACCAAGAACAAGAGGCGGCTCCAGACCAAGGGGCGGAAGAAGCGCGGGAGTGTGACGGTGTGGCAGCAGGACCAGTTGCCGCTGTTTGGGGAGGGGGAAGAGTGCAAGGAGAAGCAGTAGACCATTACGTGGTGCTAGGGGTGGCTAAGACAGCAACCATGGACGAAATCAAGAAGGCTCACCGGAAGCTCGTGAGGACCGCGCACCCGGACGCGGGCGGCGACGCTGAGACCTTCGGGAAAATACAGCGTGCCTACGAGACGTTGATCGACCCGGAGCGCCGGGAACGCTACGACAAGGGCGAGCCGGGGCCGGAGACCATCATCCATGCCGCGCAGATGTACGTGTCGTCCATCGTTGTGGCTCTCTTCAAGGTGGGGGATGCCAGCCTGCTCACCTTTAATGTCATCGAAGGCATGCAGGAGATGTGCGAGAAAGATCAGCAGGAGACCGACAAAAACATCGCCGACGCGCAGAAGAAGATGGACCTGATGGAGAAGGTCAAGGCCAAGATGACCCACAACGCCGACGGGGAGCGCCCGGATGTTATCGGCACCACGATAAACCGGGAGATCAACCTTCTGAGCGTGGAGATCAAGAAGCAGGAGTTCAGGAAGTCCCTGCTAAAGCTCGCTCATTTCATCATCTCCGACTACGGCTACACCCCGGACGAGAAGCAGGAAGAGCGCAGGGAGCCTAACATGTCCTTCAGTTTTGGCGGCAGGGGGTTCAGGGATTTTTCTGACTTCAGTAAGGCGTGGGGGTAGCTATGGGGTTCAAGGATCGGGTGGGCCGATGCTATGAGCTTTCCTTCCAGGAGATGCGCCGGGGCGCGTGGGATTACCTCGCACACGGTTACCTACACTACATGGGGGCCTGCATCCATCACGCATGGGTGGAGAGGGCTGGGGCTGTCTATGATCCCGTCTGGGACGTGGAGGTGCCGAGGGACGTCTACTATCGCATGTTCGACGCGCAGGACGTTACCCTCTACACCCCTAAGCAGGTATGCGAGCAGGCATTGCTGACCGGGGTCTACGGGCCATGGCAGCAGATCGACATGAGCAGGCTAAAGCTGCTTTCGGCAGATGTGCCGAGAAGGAGAATGACCTATGCCGCACCCTGAGATGATGAGTGAAGAAGCTATAGCGAGAATGGGCCGATCCGCCAAGCCCCCGGCACAGGACTATCCATCCAGTGTGGATGTTATGCGGGGTCAGGCGCAGTTTCTCCGCCAGTGCGCCGATGCTGAGTTACCGCAACAACGCCGCATGCGCGAGATAGGCCACCTGATAGCGACCCAGGACAACCGGATCACGGATCAGCCGATGTTCATCGTGCAGCAAAAGCAGTGCATCTATGGTGTCGATGAAGGGTACACCGACCTTTACCACTGGTGCCATAAGGACGGGGAAGGGATCGCCGATGCCGTGTTGGCTGCGAGGCTTGAAGAGAAGGAGGGGGCTGGCAGGAGCACCGGCAAGTGGGAGAAGATCGGCTACGTCGAGATTTGGGAATTCGTGACGGCCTGCTTCACTGAGCAAGGGTGCATCGACTACTTGAGGCGCAACGGGCACAACCTGAAGGAAACCCGGATATACGCCGAAGGCAGCTTCCGCAACGAGGAATTCCGCGCCGTCCGGGAGTTCTTGATGAGGCTTGCGGAGGTGCCGGGTGCCTGAGTACCTGTACCAGATCAAAGGGAAAGAGCATCCCGACGTAGGGCTCAACTGGGCGTGGCCCCCCGTCTTCACCGGGAAGGTGGAAGCCCCTGACAAGAAGGCGGCGAAGGCCCTCGTGGACGAGGAATACGGCAAAACCTTCCCCCTGCGGGTCCTGGCAAAGGACCTGGACAGCAACGAGTTCCTGCTTTCCTTGAAGGAGATCAAGGAGAACGACCACTACACGCGGCGTCTCTTCGAGGTCAGGACCTGCAAGCACTGCCAGCGCCCCTACAAGATCATCGAGAAGTACACCTTCAACTCCCCCGGAGGCGGCCCAGACTTCTGCTCGCGAGAGTGCAGCCGGGAGCACGAGGCGATGTTCTACGTTGCGCCCATCGGGGCCTCTCCGCCCGTCATCTACTGCATCACCAATAAGGCCACCGGCCTGTGCTACATCGGCAAGACGCGGCAGGTTTTCACCCTGCGCTGGTATCAGCACTTCTTTCACCCGTCCGACACCAAGTTTCACCGCGCTATCAGGGGCACTCCGGTTGTAGATTGGTGCTTCGAGATCCTGGAGGTCGTCCACGTCCCGGCAGAGGTGAGAGAGCTGGGGATGGTGGAGGTAGACCGCCTTATCTGCGGCAGGGAGATGGCGTGGATTAAGGAGAAGGACGCCATAAGGAACGGCTACAACACTCAGGGGCTGGTTGACGACGGCCAGCAGGATCTAGTCCCAGCCGGAGCTGTGACCCATGGCCCGTAAAAAAGACCTTAGCGAGCTGACAGGCGATGAGCTGGAGAGATGGTACTACAAGAGGTTCAGAACTGGCTTCACCTACAAGGAAGTTTCTGATATGTTGTGGAGCTACGACCCGGACCCCGCCACATGGCACAAGGGGAACGCCACTGGCAAGACGGTGAACGGCAAAGCAGAAGGGACCACCAAGAAGGTAGGCACACGCCGTCGCTGCATCCTGCGTAAGTGGTGCGAGATCAAGAAAGAGATGTGGCACCGCGTTCTGAATGAGTGCGGAGGGCTGGAAGGGTACATCCATTGGCTTGAGCAATGCAAAGAGCAGCGGAGGGCGGCATGACCATGTTTCTGTGGCTTTACGTCACCGGCTTCGCTTTGACCATGGGGGAGCTTATCAGGCGCGATCTGGTTTTTGTTATGCGAGAGCTGCTGCGCTACCAGACACCTGAAGATTTGCCCGACTGGGCTTTGCCGCTGGCTATAAGCATCGTGGTCTTCTTTTATTGGCCGTTCCTTTTGTGCCAAATCAAGAGGTAGACCATGCCAAAAGTCAGGCCAAAGAATCCAGACGGGTACTGTTTGTGCGGATGCGGGAGGAAAACGGCAATTTCTGACCGGACTGACCCCCGTAAATCTTACATTAAAGGGGAACCAAAGTATTTTGTCCACGGGCACGGCAACAAATCTAGGCATAGGCAAATTCCTAAACCTTTAAGTCAAACCAAAAGGGAAGAATTAATGGCGATCTACGACGAAAAGGTGAAGAGATGAGGGGAACCGTAGCCAAGCGCAAGCGCAAGACGATACTGAACGACCCCCGCTACTGGGAATACTGCAAGCGTTACCACAACGACTTCACCCGCTTTGTCTGCGAGAACTCCAGCCAAAAGCCGAGCTGGCAGCAGCACCTAATCATGGACGCCGTGGGCAAGCCGGGGTGCAAGGTGGCTATCGCCTCCGGCCATGGCTGCTTCGGCGCGGGGACCCCCGTCTGGATGTATGACGGCAGCCGGAAAGCTGTCGAAGACGTCATTGTGGGCGACGTGCTGATGGGTGACGACTGGACCCCCAGGAACGTCCTGGAGACGGTGCAAGGCCGCGAGGCTATGCACCGTTTTGAGTATGAGGACGGGTCGAGCCACGTCTTCAACGAGAGCCACCTTCTCTGCCTCGTGGTCCGGGAGACCGGGGAGAGGATCGAGCTGCCAGTGAGTTCCTGGCTGTGGTTGACGGGGTGGGAGCGGTCGGCTTATACCATCTGCCGCATGGATGCCTTGTGCGATCAGCCGTTGCTGCTCCAGATCCGCAAGACGACGTTGCTCGATGTCGTCGGTGACTACCACGGGTTCACAATGGACGGAAACCACAAATTCCTTGGCGGCGATGGCACGGTTTTTTCCAACACAGGAAAAAGTTTTCTTATGGGGTGGTATGCCTTATGGCACCTTTCCGTGGTTGATCCTTACCTTGCCTTTCAAGCCCTGCACGGCACCATAAATCCTGACATTTACTCTCAGATGCTCCTGACAGCCAACAACGTCGATCAGTGCCGGGTCGGAGTTTGGAAATACATCGACAGCGCCCTGGCCCAAGTGGAGGCCAAGCATCCTGTCATCGCGGGCCATTTTATCAAGGATACCAAGCGGTTTTACAACAAAAATTACAAGGATTCTTGGTTCGTCATGGCAAAAACCGCCAGCAAGCACAAGCCTGAAGGCGTCGCGGGCCAGCATGCCGCGCAGTACACCGTCCTGATAGACGAAGCCTCCGGCGTTGAAGACGTGATTCACGATATCCTCGAAGGTGCGCTCACCCAGGCCGGGAACCGGCACATTATGATTTCCCAGCCGACGCGGAACGTGGGGCGCTTTGCTGAAGCCTTCGGCACCCTGAAGTCGATCTACCAGACATTCAACCTCAATGCCGAAGAGTCCCCGCTTGTCACTAAGGAGTGGATCACGGCTCACCTTGTTAAGTACGGCGGCCACCACTCCCCGGAATACCAGATCAAGGTGCTGGGGCGGCTCCCTGACAACCTTTCGGGCTACCTTATCCCCAAGTCATGGCTGGAGCAGGCGCAGTCGGTCGTCATCGAACATAAGGAGTCGTGGGGCTGGGTTGCCACCGTTGACGTTGCCGAGGGCGTACACCGGGACAGCTCCGTCTACACCCTATGGAAGGTCTCAGGCTACGGCCCCGAAAGGGTGGCCGAGGTTGTAAAGCAAGTTGAGTACCTGGAGCTGGACGAGCTGAAGTTCACCCGCGAGATGTGGGCGGACATCGGTGGGCTCCCCAACATCACCTTTGGCGTGGACGGCGACGGCCCCGGCAGGACGGTCATTCTCACGCTGGAAGAGTTCGGCGCGAACGTGGAGCATATTCACTGGGGCCGACCCCCTCATACCGACGCCGACAAGAAACGGTATCGGAACCAGAGAGCCTACGCCTCCGTCAAGACGCGGGAGGCGATCTTCACCAACAGGCGCAGGCTCCCCCCAGGCAAAAAGGTTGTGGAGCAGGGGTGCAAGATCCCGTACAAGATCGACGAAGCAGGCCGCTACGTCATCATGGGCAAGGATCAGATGAAGAACGAGGGGATCAAGTCGCCTGACCTTTTCGACACCATCTGCTTTATCGAGCTGGTGGACTACGTGCCGGTGGGCGACGTGGAGAGGGAAGAGCAGAACGATCTGATACAGGCGGCTATTCGTGCGCTGAACGGGGAAGATGTCGAACAGAAAAAGAGTGCGGCGTGATTATTTTGTTTGACAAATAAATCGGCAGGGTTTAAGGTTGGTCATACTTTTGAACGGGAGGATGACCAGATGAACACTGCGGACATGATAAAGAAGGCAACCAAGGCCGGTGGATACTTCAAGTTTACCGGGCCGCGCATGGTCGAAGGTGTCCTCGTACCGACGTCCGTAGCCGCCTCACAGCGGGATTGCGACAGGGCGACCGGGGAGAAGCTGTCCGAGACGGCTACCGATTTCCACTTCAGCGAGTACCGGAATGCAAGCAAGATGGTATCCCGCGAGGAAGCGGAAAGGGTACTGGCAGAGATAGAGTAACCAGAGCAGTTCACCCATAAGGAGACAGCCATGAGCCAGAAAGAACTGACAGCCCTTCAAACCAAGGTAGCCAACGCGCTGAACGCGGGACACAGCCCCTTCACCGCGAACAAAACCGGCTACACCTCCCATAAGTTCATCACTACCACAGACGCGGACGGCGATACCAATATCATCTTTGAGCACGGGGGAGCCTTGCGGGAAATGTCCAAGCGGGACTTCCACGCCGCAGGGTGGACGGTCAACTGCGAGATGAACTCAGCAACCTCCGTGGCGAGGATCTAGCATCATGGCCGACTACGGGACGGGCGAGATCGCCCACATGCGGGCCGAAGAGGATCAGGAGAACACCGCCGCTTGCCGGGAGACCGCCAAGCGCAACGGTATCTCCATGGAACAGGCGGATAACTGCTGGGAGGGCATGGTGGGGTGCCCGGATTGCCCTTTCAGCGACGACAAGGAGTAAGGCCATGGCGCAAGCGCCTGTGAACAAAAAACTCACCGATAAACAGAAGCTCCGGCTGCTGCTCAACGAAGTGACGAGGCTGGACAAGAAGTATTCCGCAGCTCGCTCTAAGGCCGCGCAAGCAAGCGTGGCTAAAGACAAGGCGTGGGAAGAGCTGGATAAGGCCCGCATTAAGGTGGCAAGAGCCGCATGTCCTTTCAAGCAGGGCCAGATCCTGAAGCACTACAAGTCCGGCTACGCTAAGGTCACCAGGATCGAGGACACCCTCGCTTTCAAACCACCCTATTTCGTGATGGAGGGCCGAAGGGTCAAGGCCGACCACAAAACCTTCATCGACAAGGAATCCAAAAAGCTGAACCCGTCCGACTGGGAACCGCTGGACGCAACCAAGTAAAAGGAGACAGGCCATGAGCAGAAGAACAGAGAGGTTCAAGTACCGCCCCAAGAAGTCGATGAGGCTGAAGTGCAGGACCACGCGGGACAGGCAGCAGGCCGGTGACGAGGGTTGGCAGCAGCACTGGAAAGGCGCCGACCTGAAGGTGCTGCGAGAGCGCAAGGTCAATGACGAGGGGTGGGAGAGCCACGACATGCTCTACACGGTGAAGCTCCCCTCCTACATCACCACCAGCGGGCAAGCCAAAGACTATCTCTCCGGCGTTTTCTACGTGGGTTGCCGTTGCTCTCACGACTGCTGCGGCCATCTCTTCAGCAACGTCTGGACCTACACCCTGCGCCGGACCAAGGGTAAGGAGCACACCATCCTTATCAGCTACCAGAGGAACGTCTGATGGATACCGCTATCCTGATCCCCACGGACCCGCGCACCGGGAAGCCTCTTGTTACATCGGCCATGAAAGCAGCTTGCATCGGCGAGTTTTCCGTTGAGATCACCATAGACTGCCCCGGATGTCATGAAGAGGATACCAGCAATGGCTGCGAAACTTGCAAGGGTACGGGCCTTGTCATCCAGGATTTTGACATCCCGTGGGACACCATGAAGGACATCTACAAGGCGATGGCCGGGGTGGCTGCGGCTGGTATCGTCTCTCCCCCGATGCAGTTCACGGTGGGGGTGGATGAGGGGCAGGAAGGCAGGGACCGTACCGCTGTCGCTATCCGGCATGGGGATCAGGTGGGCGTATTCACCGCCGCCCCGACCAATGTCAAAGCGGAGTTTCCCGTGGCGCGGTATTGCCCCCGGTGCCCCTTCACTTCCAGCCTGCTGGAGATGGAGAACGTGGACGGCTATCAAAGGCTGAAGTGCCCGACGTGCGGATTCACGAGGAACCTGCCGTGAACTGCCCGGAATGCAAAGCATCGGCTAAGTGCATCGACACGCGCCAAAGAAGCGACCATCGCTACCGGCGTTATGCTTGTGCGCGAGGGCACAAGTTCACCACCCGTGAAATACACGAGTCGGACTTTGTGGCGCTCTGCCAAGTTGCCTCACGCGAGGACATCGCCCGCGCCGTTGCTCTGGCGCTCCCGGAATTCGTGGTCGCAGTGGCATCACAGCTAGAGGCATCAGTCAAAGGGGGCCAGGAGTGAAGCTGGGAGAAATCATTGTTGTAGACGGGAAGCCCTACGAGGCTGTCATGGCCGGAGCCGACGGTGCATGCGGCGACTGTCCGTTCTTGGGTGTTGTCCCTTGCCCTGATCCTATCTGCTGGGACGGCGACACCGACTTCAAATTCAAAATGCTCCCGATGGATGCGTAAAATGACCGCATTGGCGCCTAAATACTGCCTATACGATAAGTGCGGGGTCGAGATCGTGAAAGATCAATTTTGTGTCGAGACGCCGGACCAGTTCGCTAAGCGGTACAACGAATCGTACTGCCGCTCGAAGTGCAAGAGGCTCCACGGCCCGCAAAAGACCGAGCGCGGGCGTCCCACCCTGCCCGACTCCATCCCCATGTCCTCATTTGTGGGAGAGGGTATCGTCTTGAGACCACAGCCAAAGGAGCAGCCTTGGCGTTCTGAGCCATACAAGGCATTCATACGGACCTTCCCCTGCCTCAACCCGGAATGCCGGTCAGGGATGCAATCTGATGCCCACCACGAGCAAGCCGTGGGGCACGGGGGGAAGGGGACCACAGCCGGAGACGATAGGACCCTCCCGCTGTGCCCCTGTTGCCACGTCCCTATCAGGCACCAGTACGGGCGGAGTATCTGGCGCACCTGGAAGCTGGACCCGGAAAAGCTGATTTTGCACTTCAACGAACTTTGGATGAGACAAGGAGGGTGTGATGTCCCAAAAATATGACCACACGGATTGCTGTTGTTTCCAGTGTGCGGGAATGGAGAGCGCGGAAGATAACCCGGACTGCGCGTGCGAAACCGGCCCCGTTTACAGTCGGGATGTCTGTAAGGACTGCCCGAAAGCGAGTTTTTGCGACGTTCCCGCGAACCCACAGACCTACCTGCATGACGATGGCTGCCAGTGCTTCAAGTGCCGGGAGTACAACGCAGGGGCGGTGCAGTCATGAGCGAGATACTTTTGATCGAGAGAGCGGTGGCTGTTCTTTGCCTCGCACACATCATGGTAGCCGTGATCCGCACCATTGAGGCTATCAAGGTCTGCGTCATTCTAGGTGTGAGGTACGAGCAGAATGTCGATTTCACTTCCATCTGTGCGTTTGTTTTGTCGGCCTGTGTGGTTGTGAAATGGGTAGCCGGGTCATGAACCACCACGACGTTTCACCCGACTTCCGCTGGAACAAAAATGATCTACACACGATCAAAAAGATCATGCCACACGAGGCCACACCTGATGCGGTAAGGCTGTTCTCGCATTACTCTTACAGGCTCACGGACTACGGCTATTGGTTCCTTCTGTCCACGCTTTGGGTGAGCTATACCGGGTGGAGCGATCTTGAAGAGTGGAAGCGGCTGTTCTCTTCGACAAGGCCGAACCGGGAAACCAGCATCATGAAACCGAGCGAGTTGGACCTGTTCCGTGCCATAGAGGGGACCATAGCCCTATACCGAGCGCATAGGCCCGACGAGGCTGACTGGATCAGCTACACCTTTTCAGCTATGAAGGCGGCAGAGTTCGCGGCACAACGAGGCGTCAGCACGGTGAAAGAGTACCGCGTCGCCAAGGACGACATGCTTTGTCTGTTCCTCCGGCGCGGGGAGTTCGAGGTTCTGGTTTTAGACAAGAGTAAGGCTGCATTTGTTAGAGAGATATCTGTGGTGCGCACTGAAGGGTGAATGATGTAAAGGTGGTAAATTGGGACCATCATACGCACTGAAATTAAATGACCGGAGGGGGTTGCGTGGTGAATATGGGACTGTTGTCGTTTAAGGATCTGGACTATTACGTCCGCCGTTGCGAACTGCTTGAATTCACCGATCACGAGAACTACAAGGCGGCATGTGCCGAACTGAACAAGCGCAAGGGGGTAATTGAGGCATGAAACGGCACAACGTAAAGGAACTGGAGAACCTGCTGGCGAACACGACACCGGGCGAGTGGAACGAAGACCGAATACTCACCGTCTTCAGGTCATCTTCTATCGTGAGACACAAGAGTGTCCTGATGGCCCAGGTGAAAGACGAAAGCGGGGTAGCGCGGAGCGAGCATGTCAGGCCGAACGGTGTCCTGATGTCCATGGCGCGGAACTTCGCCGCCGAATTGCTCGACTTGAAGTTGCACACCTACGGACAGGAGGACTGCTCCGGCTGTGCTGACCGCGACGGCCAGATCGAAACCGCGCAGGAAGCGGCAGCCACTTGGATGCGGAGGGCCGACTCTTTCGAGGCTGAGAACGGGAAGCTGAAGGAGCGCGTCGCGTGGCTGGAGTCGCAGAACAACATGGAAGCCAAGCGCCTCAAGCGCCTTGCTACCATCTGCGGCTATGCTTATGGCAACGAGTCGGATGAATTCGTGCTTGGCGCAGCGGGCTCCATCCTTGGACAAATTTGCTTTACGGTAGAGGGTATGCTGAAAACCGGCGAGCTGAAGTGCAAAGACTGCCAGCAGATCAACTTCCACGAGGACATGCACGGCATGCAGGAAAAGACCGCGCAAAGGGCCATGGTACTCGCCGCCGAATTCTACGACGGGAAGCACCCCTTGGGTATCCAGGCGCGTATTGCCTTGAAAATTAAAGAGGAATTTGGTATTGAGGACGGCGAGCCGTGTCCCTTGTGCCAATCCGCCGACACCGTGCCAGTTTCGAGTGCGAACGGGATTCAGGGCGACGGGCAAGAAGCCGAGGTGACTACCCATCTCTGCATTCCGTGTAGAAACCAGTGGAGCGACTAGGATGAGCGAACAGACCAAGATTTTTGTCGCGTGCCTCACCGACAGCAAGAAGTACAAAGCTGAAGCCCTCTTCGACGGGGAGGCGCTGGTTATCGCCAACGTCCTCCCCATTGAGGACAAGGGCCTTTTCAGTAAGTGGAAGGTGCCGCTTATCAAGGAGATCCAGCAGAAGGTGGAGCAGGGGTACATTGTCCTGGTGGAAGAGAAGACGGACTACGTTTCCCGGTACGCGACCCAGTACCTCCTTGAGGATCTGAACGACGACAGTGACGGGGGATCGAGGCGGTCCAACTATTCCGACGCCCTAGACTGGTATTTCGCGCTCGCCGACACCGGTAACCTCATCATCCACCCCGACTACAAGAAGTACAGCCTTAACGGTTCCGGCGAGGGTAGCATGTTCGACCGGCAAAACGACGATAAGGGCCGCAGCCTCTACAAGGTGGACTGGAAGCGATTCAACGGGGGGTATCGGGCAATGCTGCTTTGTGTCGTGGG
>Ga0209518_1002026_pt1 | contig 20022 bp, 21 predicted proteins | sample RifGroB1_FD_183993 | JGI IMG/M metagenome (GOLD analysis project Ga0209518, IMG submission 183993) | Groundwater microbial communities from Rifle, Colorado, USA - Groundwater B1 (SPAdes) (version 2) | ecosystem: Environmental > Aquatic > Deep subsurface > Groundwater | place: Rifle, Colorado...
CGCTAAAGTCCAGATAGTTAAGGCCGGAGATAAAAATTCGCCGTATCGGGTGGCTTTAACCTCCGCTTTCAGCGAGGTAATGAAAAGCGGTCTTCAAATTTTAGGCATTTCCGCCCCGGAGAAGATGTAGTATGCGAAAGCCTTAGCGAAAAGGCACATGCGAATATGACAGAAACAAGACGATGTCAGAATTGCAGGAAGGACTTCACGATTGAACCGGAGGATTTTGATTTCTATAAGAAAATCAATGTCCCGCCGCCGACGTGGTGTCCGGAGTGCCGTTCTCAAAGGCGCATGCTGTGGCGTAATGAGAGACAGTTATATAAAACCGTTTGCGGTCTATGCGGGAAAAGCATAATTGCCATGTACGACCCGAAAGATGGATTAAGTATTCTTTGTGATAATTGCTGGTGGGGCGACAAGTGGGATCCGATGAAGTATGGTTTTTCGTATGATTTCGGAGAAAATTTTCTATCCCAATGGAAAAAGTTGCTGGACAGGATGCCGTTGATCCAGGCTTGGAAGTTCCGAAACGTCGATTGCGACTATGTAAATTATGCAACCGACGACAAAAATTGTTATCTTTCATCCTCCATCGTAGGGTGTGAGGATGTTTCCTATTCTTACGCGATAGACAAAAGTCAGAACGTTCTCGATTCCGAGTTCGTCAACCAATCCACTTGGTGTTATGAGAATCTTGATTCTCGGAATAATTATAACAGCAAATTCCTTACGGATAGTGAGAACTGCTTAGATTCCACTTTTTTATTCGACTGTGTTAACTGTCGAAACTGTTTCATGTCGTCGAATTTGCGCAATAAACAGTACGTTTTCCAGAATTCCCAATACACGAAAGTAGATTATGAGGAAAAAATTAAAAAAATATCAACAGGTAGCTTAAAAAACTTTGAACCTTTGATTGCGGAATTCGAGAAGATGAAAGAAAGAATTTCTGTCCATAGATTTGCCCAAATTATCAATGCACCGAATTCCTCGGGGGATCATATCGAGAATTCAAAAAACATATCTGATTCCTTTGGAGTTTATAATTCCGAAAACTTAAAACGCACCATTAGAGCGAGCGGGGTAAAAGATGGTCATGATGTTTACGGTACCGTCAACACTGAGCTTGCTTATGATAGCGTGGCGCCGTCTTTCAGGGGGTCGGATGCTCTGTTTGTGGTTACAAACTTTTCTTCTCGCGGAATAAGATACGCTATGCTTTGTTCCTCATCCTCCGATCTATTTGGTTGTATCGGTCTGAAAAACGCAAGCTACTGTATCCTGAACAAGCAATACACTAAGGAATCCTTCGACAAGCTCAGGACCAGGATCATAAAACACATGAATACAATGCCCTACGTCGACAAGAGTGGCAGGGTATACCGATACGGCGAATTCTTCCCCCCCGAACTCTCTCCCTTCGCATACAACGAGACGATTGCGGAGGAATACTTCCCCCTCTCCAAGGAAGAAGCCTTGTCCCAGGGATACCGTTGGAAGGACCCCGAAATCAAGGAATACAAGGTCACCAAGCTCCCCAAGGACCTCCCGGACCACATCAAGGATGTGGATGACGGAATCTTGAAGGAAACCATCGGTTGTGCGAGCAACTCCGACGCCCAAGGGGGTCGGAGCCCCGACTCGCAAACGTCGGGGTGCACCACCGCCTTCCGAATCATCAAGGAAGAGCTCCAGCTCTACCGCAAGATGAACCTCCCCTTACCAAGGCTCTGCCCCAACTGCCGCCACTACCAGAGATTGAAGCAGAGAAACCCCCTGAAGCTGTGGCATAGGAGATGTATGAAACCCGGTTGTATGAACGAGTTCGAAACACCCTATGCTCCCGAAAGACCGGAGATTATCTATTGCGAATCTTGTTATAATGCCGAGGTTGTTTAAGAATTTCGATTGATGCCGTCTTACGATATTTTTTTCTTCGGCACTCTCTTCTTTCTAGTCGGCGTTTTCCTCGCGAGTTTCGGAGCCGGGATTTGGATTTTAATCATTACGTTCGCCGCTATGGCGACCTTTTCATTTTTCGCTTTGTTAATAAAGCGAAAAATGACTCTGAACGAAGTGAAGAGTATTCCGATTAAGCACTTTTTTTGGCTTGCGGGACTAACTGTTTTTATTGTCGTTGGGGCGGTTTATTACACCCGGGACGATATGCATTTTCAAGAGAATGTTCGGATGACCTTCGACGAAAAAACGGTTTTTTCCGGTCGGATTGTTTCAAACCCGGTTTTGAAAAGTTCCTCGCAGGAATTCAAGCTGGAGCTCAACAAACCTCTTCGGGGCAACGTTCTCGTGAAAACCGACCGCTATCCGGAGTTTGGCTACGGCGACGAACTCAAAATCGGCGGGAAAATAGAACTTCCTTTTTCCGAAAGTTACGGCCGGTATCTCGCCAAGGAGAGAATAAGCGGCGTCGTTTCTTTTGCCGAGGCCGAAAAAATCGGTTCGTCTTTGGAAACCCCGAAAGAGCCCCTTTGGGGTAAAATCAAAAAATCCCTTTTTGCTTTCAAGAACCGAATCAGCGAATCCTTCCAGAAAGTCCTGCCGCCGAAAGAATCGGCTCTTCTTGCCGGTCTTACTTTGGGCGAGCGGGGAGAATTCTCGGATGATTTTAAGGAAGCGATGTCGAAGAGCGGCACCACCCACCTTGTTGCTTTATCCGGCTATAACATCACCATAATAGCCGATACGTTGATGGGTCTTTTTGGGTGGTTCTTGATAAGGCGTCGCCTCTCTTTTTTCGTGACCGTTTTCGTGATTTTAGGTTTCGTTCTCATGACCGGTGCCGAGGCTTCGGTCGTGCGGGCGGCGATTATGGGAATTTTGGTGATGCTCGCGGGCGAAATCGGCCGGTTTTTCGATTTCCGGAACGCGATAATCCTAGCCGGTCTCGCGATGGTGCTCCACAACCCGAAAGTACTCGCCTTCGACGTCGGGTTCCAGCTTTCCTTTCTCGCTCTTTTGGGAATAATTTACCTGCGCCCCGCGATTATGAAATTTTTCCGGATTACCGAAGAAAAAGGGTTTTTGTCCTGGCGGGAGAATCTCTTTACAACCGCTTCGGCACAGCTTATGGTCGTGCCGCTTCTCGTTTCGAACTTCGGCAGTTTCTCCCCGATTTCTTTTCTCGCGAACGTCGTTATTTTGGAATTCATCCCGGTGACGATGGGCTTCGGATTCGTGATGGCGGCTCTTTCTTTCGTTTCTTATCACTTGTCGCTTATTTTGGCCGGGTTTTTGCAAATTTTTCTCAAGTTCGAGATTTTCGTCATCGAAGTTTTCGCAAAAGCGGATTTTTCTTTCAGTTCGGAGGCCGGCATCGCGGCATTCCTCGTCTATTACGCCGTTCTTGTCGGATTCATTTATTACGCAAAAAGACATGTCAGGGCATAAAAATAAAATTATCGTTATCGGCGCGGTTTCGGCGGTTTTCTGTTTTTCGGTCCTGTGGCAGGTTTTCACGCCGGCAAGCGGGGACTTGGAAATATATTTTCTGGATGTCGGCCAGGGAGACAGCGAGTTCGTAAAACTGCCGGGCGGAACGGATATTTTAATAGACGGCGGGCCGCCGAACGGCAGGGCGTTGAACGAGCTGGCTCGGGCTCTCGAACGAGGCGATCGCTACATTGACCTGGTGATTCTTTCCCATCCCCAGCTTGACCATTTCGGCGGACTTGTCGAAGTCCTGAAGCGCTACAAAGTCGGCGTTTTCATCTGGAACGGAGCGGAGACCGATTCGGACGCTTTTGCCGAACTCAAAGAAACTCTCCGCGAAAACGGCATTCCGGAAGTTATTTTGGGAGCGGGGGACAAAATAAAAGCGGGCGGGAGTGAAATTATCGTGATTTCACCCGACGATGAGCTTCTTAAAGCGAAAGACTTGAACGATACCTCTTTGGTTTTGGAACTCGTAAGCGGAAACTCGAAGACGCTTTTTACCGGGGATGCGAGCGCGGCGGTTCTTGAAAATCTCCGGAGCGGGGATTTGGATATATTGAAAGTGGCCCATCACGGCTCGAAGTTTTCTTCTTCGGCCGAATTCCTTAAAGCCGTGAAGCCGGAAGCGGCGGTCGTAGAAGTCGGCCGGAACAGCTATGGCCACCCCACCTACGAGGCGTTGGAAGCTTTGAGAAGCGCGGGGGCGCAGATTTTCCGAACCGATGTCGACGGAACCCTGAAGTTTACGATTGATGGGGAAGATATTAAGATTTTCAAGGATTTGTGGTAAGTTAAATACATTATGGAAAGAACGCTTTGTCGGGATATAGGCGATTTTGAAGGGGAGAAAATCGAACTGAAGGGTTGGGTGGACGGCCGGCGCGACCATGGCGGCCTTATTTTCATCGATTTGCGCGACCGGAGCGGCGTCGCTCAGATGGTTTTCAATCCGAAAAAGAATCCCGACTCGCACCGGACGGCGGAAAGTTTGCGAACCGCGTACGTCGTGAGAATCGTTGGCGAGGTGGGGAAGCGGCCGAAGGGAATGGATAATCCGAAGATACCGAGTGGCAGTTACGAGGTTTCGGTGCAGGAACTCGAAATAATAAACGAAGCGGAAACGCCGCCCGTTGCTTCGGACGGCGACGGTTACGACGTCGGCGAAGAAACGCGGATGAAATACCGCTATCTGGATTTGCGCCGGGAGCGGCTTCGGAAAAATCTCAAAAACCGGGCCCGGGTCATTAACTTTATCCGTGAGTGGCTCACCGAGAAAGATTTCACAGAAGTTGAAACGCCGATTTTGGGGAAATCCACACCGGAAGGAGCAAGAGATTACCTTGTGCCTTCGCGAATGACACCGGGAAACTTTTATGCTCTGCCGCAATCGCCTCAGCAGTATAAACAGCTCTTGATGGTTGCCGGTCTCGAGCGTTATTTCCAGATTGCGAGGTGTTTCCGGGACGAGGATACGAGAGGCGATCGCCAGCCCGAATTTACCCAGCTCGATTTGGAGATGAGTTTCACGAATGAAGAAGAAGTTTTGAATCTGACCGAGAAACTTTTCACTTCCTTGGTGGAAAAATTGTATCCGGAGAAAACCATAGCGAAAAAACCCTTTCCGCGGATTACCTACAAGGACGCGATGGATAAATACAATTCCGACAGGCCGGACACGCGAAAGGACAAAAATAATCCGGACGAACTTGCTTTTGTTTTCGTGGTTGGTTTCCCGATGTTCGAAAAGAAGGACGATGGAACTTTCGGCGCGGTTCATCACCCATTTACCCAACCCCGGGTCAGGAACGCGGAAGAGTTGAGAAAAATGTTCAAGGAAAACCCGTTGGGGATTCTAGCGCACCAATACGACCTAGTTTTGAACGGATATGAAGTCGGCGGCGGTTCTATTCGTATCCATGATCCCGAGCTTCTCCAGGCGGTTTTTGAGGCGCTCGGAAACGAACCGGAAAAAGTTCGGGAAAATTTTGGGCACATGCTGGAAGCCTTTAAGTACGGCGTGCCGCCCCACGGCGGCATCGCCCCGGGCCTTGACCGGCTGATAATGATTTTGGAGAACGAGCCGAATATCAGGGAAGTAATCGCATTTCCTAAAACCGGTGACGGGCGCGACCTTATGATGAATGCGCCTTCGGAGGTGGACAAGGGGCAGCTTAACGAGTTAAGCTTGGAAATCAAGAAAAAGAAAGACAAATGAAAGACCTGAAATTCCCCGTTTCCAAAACAAAAATAGAAGGCCTGAACCGGAAATTCGATTTGGGCGACGTCGGCGAAAGGAAAGAATATTTCGAAGCGAAAGCCGGCGAGGAAATAAAAAAAATACGCGATTATCTCGAGAGCGGCAAGACGTTCATCGCTTACCTTGTCGGCATTAAAAATTCCGGCAAGGGCACTTATTCGAAACTTTTTATGGAAGCGATTGGCGGCGATAAAGTCAGGCACTTATCGGTGGGCGATTTGGTGCGGGACGTTCACGTCCGTTTGGAAGAAGGCGGTAAGAGACGGGAGGAAGTTTTGGAATTTTTGCACAAAAACTATCGCGGCGTTAATTCCGTCGAGGAATTGGAAAAAGCGATTTTAGGAAGGAGTACGACAAACCTCGTAACTTCGGAACTCGTCGTCACCCTTATTAAGTTCGAAATAAGTCAGTACACGAGAAAAGCAATTTTTATCGACGGTTTCCCGAGAGCCAAAGACCAGATAAATTATTCCTTATTCCTCCGGGAGCTCGTTGGTTACCGCGATGACCCGGATTTTTTGGTTTTCATCGACGTGCCGGAAAATATCGTCGACGAAAGAATCAAATACCGGGTTGTCTGCCCCCGTTGCAAAGTTCCGAGGAATACGAGATTGCTGGCGACCAAGTTCGTCGGCTACGACGAAGACAAAAAGGAATTTTATTTGATGTGCGACAATCCCGACTGCGGAAAGGCGAGAATGGTTGCCAAAGAAGGCGACGCCTTGGGCATAGAGCCAATCCGCGAGCGGCTGGAGACGGACAAGGAAATTTTCAGACACCTTTTGGACGTGCGCGGCATACCCCAGGTTTACCTGAAAAACTCCATTCCGGCCGACAAAGCCGCCGATTACGTGGACGATTACGAAATAACCCCCGCCTATCATTATGAACGCGGTGGAAACGGGGAAATTAAAGTTATCGAGAAGCCGTGGGTTGTAAAAGACGACGATGGCATTCCGTCCTACAGCCTTTTTTCAGCGCCGGTTGTCGTTGCGCTTTTAAGACAGGTCGCCAAAGTTTTGAATTTGTAATCGTCGAAGACGTTAAATTTCAAACTCCAGTCAACGCCAAAACTGTGGATAAAACCGACCCCCGCCTCCATATTGTCGTCGTAACCGGCATCATCGAAAAAGCCGGTAAATACCTGATTTTAAGGCGTTCTTTGCGGGAAGTGGCCTATCCCGGTCTCTGGACCGTACCCGGCGGGAAACTAGTCCGCCATGAATACGAAAATTTGCCGCGTACCCTCGATACCGACGCTTGGTATAACGTTGTAAACCGGACCCTGGAAAAGGAAGTAATGGAAGAGGCCGGTCTTGAGGTGGAAGGCATCACTTACCTTACCGATATGACCTTTATCCGGCCGGATAATATTCCGGTCTTGGTTTTGTCGTATTTTTGCCGCTACAAATCGGGCGAAGTTAAGCTCGGCAAGGATATAATCGATTCCGCCTGGATTACGCCCGAGGAAGGGAAGGGGTACGAAATCATACCCGGCATTTTGGACGAAATAGCCGAAGTGGACGGGATTTTGAGGGGCGGCCGTTCGTGATATAATAATTATATCCCGTTCTTTAGATTCCGGATCAAATGATTTTTTTCAGGGAGTCCAATATCATCCGCCGTCGTGACGGCGAGGTTGAGGAAACCCACCTAATATATAGCCGGGAATCAATAGAGCGGGATTTTTGTTTTGTGTTATTATGTTCTTAAATGTCGAAAAAGATTCTCATTGCGGTGGCTTGGCCGTACGCAAGCGGCGACATTCACGTGGGGCACTTGGCCGGCTATCTTTTGCCGGCTGACGTTTTTGCCCGCTTTCACCGTTTTCGCGGAAACGAAGTTCTGATGGTATCCGGTTCCGATTGTTTCGGTACGCCGATTACGATTGAGGCGGAAAAACTCGGCATTTCCCCGCAGGAGGTGGTGGATAAATACCACCCGCAAATCGTGAAACTTTTCGAAAAGTTGGGCATCAGCTTTTCCGAAAACGGAATTTACACGAAAACGGCGACCGACAATCATAAAAAAGTCGTCCGGGACTTTTTCGTGAAGTTATCGGAGAAAGGATACGTTTTTAAGGACAAGACCGACCAGTATTATTCGGAGAAAGACAAAAGATTTTTGCCGGACAGGTATGTGGAAGGAAAGTGCCCGCGTTGCGGCTACGGAGAAGCGCGTTCCGACCAGTGCGACGACTGCGGCGCGGTTTTTTCGGTTGGCGAACTCGTAAATCCCAAAAGCAAACTGAGCGGCGGGCCGGTGGAAATAAAACAAACAGAGCATTACTTTCTGGATTGGCCGAAGTTTCAAAAAATTCTTGAGAAGTACGTAAAAAGTTCCGGCAAAAAATGGCGCCCCTGGGTTTTGAAAGAAACGGAAGGCTGGCTGAAAAAAGGATTGAAACCGAGAGCGATTACGAGAGACTTGGATTGGGGAATAGAAATCCCGACGGACAAGATTCCCGAAAAACTGCGGATTGAAGGCGCGGAGAACAAGAGAATTTATGTTTGGTTCGAGGCGGTAATCGGATATCTTTCCGCTTCAATCGAGTGGGCCGAAAAAAACGGAAAAAATTGGAAGGACTGGTGGTATGGCAAAAGCGCCGAACACGCCTATTTCATGGGCAAGGATAATCTGATATTCCACACTCTTTTTTGGCCGGGGGAGCTCTACGGTTACGACGAGAAAATCCATTTGCCCGACTACCCGGTGATAAGCCAATTCTTAAATATCGAGGGGAAAAAGTTCTCCAAATCCCGGGGGGTAACGCTTGACCCCGGATACGTTGCCGATACCTACGGCCTCGATGCTCTCCGCTTTTATCTCGCGCTTATAAGCCCCGAATCGGCCGATGCCAACTTCAGTTGGAGCGATTTTGTGGACAAAAACAACAATTTATTCATCGGCAATTTCGGTAATTTCATAAATCGGACCTTGACGCTCGCCGAAGGCCTTCATTTCGGTAGTTCGGAGGTTGATAGGAAAGTCGAATCCGCCGTTTTGAAACTGGTAAATCAAGGAAGGGAAAACCTGGAAAATTACGAGTTCAAGAAACACGCTCTCTCCGTTTTGGAACTCTCGGATTTCGGCAATAAATATTTGAGTAAAGAAGAGCCATGGTTTCTAAAAGAGAAAGACCCCGAAAAGTTCAAGAAAGTAGTGACAAGCGCTCTTTACGTAACTCTCGGCCTTTTCCTTCTTATTAAGCCGCTCCTACCGGTCGCTTATGAAAAACTGGGGAAGATTTTGGGCGTCGGTATCGACGAGTGGAGCGGCGACGAGGGTAAGTTGCTGAAAGAACTTCTGAAGAGAGTAAACATTAAAACAATAAAACCGCTCTTTGAGCGGATTGACGAGAAGGTCGTGGAAATGGAAAAAGCGAAAATTCGCTCTTAGGCGGCTTCTGCTTGTTTTTCTTCTCCTTCGGGTTTCTTGGGCGTTTCACCCCTTTTTAGTGACTCAATTAAACCCTTAAGGCCTTCATCTTGCTTTCTTTTCCTTTCGAGTTCTTTTCTTCTTGCTTCTGCTTCAGTATGGGCGGCAAATTCTTCCGCAGTCATTTTATATCTTTTGCCGTCTTTGCCGATGTATTCGATGCGTTCCGATTCACCACCCGGTGTTGGTATTGTTTCAAATCCCATAAGTTTATTATATCATGGGTTTCGGTTATAATCAACCGGTAATGCCAGAAATAGCAAAAGACAAATTCGGTCCGGAATACGTTCTTACGGTTTATGATTCCAAACTCGGCATGGAAGGTTTTTTAGTTGTCGACAACACCGTCCTGGGACCGGGGAAGGGCGGAATGAGAATGACGCCCACGGTTACCGTGGAGGAAATTTCCCGGCTTGCTCGGGCAATGACCTGGAAAAACGCCGTTTGCGGTTTGCCTTTCGGCGGAGCGAAGGCCGGAATCGTCTGGTCCGGAGGTTCGCCGGAGTTGAAAAAAGAATTTATTCAGAGTTTTGCCCGCCGCATCGCGCATTTTATGCCGAAGTATTATATCGCCGGACCCGATGTCTCGAGCGGTGAAAAAGAAATGCAGTGGTTCGTTGAAGCGACCGGCAATCCGAAATCCGCAACCGGTAAGCCCGCGGCTCTCGGTGGTTTGCCTCATGAGTTGGGGAGCACCGGTTTTGGCGTGGCCAACGCCGCTCGGGTTGCGGTTGAACTGAAGGGAATGGATATCAAAAAGACGACCGTTGCCATAGAAGGTTTCGGCAACGTCGGTACATTTGCTTTCAAGTTTCTAAAAGAGATGGGTGCGAAAATTATTGCCGTTGCCGACAGCCGGGGCGGCGTCTGGAACGAGAACGGTCTGGACGGAGACGAGCTTTTGGAGCTGAAAAAAGGCGGGAAATCGGTCGGCGACTCAAGGCAGGGGAAGAAGATTTCCCACGACGAAGTTTTCGGCATAAATGCGGACGTTCTTATTCCGGCCTCGATTACCGACGTCGTAAATGACGGAAATAAAAACACGATAAAGGCAAAAATCGTGGTTGAAGGAGCGAATATTCCGATGCGGGAAAACATCGAAGAAGAGCTTTGGAAAAAAGGAATCCTTATAGTTCCCGACTTTATCGCAAACGGCGGCGGAGTGATATCTTCTTACGCCGAGCACATGGGTTACGATTCGGAAAAGATGTTCGAGATGGTGAAAGAAAAAGTCACGGCAGCCGCAACGGAAGTTATCGGAATCAGTTTAAAAAACAACGAAAACCCCCGAGCAGTCGCTTTAAGGGTTGCCAGGGAAAGAATCGAAAAGGAATCGAAGTAATGCTTGTCGCAATTACTGAACGCCGCTCGAATCTTTCTTCTCAGCGCCCACAAATAAAAACCTTATTTTGTGCGCCGTTTCACTTTCTCCCATATGGGAGAAAGTGAAACAGAGAATTATACTAGATTTTATTTTCTCCTCTTTGCTTGCCCACTAATATTAAATTTCCCAACACGAAAACCGGTTTTCGTGTCCTCCTTCACTCCGTTTGGTCGGCACATTCGCGATTTCGCGCTCAGTACCTCCTTCACTCCGTTTGGTCGGCACATTCGCGATTTCGCGCTCAGTACCTCCTTCACTCCGTTCAGTCGGGGTGCCGGGAATTGAACCCGGTCTACATGCACCCCATGCATGCGTACTGCCGGTATACTACACCCCGAAAAGAGCGATTTTTAACTCGCTTTTTTGGTTAATCCTTTCAAACAGCGAACGCAGACAAGAACGCGCTTACCCTTCGAAGGGGCCCCTTCAAGGCCGGAATTTAAAAGACGCGTCCACTGGAGATTGGCTTTTTTCTTTCCGGTTTTGGTCGGATTATAATGGCCGCGAAGCAATTTTCGCGTTCCGCCTTTAATGTATGATTTATGACACTTTGCACACTGTCTCATAGTTTCAATAGACTATACCAAGAAGCAGTATTAAGTCAAAGGAAATTAGGAATTTAACCCAGCACCGCTTCCTTATATGTCTTGTTCGTAAAGTTCAGTTCGTAGTACTTAATCGTGTTTTCGTAGTTTATCTGGAGAATTATGGAGTTTTTCCCCGGTTCGATTTTGAAAATAACTTTCCCGGCGGCGGCGCTTTTAGGCGGGATGGAAGAAAAGGCGCCTTCGGACTCAAGCGGTTTCATCACTTTGCCGTCGGCCTCAAGGTCAATCAGTTCAAAAAAATTCTGCGGCTGGAGAGCGCTGTAAGTTTCCGCTTCGCTCGTGAAAGCGCGGATGTTGACGTTTACGGAGCCGTCTTCGGTTTTCGATATCGATTCAACCGTTACCGTTATTTTTGTCTGCGGTTCGAGGAGGGGACTGGAAATTGTGTCGAAGATTATTGCCGTCGGGATAACCGACGCCTTTTTCTCCGAGAGTTCGGGCGATTCGCCGGTCGGTTCGCTTGAAGTTGCTTCACCGATTACTTCACCCTCTTTATTCGATATTTCAAGCGCGAGTTCCAGGTTTTTTACGTCGTTTCTTAATTTGCTCACTTCGCCGAGAACGAAATAAAATCCCAGGAGAGAAATAATAAGGACGATAGTCGTGAAAACTACTCCTTTTGTCATGAAGGTAATTATATCATAGAATTAGAAAATGGATTTCAGATTCGGTTTGTTTCTATACGTCGTCATAGTTCTCTCGGCGGTTTTTCACGAATTCGCTCACGCGCTTGTTGCTTATCGCTTGGGCGACACAACCGCAAAAGACGCCGGACGGCTTACTTTGAATCCGTTCGTTCATCTTGACCCCCTCGGGACCGTTATCGTGCCTTTACTTCTTATGTTTACTTCCGGGATTTTCATCGGTTGGGCGAAACCCGTTCCCTACAACCCCTACGCTCTCCGCGACAGAAAGTACGGTTCGCTCAAGGTCGGCATCGCCGGACCTCTTTCCAATTTCATTATTGCCATCGTATTGGGAATCATAATCAGATTATCCGGCTCTTTCGAAGTCGCCTCGCCGATTTTCCTGCAGTTTTTAGGACTCATCGTTTACGTGAATATATTTCTCGCGATTTTCAACTTGTTACCCTTTCCGCCGCTCGACGGCTCGAAAGTTTTTGCCGATTTATTCCCCAATGTCTCGCGTAGTTTTATGCAGCTCGGGTTTTTGGGAATATTCATCGCTCTTTTTCTCGCTTTCTTCGTCTTGTCGCCCATTGCCGATTTTCTTTTTTGGATAATCGTCGGCGGAAGCCTCGCTCTTTGACTTTTTTCGCAGGTAATGTATTCTAAATCGCGACTTTCAAAGTTATGCCGACAATCAGGCAATTAATGAAAAAAGGCAGAAAAAGACCGGTGCGGAAAGCAAAAACACCGGCCTTGAGTTTTTATTTCAATCTTTTGAAAAACAGGCCCGTCGATTCTCCTTCGCCCTTCAAACGGGGGGTTTGCCTCAAAGTTTTTACGACCACGCCGAAGAAGCCGAACTCGGCTCTCCGGAAAGTGGCGAGAGTCCGGCTCACGAACGGTATGGAAGTGACCGCTTATATCCCGGGTGAAGGCCACAGTCTTCAGGAGCACTCGGTGGTTTTGCTTCGCGGCGGCAGAGTCAAAGATTTGCCGGGAGTCCGCTACCACATCGTAAGAGGCGTTTTGGACACTACCGGAGTCGAGGGCAGGAAACAACAGAGGTCAAAATACGGCGCAAAGCGCCCGAAAGCCGCCGAGGCCAAGAAACCGAAATCCTAGAATTCAGTTAACATATGCGTAAAAGAAGTTCTTACAAGAAACACGAACACAAAACGGATTACGTTTACGGCCGGGTGGATGCGAGCCGGTTTATAAATTACCTCATGACAGCCGGCAAGAAAACCGCCGCCGAAAAAGTTTTTTACGGCGCTTTGGATGCGATAAAAAACAAAGAGAAGAAAGACCCCCTTTTGGTTTTTGAAGAAGCGATGAAAAACGCTTCGCCCTTGGTTGAGGTTCGTTCCCGTCGGGTCGGCGGCGCGAACTATCAGATTCCCCAGGAAGTCGAGCCGAGCCGGCAGTTTTTCCTCGCCACACATTGGCTCATTAACGCCGCCCGGAAAAGGAAGGGCAAGCCGATGGCCGAAAAACTCGCCGAAGAACTTACTTCCGCTTCGAAAAATGAAGGCGAAGCGATCAAGAAAAAACAAGACACTCATCGGATGGCCGAAGCGAACCGCGCTTTCGCCAGTTTCCTGAGAAAGAAAAGATAAAGCATGGCTAGAGAGTATCCAATAGAAAAAGTCCGGGACATCGGAGTTATTGCCCACATCGATGCCGGTAAGACCACCGTAAGCGAGCGGATTCTTTTTTACACCGGCGTTTCCCACAAAATCGGCGAAGTTCACACCGGCGATACGGTGATGGACTGGATGGAGCAGGAGCGGGAACGGGGAATTACCATCACTTCGGCCGCTACCACCTGTTTTTGGACGCCGACTTACCGCAAAGGCGACAAGAAATTCGAGCACCGGATAAACCTGATCGATACCCCCGGCCACATCGATTTTACGGTTGAAGTAAAGCGTTCGCTGCGGGTTTTGGACGGGGCGGTCGTCGTTTTCGACGGCGTCTCGGGCGTTGAGCCGCAATCGGAAACGAACTGGCATTATGCCGACGAATACAAAGTGCCCCGCATTTGTTTCATAAACAAGCTCGACCGGGCGGGGGCGAGTTTTGAAGGAAGTTTCCAGTCGATAATCGAGCGGCTTACGCCGAATGCCGTCCGTCTCCAGATTCCGATCGGCCTGGAGGACGATTTCGAAGGAGTAATCGACCTTCTGACAAAAAAATCAATTCGTTTTGAGGGCGAGCGGGGAGAAAAACTGGTTGAAGGGGAAATTCCCGAAAATCTGAAAGGGGAGGCGGAAAAGATGCGCCACGAGCTCATAGAAAAAATAGTCGAGCACGACGACGAAGCGATGAAGACTTATCTGGACGGCAAAGAACCGGACTTGGAAATTTTGAAGAAAGTTCTCCGTAAGGCGACCATTGATAATAATTTGGTGCCGGTTTTCTGCGGGTCGGCTTTGAAAAACAAAGGCGTTCAGCTCATCTTGGATGCGGTTGTCGACTACCTGCCTTCGCCGGCCGACCTGCCGCCGACAAAAGGCTTGAGCGTCAAAGATCACAGTGAAGAAGAGCGTCGCCCCAAAGACGACGAGTCGCTTTCGGCTTTGGCTTTTAAAATTGCTTCCGACCCTTACGTCGGCGCGCTGACCTTTTTCCGGGTTTACTCCGGCACAATGAAACGCGGTACTTATGTTTTAAACGCCACCAAAGATTCTCAGGAAAGAATCGGGCGGATGGTGCGGCTTCACGCCAATCACCGGGAAGAAATCGAAGAGATTTACGCCGGCGATATTGGGGCACTCGTCGGTTTGAAAGACACGACGACCGGCGACACTCTGGCCGACCCCGATCATCCGATTATCCTCGAGAAAATTATTTTCCCCGAACCTGTCATCTCCGTTCGGATTGAGCCGAAAACCAAAGTCGACCAGGAAAAAATGGGTCTTGCTCTTCACCGTCTTCAGGAAGAGGACCCGACTTTCAAAGTCGGGGGAGACGCGGAGACCGGTGAGACGATCATCGCGGGCATGGGCGAACTTCACTTGGAAGTCATCGTCGACCGGATGAAACGGGAATTCAATGTCGAAGCGAACGTCGGCCGGCCGCAGGTGGCTTATCGGGAAACGATAAAGGCGGCGGCGGAAGCGGAAGGAAAATATATCCGGCAGTCCGGCGGCCGCGGCCAGTACGGCCACGTGTGGCTGAAACTCGAACCGATGGAGAAAGGAAAAGGATTCGAGTTTGTTGACGCGATAAAAGGCGGAATCATTCCTCAGGAATTCATTCCGGCCGTTGAAAAAGGCGTTCGGGAAGCGATAACGAAAGGCGTGGTGGCCGGTTATCCGGTTACCGACGTTAAGGCCACTCTTTACGACGGCTCTTTCCACGAAGTGGACTCGTCGGAAATCGCTTTCAAAATTGCCGCCGCGATGGCTTTTCAGGAAGCGGCGAGGCGCGCCAAACCGATTTTACTCGAGCCGATTATGAAAATTCAGGTGATTGTGCCGCCGGACTTTTTGGGAGAGACGACCGGGGACATAAGTTCGAAACGCGGTAAGATTAAATCGATGGGCGAACGGGGAAACATCCGGCTCATCGACGCCTTCGTGCCGCTTTCGGAAATGTTCGGTTACTCGACGACACTTCGTTCGATGACCCAGGGCCGGGGCTCGTTCAATATGGAGTTTTCCCATTACGAAGAGGTGCCTCAGAGCGTTGCTCAGGCGATAATCGAGGGTAGAAAGAAATAAAATGGGGATAATTCGGTCCCTTGACAGTTTCCAAGTTTCGGATAAAATTAGGCTTGCGTTGCAAAAAATAACAGGTCGAAAAAAATATTAAAAAACATGGCAGAAAAAGAAAAATTCGAACGTACGAAGCCCCACTTAAACGTGGGCACAATCGGTCACGTTGACCACGGCAAGACCACCCTTACGGCGGCTATTACTCATATTCTCCACCTAAAGGGCCTTACCAAGAAAGCGGAGACGGTTGACCAGATCGATAACGCTCCGGAAGAAAGAAAGAGGGGAATCACCATTGCCCTTCACCACAGCGAATACGAATCGGAGAAAAGGCACTACGCGCATATTGATGCGCCCGGTCACGCCGACTACATCAAGAACATGATTACCGGAGCCGCTCAGATGGACGGCGCCGTTCTTGTGGTTTCAGCCGCCGACGGTCCGATGCCTCAGACGAGAGAACATATTCTTCTCGCCCGGCAGGTCGGTGTGCCGGCCATCGTCGTATTCCTCAACAAGGTTGATATGGTTGACGATGCCGAACTCATCGATCTCGTCGAGTCCGAAATTCGGGAGCTTCTGAAGAAATACGAGTTTCCGGGAGACACAACCCCGATTATTCGCGGTTCGGCCTTGAAGGCGCTTGAAGTGAAATCCGCGGACGACGAAGCCGCCAAGCCGATTCTCGATTTGGTGAAAGCTTTGGACGAATACATTCCCGAACCGGTTCGGGAAATCGACAAGCCATTCCTTATGCCTGCCGAAGACGTTTTCTCGATTGAAGGACGGGGAACGGTCGTAACCGGCCGGGTTGAGCGCGGTGTGGTGAAAGTGAACGAAGAGGTTGAAGTGATTGGTCTGAAACCGACCGCCAAAACGGTTGTAACCGGCATCGAAATGTTCCAAAAGACTCTTGATGAAGGAAGAGCCGGCGACAACATCGGCGTTCTTTTAAGGGGTCTGAAGAAAGAAGATGTTGAGCGCGGTCAGGTTATTGCGAAGCCCGGAAGCGTTACGCCGCACACCGAGTTTGATTCCGAAGTTTATATTCTTTCCAAAGAGGAAGGCGGCCGGCACACTCCGTTCTTCAAGGGCTACAAGCCGCAGTTCTATATAAGGACTACCGATGTGACCGGCGAAGTATTTTTGCCGGAAGGCATCGAGATGGTTATGCCGGGAGATACGGTTAAATTTGCCGTAAAATTGATTTCACCCGTGGCTTTGGAAGAAAAGCTTCGGTTTGCCATCCGGGAAGGAGGTAAAACCGTGGGTGCCGGCGTTGTGACGAAGATAACGAAATAATGCCAAAGAAAGAAGGACAGGTTGTCGCTGAAAAGCTCCGGCTTCGGGTCCGGGCTTATGACGCGAAGTTAATCGATTCTTCTGCAAAGCAGATCGTCGAGGCCGTACGACGGCAGGGCGCGGAAGTGGTTGGTCCAATTCCCTTGCCCACCGGGGTGCGGCGTTACACGGTCAATCGTTCCACTTTCGTCCACAAGAAGTCCCGGGAGCAGTTTGAAATGAAGGTACATAATCGCTTGATTGATATCCTGAATCCCGGCCAAAAAATAGTCGAATCGCTAACCGATTTAAACTTGCCCGGAGGAGTTGACGTGGAAATAAAGATGGGTTAAGATTGAGTGGCTTTAGGCATTGATTCAGGTTTAAAATCAAAACAACCCGCCTAAAGCGGGCTGTTTTGGTATATATATGTCCAATAAAGTCTTGGCGGAAAAAGTTAAAATGACCCAAATTTGGAAGGATGAACGGGTAGTACCGGTCACGGTTTTGAAGTTTAAGGAAGATTCCGACTTTTTGAAAGAAATCAAACCCGACGACAAGTTACGGGTCTCGGGCGTAAGCAAAGGCAGGGGTTTTCAAGGCGTGGTGAAACGCTACGGTTTCCACGGCGGGCCGAAAAGCCACGGTCAGAAGGACCGGCTTCGGGCCCCGGGCTCAATCGGGGCGACTGCTCCTCAGCGGGTAATCAAGGGCCGCAAGATGGCCGGCCATATGGGCAACGTTCGGGTTACGGTAAGAAACCTGGTGGTGGCTGCCGTGAAACCGGAAGAAAAAATTTTAATGGTAAGAGGCGCTGTGCCGGGAGCGAGAGGGACAATGATAGAAATTAGAAAAACATGAAAGTGGAGGTTTACAATAAAGAAAACAAAAAAATCGATACGGTTGAGCTCTCCGACCGGATTTTTGGAGCGAAGTGGAATCCGGTTTTGGTTCATCAGGTTTTTGTTTCGGAATCCGCCAACCGGCGGAGACCGTACGCTTCGACAAAGGACCGGAGCGAAGTGCGGGGCGGCGGCCGCAAGCCCTGGGCCCAGAAAGGATTAGGGAGAGCAAGACACGGTTCGACCCGTTCCCCGATATGGGCCGGCGGCGGCGTAACCCACGGTCCGAGACCGGAAAAAGATTACGGGAAGAAAATCAACAAAAAAATGAAGCGGGCGGCGGTTTATTCCGCCTTGTCGAAAAAAGTTTCGGACGGCGAGGTGAAAATAATCGACGATTTGAATTTAGCGGAAGTTAAGACGAAGAATTTTGTGAACATTTTGAAAAAGTTTTTCAAAACGAGGACAAGTCTGCTCGTTGTTCCGAAAAAAGAAAACAAGGGCCTTCTCCGGGCGGTGAGAAACATTCCGAAAACCAAAGCGGTCTTTTCGGACGCTCTTTCCGTTTCCGACTGCCTCACCTATAAAAACGTGTTTTTCGAGAAAGAAGCCGTAAAAGAAATATCATGAAAATGGTAAAGAAAAATTGGGTCAGCGAGAAAGCTACCGATTTGCAGAAAAAAAATCAGTACGTTTTTTTGGTTCAGGAAGAAGCGAATAAAAGCGAGGTAAAGAAGGAAATCAGCCGCAAGTACGGCGTAAAAATCAAATCCGTAAACATGGTAAGCATCAAAGGCAAAATGAAAAGGTATATGAGAACGCTCGGCAGAAAACCGGCGGTAAAAAAGGCCATCGTGACCTTGAAGCCGGGTGAAAAACTGGAAATCGCATAAATTTGATTCATGATTATGAAAAAGCATAAACCGACGACGCCGGGCAGACGGGGAATGATTACCACCGACTACAGCGGCCTTTCGAAAACCGAGCCGTTCAAGAAACTTCTCATTCGTCTTAAGAGCAGGGCTGGGCGCGGAAGCAGCGGGAGAATCACCATGCGCCACCAGGGCGGCGGCGAGAAAGCCCTTTACCGGATGATCGATTTCAAGCAGAATAAAATCGGCGTTCCCGGCCGGGTGGAATCGCTTGAATATGACCCTTACCGGACTGCCTTTATTGCTCTTGTCGTTTACAACGATGGCGAACGAAGGTATATCATCGCGCCGGAAGGACTTGAAGTCGGGGGCCGGGTTTTAACCTCCGAGGACGCGCCTTTCGTGCCGGGAACGAGAACTTCCTTAAAGAGAATCCCGGTCGGCACTTTTATTCATAATGTCGAGATGAACCCGGGGAAAGGCGGCAGTTTGGCCCGTTCGGCCGGCTCGTCGCTCGAGATTCTCGCTAACGAAGACGGCTACACCCATCTTAAAATGCCTTCCGGCGAGATAAGGAAGGTGCTTTGGGGATGTTTTGCCTCCATCGGACAGGTTTCGAACCCCGGCCACAATCTTATCGTAATCGGCAAAGCCGGCCGTTCCCGAAGAATGGGAATCAGACCGACCGTTCGCGCTTCGGCAATGAACCCGCGGGACCACAAATACGGCGGCGGCGAAGGCCGGGCCAAACGCGGTACGAAACGGCCCAAAGACAAATGGGGGAACATTACCGGCGGGCGGAAGACCAGGAAAAGAAAAAAATGGTCAAACAAACTGATTATAAAACGCAGAAAATAAAGCCATGACAAGGAGTCTGAAAAAAGGTCCTTATGTCGACCCCAAATTGCTGAAAAAGATTTCGAAGCTTTCATCCGGCGACGGTCAGGTTGTCAAAACCTGGTCGCGGAATTCGGAAATTTCCCCGGAGATGGTCGGTTTCGTTTTCGGCGTCCATAACGGGAAAGATTTCGTGGAAGTGAGAGTGAACGAAGATATGGTCGGGCACCGGCTCGGCGAGTTTTCGCCGACCAGGAAATTCGTGAGGCACGGCGGAAAGATCCAGAAAGAACTGGAGCAAAAAACCAAGGAAACGGGAACGGCCGGTGCCAACGCCGGCGCCGGTACCAATGCCAATAAGAAATAAATCCCATGACCGAAATCACCGCCAAATTAAAACATTTGAACATCGCGCCCCGGAAGACGCGGCTTGTTGCCGATACCATGAGGGGTTTGAGCGCAAACGACGCGGAAGCCGAGCTTCTGCTTCAGAGCCGCCGGCCGGGCGTTCCGCTCCTGAAGCTTCTCCGTTCGGCGGTTGCAAACGCCAAGGCCAATCATAAAATCGAACAGGCGAAACTTTACGTCAAGGAAATCAAGGTTGACGAAGGGCCGGTTATGAAACGCTACATGTCGCGGGCTTTCGGCCGGGTTAATTTGATAGAAAAGAAGACAAGCCATGTTACCCTGGTTTTGGGC
>Ga0209518_1002034_pt1 | contig 19982 bp, 22 predicted proteins | sample RifGroB1_FD_183993 | JGI IMG/M metagenome (GOLD analysis project Ga0209518, IMG submission 183993) | Groundwater microbial communities from Rifle, Colorado, USA - Groundwater B1 (SPAdes) (version 2) | ecosystem: Environmental > Aquatic > Deep subsurface > Groundwater | place: Rifle, Colorado...
GCTGTCATAGACGCGGACCTTGTAGCCGGCCGGTAGGATCAATTGGCCGGGCAAGGCGCGATACATCAGATCGCCGGTGAAGCCGGTCTCCTGGGGATTGTCTACGGCAAACACATAGGTATAGGTTTGGCTGGCCGGCTGCACCGCGCCGGCCACGGCCTTCATGATCGGATTGTCACTGGCATCGGTAATCAGGATATCCAGTTGCCGGTTACCTTCCGTGGCGGTCGAGGCCAGTAACGCATAGACGCTATGGATTTGCCATTGCTTGCCAGTGGAGACAGTGAGTGTCTTGTCTGAGTCATTGGCACCGGTGTCGGATTGCAGGACGATATTTGCCCAGGGTGTATTTCTCATGCGGTCGCATCCTTTCTGCGCAGCTTCCGCCGTGGCCGGCTTGGCATCTCGGTGGGCCCCCTGGATATCTGAGTTTCAATCGGTCCCGGCCCCAGATTGCGCGTTACAAAGCCGCGCGCTTCCAGAGAGTCCGCATACTCCGCATCCGCCACGTCGATGATGTCATCAGGCTCCGCCAGGGATAGGGCGCGGTGCCCGGGCCCGTTATAGATGCCCGCCCGAATCACGCGTACTTGCATAGCATCCTCCCGAGAGGGGGTTCGACGTGCAGCATACCGAACCCCCCGCTTACACTGGTACTCAACGCTCTAGTAGGCCGCCAGGATCGCGATATCCGCCGTGCTCTGATCGGTGATGTAGACGATGAAGTCCGAGCCGGATTCGTAGTGCACGATGTAATCCGTCAGCTCGACCAGCGGCGCCCCGGATTCGGTATTGATGACGCCGAGGATGCCGTCTTGCTGGATCGCCACGTCCAGGGCCTCCTCGTCTGCCGAATCCCAGGCATAAGCAATGTCCACTTTGTAGGTAAAGGCGTCCATCGCGGTCTCGCCCGCCGCCGACAGCAGAATTGCCACATCGGTCACCAGGCTCAGATCACCCGTGGCGATGTTGACTTCCAGCCAGGTCCAGGTATCCGCCACGGTGACCGCCGGGATGTCGAATGTCCGGGCGCCGCCGTCGTCGGTCAACACCAAAGTCAGGTCGCCGGAAGCCAAGGTTGCCGTCGCATAGACCAGCAGGCCGACACTCTCCATGTCGTCCCAGGCCGCAGAAGCCCCCAGGCCCGCATCGATGAAGCCATCACCGGCGGCGGCATCGGCCGCGAAAGCCGCCGAATAGGAAGTCGTGCCGTACTTGTAGTAGGTGGTGTCCGCCGTCTCGACCACGCTGGCATCTACCGGTGCCCACTCACCCTCCGGTGAATCGTCGAACAGCGCAATCGTCTGCGAGGCAGGGTTAGTGCCCTGGGCGCCACCGATCAGCTTGATGCGCGGCAGGCCGACGAACTCGGTCTTGGCCCCGGCATTGCCGCCCGTCGCGTCGGCCGTCAGCGTCATATCGACGGCCTGGCTGGTCAGAGCGACCGTGCCGGAGGCATCCGGTAACGTGATCGTGCGATCGGCGGTCGGATCAGTGGGCGTGATCGTCGTCTCATAGTCATCCGCGGTCGCCCCTTCGAAGACCAGTGCATTCGAGGCCCCCGTCACTGAGTTGACGATGTCCGTGCCATTGGTCGTCAGACTGGAGACCAGCATGGCGGCGGTTTCGTTCGGGATCGTTACCGTCCGATCCGCAGTCGGATCCACAACCGTGACCGAGGTCTCGAAGTCGTTGGCAGTCGCACCCTCGAAGGCCAGCGCGTTACTGGCCCCCGTTACGGCGTTTGCCGCATCGGCGCCATTCGTCGCCAGGCTCGACAACATCACCGTTCCGCCGGCATTCGGCAGCACAACGCTGCGATCGGCCGTCGGATCGGTCGCACTCACCGTCGTCTCGTAATCATCCGCCGTGGCCCCTTCCCAAACCAGCCCATTCGAGGCGCCGGTCACGCTATTGGTAATCGTCGTGCCATTAGTCGTCAGGCTCGAGACCATCACCGCCGCCGTCTCGTTCGGCAGCGTCAGCGTGCGGTCCGCGGTGGGATCCACTACTGCCAAAGTGGTCTCATAGTCATCCGCGGTCGCACCCTCGAATTCGATATCGCCGGCCGCCGGGTTGAGGGCCACCGTGCCGGAGCTGTTGGGGAGGGTAATCGTGCGGTCGGCGGTGGGCTCGGTAACGGTGATGCCGGTCTCATAGGCATCGGCAGTGGCCCCCTCGAAGTAGACCCCGGTCAAGCCCTGGATGTCCAAGGTCGCGCCGTCCTCCAAGGTGATCTTGCCGCCGCTTTCGCAGTCGATGACCGCTCCGCCCTGCTTCCAGTAGCACAGCGTGTTGTAGGTGCTGGCCTGCGGACTGACTGCCGGCACCGGCACACAGGCCGCCAGCAGAAACAGTATCAACACCAGCGCCAGATAGCTCTTTGCCTTCATGGTTTCATCCTCCACGTGGGGGGTCAGGGCGTCGAATACGACGGCGTCGAATACGACGGCGTCGAATACGACGTTAGCTACACCCCGACCCCCTCGATCTAGCCAAGCCAGTTGAAGCGGTTGACTACCGGAATCTGCGCGGCCACCTGGCTAATCGGCTGGGCGCCGCCTTCCAGCAGGAAGACCACATCCAGATAGGTGCCATTGGTCAGGGTTCCGGAAAGCGCCAAGGCGATGAAGTGGTGGTCGAGTGCCAGCTTGCGCACCTCGATGCTCCAGGTCGCAAACAGGCCATCATCGGTCGTCACATTGGGCGTGAAGGCCAGCGTCGAATCGATCACATCCAGAGTGCCGGAGGCCGAATCCGAGACTTTGGGCGTCAGCACCGGAGTATCTGAGGCGTGAATCGTGCCCAGATGGGCGATGATGTGCACCACCTCGAAGCCGCTGACATCGATGAAAGCCGCGGAGGCCGGCAGACTGGTAAGTCCAGAGAGGGCCGTTTCCGCCAGGGTATTGCCGCGCATGACCTTCATGCGCTCGATCAAATCCAGGTTCATGTTCTCACCTCGTTATCTGTGACAGGGGGGTCAGATGTGCTACATCCAGAGCCCCCCCTAACGACATTCGCTCAGACTCACGCGCTCACGTAAGCGGCTACAAACTTCCAGAGCTCCACCGGACGCCCGCCGACGCGCCGCCGTACATGGTACTCGACCACGTTGGGTCCGGTCCCCGAGTCCTGCATTCGTTGGATGGTCAATCCAAATTTCTCGACGATCCAGTAACCGGTCATGTCCCCGAAGAGCAGCGGATAGGCCGAAGCCGCCACATCCGGCATGGCCTCACTCTCGAAGATGCGCCGGTTGAGCAGCATGTCATCATCCGACATGTCCGGGAACAGATAGTCTCCGGTGCCGGCCTTGAGCACCTCGATGTCACCGAAGGTGTCGGAGTTGCCGACCCAAACCGCATTGCGCCGATACTGTGAGGCCACCCCGCGCTTGAGACCCTTGACTCCATCTGCCGTCAGGTAATCGGCATCGCCGGTATTGACGGTCGAGAGGCTGTTACCGTTGGCCGAAGAGGGCAGCAGGCCAAGAGGCTTATTGGCCCCGTCCCCAATCAGGAAAGCCTCGTCCTCGTCGATGGCCAGAGTGTCAGTGATGGCGGCCTGCACCAGATCGATCAGGTTGCCGGCATCCTCCACCAGGGATTGACTCATGACCACCTTATAGGTGTAGACCTGCGCCACGACCGGGATCATGCCGAGGGTGGCATTTTTGGCCGTGGGCGTGGCGGTCTCATAGCCCCAGACGCCACGCAATGCGGTGGCATAACGATCATCGCCACCGGTGAAGTAAGGCACTTCCGTGGCGTTGCCATTGGTCAGTTGCACGACCCGCGCCCCGCCGCCGCGCACGGCCGTCAGCCCCGGCAGGCGACTGAGAATGGCCTGCTGGACGTTGGGCGGCACGGCATAGCCGCCGAGCGTGCCTTGGGCCTCGACCATCGTGGTTTTGACTTCGGCAACACTCAGGCCGCCGGTCTTGATCAGGTATTCGACCTGGTCCCAGGGCAGGATTTGCTGCTTCAGGGCTTGCCAGTCGGCCGGATCGATGGCCTTCTCGCCATAGCGCAGATAGCGAATGAAAGCCTTGTTTTGGTGATCGATGCGGTCCCGATAGTCGGCACCCAACAGCTCGCTCATGATGACGCGCTTGGCTTCGTCATCCGAGCCGTAGCGCATCTGATACGCGGCGGTGGCCGCCTTGCTTTCGGTGACGATCTGCTCTGCCGCCTGCTTCTGCGCGACGATGGCAGCCGCTTGCTTCTGTAGCTCGGCGTCGCGCTCCAGGACCAGCTTGATGCGCTCGGCGCGCTGCTTGAGGCTGTCCGCCTCCGACATCAGCTTGTCAAATTCAGCCGCTTTCTCCGCTGGCAGATCCTTGCTCTCGAACTCCGCCAGGATCGCTTGGGCCTGGGTGGTCTTCGCCAGGCCCTGCTTGATCAGCTCTTCATAGTTGTTCATCTCGCATACCTCCAACGTCAAATCAGGTTGCGAGTGCGGTCGGCCTGCTGCTGATCGGGTGGCGCGGCTCCTGCTAGAGTGCGTCGGCCCGCCGCGCAAGTGACGGCGGCTCAGAATGGGGCAAGATTGCTACAGGTTGCATCCCTTCCAGGGGGCGGGCTCCCATGAACCCGCCCCCACAGCAAAGGAGGGGGTGGCACGACTCAAGGTTCCTCAAGATCGGAGGCCCCACTCCGACCAGGCTCCCCAGGCTCGCCCACTCCGGTACTGGCACAAGCAAGGGGCGGCCAATCGACCGCGCGCTTGCTTCCGCCAGCGCCGCAGAGGGCGAACGCATTGCGCAGCAATGATTCAGCGTAGCATCTCCAGTTGTTTTGCCAGGATTGCCAGACGGCGCAAACGTATCTCATTCATCGGCATATTCATCGGCGGCAGCATCTCGCCCGGCTTCTGCCCACGCTCGCGCACGCGGACACCCTCCAGGTCATTCTCGGCCTGCATCGCCGTGTGAAAAGCATCCAGAGCGGTGCCAATCAATCCGGATAACGCAATACGCTCCTCCCGCGTCAGGTAGCCGTTGCCGAACATCTCATCCGTGGCCACGGTGAAATTCATGTGGATCTGGCTTTCCAGCCATTCGGCAATCGCCTTAGCCTGGGTTGGCTGATCCTTGCTTTGCAAATCTGCCAGAAATGATTTGACCGTCACCGCCGCGGCATTCATGCCCCAGTTCACATCACTGAGCTCCCACAGCCGGATCTCCTGCAGCACGCGGCGCGGGGGCAGCTCGCCCTTGCTCTCCTCCGTGGTCGGCTTGCGCGCTTGAATCGGATCGTAGCCGATGCTCAGCTCCTCGATAGCGCCTTCGCGGATGCCGGTCAGCACTTCCTCGCCACGCGGGGTCGCCAGGTATTCGCGCTTGACGCGTAACGCCCCGGTGGCCCCCGGGGCCCGCGCCAGCACTTCCGGCGGCAGGGCGTCTCGCCCGATCTCCGCCATTTCGAGGACTTTGGCGATCGGCGGTTGGGCGTGATCGTGTTGCCAGAAAAAGCGTACCCGGCTACCCCGTTCCTGCAGAGTCTTGGTATAGGCGCCGGGCAATACCAGATCGCCACCATCGTCCACGTTGCCGAATACGGAAGGATAGCCGGTCACCACGCGGTCGGCGATCTGCTTGAACTCGAAGACCGTCTTGCGCTCCATCATCGGGTAATGCCTCGCTTCCTTCGGGGCCGCGGCCTCGAAGTGACCTTTATGCATTTGGCAATGCTTGCCCGCTTGCTCCGCGGTCCAGGTGTCCCGGTCGTAGCGGCAAGCCTGATCCGTCATGGTATCCTCGCCTTTCAGCTTGCCCATGATGACGCTGTAGCCCTTACCCTCGTGCATCCGTTTCATGCGCCGGAAGGAATCCGGATCAAAGACCGACGGTGATTTAAGGCGGCAGGAATGTTCTTGCGGAAAGGGCATGTTCTTATCTCCGGAGGATCGCAGTTACTGCAATCCATACCTTCACATTGTATTCAATGCCATTGTACACCCAGTTGTCAATCAGTGCTAGAGGCCTGCCAGGGCCGCCTGCACCCCATCGCGAAATAGGCCCGGGATGTCTGGCTCCAGCTTATCCAGCGAATCTTGGATCGTCGGCCAGACACCCTGATGCATCCAGGCTTGCTGTTCGCGGTCCTGGACCAGGGGCCCATAGGCTCGAACGTTACCAACCTCCCCAACCAGATCCATGCCACTGCTCGTTACCTTCTCGGTCCAGCTATCATGCAGCCAGTTGGTGCGGGCGTAGGGTACGGTAATGACACCCTCACGCAACGCCCAGAAGAAGTAACGCCGCTGCTTCGATGTCTTGAAGCCGCCCCAGGGTGACGATGCCCAGGTACGATGGGCCTGCGGCGGATAGGTCGCAATGTCGGCGTGCACCAGCGCCGTCGCCTGGTACATGATCGGCGTCAGCACCCCGAATCCCTGCAAGCGCCCCAGGCGCTGAAGCAGCTCGGCCAGGCCCTCGACTTCGATGGTGAAACCAGCGTCAGCCATATTTCCTCCGCAGCCAGCCGCCCGGATGCCAGGTCACCAGAAATGATTCTCGCCCCAGGTCGGCCTCGAAAGTCGGGTCTTCGGCCAGAAATGTCTGCACGGCTTCGTAAGGCCCCGGGCGTGGTCCTTCGCGTAAGCCGTGCCAGCAGATCGTATCTTCTACGACGAAATAACCCCCCGGCTGTACCAGAGGGCTGTAGGCCCGCAGCACCGCCAGCGTATTGGCATACTCGTGCGAGCTATCCTCGATGATCAACACCTCGCTGCCAGAAGGTATGCCGCGCTGCACAGCAATCCCCATCGTCGCGGCATCCCCGGTCACCAGCCGGATGCGCGGCTGATGGCTGACCTCCGATGCCAGTTGGCCGTGATCCAGGTCCACCCCGATCACCCAACCGTGCAGGCGGGCCTGACACAGATGCGCCAGCGCCAGCAGGCGCCCACCGCGGTAGTTGCCGATCTCGATGATGTAATCCGGATTGCGCTCGCAGATGATTTCCTGATACACCCACCAGTCGAGCGGATTGCAGACGGTCGGAATGCCGCAGTAGGTCGTCTGCGTCAAAAGGCGGCCTTGCATCACGGTCAGCACCCGCTCCAGCGGCCAGGCGGCAAGCTGCTCCAGGCGAGTCGGCATCAATACACCATCCCTGGTTCGTAGGGTAGGGGCTCCCCGGCATCAAGGATCTCCCCACCCAGGATTTTGATTGCCGCTTGAGCTGCCGTCAGATCCGGATTCGGGTCCGCCCCAGAAGGTCCCAGGGGATCCAACATGGCATTAAGCAAGCCTGCCAGGCTGGCCTCCTTGCTGGTCCAGACGTAATCCTCGATGCTCGTCTCAGCGCGGGCAATCCGCACGGTTACCGCCATCAGAGCCCCCGCAGCAGATTGAACACGAAGTCGAACATATCCGGATCCTCCCGCGCCAGCCGCGCCGGCTCACTATACATCATCTCGGTACCCATCGAGACGATCTCGGTAGCGTAACGACCCGAAACCGTTGAGATATATTCTTTACCCATGTAGGGGTATAGGAATTTATCCTTGCGTGTCATCTCACCGGCCCGATAACCAGTCCCCAGATGTTCAAGCGCCTCGCCCGCCGTGCGGCGATCATAGAAGGCCAATGCCTTTTCATGCACATCCGGGAGCAGATCCTCATACCAATGCCCCAACTCATGCACGACCGTTTTTGATCCCGCCGAGGTCGTCAGGTTGACGTTATTCGCCAGGCCATAGGATGCGCGTCCCCGGCCCGCCGCCTTGAATTCTACCAAGGCATCTTCTGGCAGCTTGATCCCGACCAGACTCTTGAAAGCCTCAACTCCCTCAGTAACCGCCGCCTTGCGTTCAGCACCCAACTTCGAGATCAGCTTTACCTTGAAGTTGGCAGGGGTATCAACTCGCACGGCATTGAATAAGGTCTTACGGACATTATCCTCCCAATCCGTCTGCGCTATTCGCAGTTCTGCCATTTTATCCCACAGCTCCTTTACTTTATCCCAAGCCTCACGCCGGACTTCAGGCAATTGCATATCGTCAGTCGAAAGCCTGCGCCAATAAGTAGCTCTTTCGTCTAAGGCTTGATACCGATCCTTCCAGTTTACCCGCCCTTCCTCGTGAAGTCTTTCAATCTCCTTCAAGCGCGTTCTTGCCGCCTCAGCCGGTAGCGGTCCGACAGGCATGGTAATAGGCATTGCGGGTTCCCGTGTAGTTGGCATAAAGGGCAGTGGACTCAGGCCGCATCGACATCTGACGTGTGCTGGCGGCGCATCGAACGTCTTGCCCTGGAAGTCTGCTGCCGCCCCGCCGCCGCCCGGATGCACAAAGGGAGTATCAAGTGTCGCAACCTGAGCCTCCGCCTGCTGCTGCGTAATGCTGGCCGGTTGCGCTACATTTCCGAATGCCAGGCCGCCCAGGGGAGCACAGATGGGACAGTTGTGCACCAGGACCCCATTTGCGTAAAACTCCGGAGCTTCCTCGACTTCCAGATTATAGACAGACAAACCTTCCGGCACATCGCTGGCATAATACTGGGTGCTGCATATCCGGCTTGTCGAGCCATCAGATAGCAGCAGAGCGCAATCCTCATCGAGTAATCGGGCTTCCAGCCACCCCAAGCGTTGAGTCCAGAAGGGGTGCTTGAAAGTTGCTGTCACCAATCCGTGCTCGTGTACCACTGTCACCATGGCCCCGATATACCGCTGCCAACTGGTGCCGATCACCCGGCGTAACCCCTGGCGAGTCATGACGCGCATCTCAGGGTGAATGTCCTGGATGGCCCGCCAACCGTCCGCAGTCAACACCTGCGTGAAACCCGGAAAACACACTCTCTCATCATTCGCTGTTTCCCAACGACGCCCCTGGATTACACCGCTGGCTTTCCAGGCTGCCATGTTGCCTTGAGCATAGGCCGCCGTCGTTTCCGTCACCGCGATGGTGCGCGCTTTGCCCGGCCCGAAGATCGGGTCCAGCTCGGCGATCAGGGTCTTGAGCGGATCACCGGTGCGAATCCAGCGCGCGGTAGCCTTGCGTACCGTGTCCCGCTGCGTCTGTGTTAAAGTGCCGATCAGATCCGTCGTGTGGTTCTCCGCCCAGTCAACGGCCCGGTCATTGACCAGCTCCCAGGAGAAGCCCACATTGATGGCTTTCATGAGGGGGGTTGAGCTTGCTGCAACCGCAACCCCCTTCCCGATGCCCATAATCGCTTCGGCCTGCGCCATGCCGGTCTTGGCGCCCAGGACCGCCACCTCCCGTAGCAGGCCCCGGAGCGCGGCTTTCACGCCGGGGTCTCCGGCAACAATGCGCGCGTCGGCCTGGTTGACAGTCGCCCGCGTCAGCCCCGCGAATATCCGCCGCCGTTGCCTGGCGAGCGCCTGCGTCAGCTCGCGTGCCCAACGGGTTTCGAGCTTGCGAAGCCGGGCTTCGCGTTCCTGCTGTTCACGGGTAGCCTTGCCAGCCGCGGCGAAAGGGCGGCGCTTCTCATCCTCCAGGTCCGTTTCATCGTCAAGGAGGGCCTCATCTGTAGCATCCTCAGCCCCCTCCTGAGTGAAGACATCCGTGTCCGATTCCCCAGTCGACTGAACGCCAAAAGGACTGGCGGCCGGCTGCGATGGATCGATCAGGATATCGAGCTCATCTTCGACCGGCTCCAGCCCCAGAAGCGCCCGCGCCTCATTACGGTATAGCAAGCCGCCTTTGAACACTTCCACCGCGGAAGTGCGCTTGCCGATCTCGTCCTCCCGTAAGGCCGGCACCTGGCTGTAATCGTAGGCCAGCCAATGACCGGGAAAGTCATCACTCAGGCCATTGCTGAAACCATCCTCGAAACGCCGATAGACGTTGGGGATCAGGCTGTCCTCCCAGAACGATTTACGGGCCTCACCCATATTCGAGTTGTGGACTACTACACCTTCGGCAACAAATGAATGCCCCCCTTCGACCTCAATATCAAAAACGTCTTGTGCCCCTAATGCTTTGATACTACGCACCTTGAAGAACCCTAACTCCGAGGGGAGCCCCGCGTTCTCCGCATCCGCTCCACTACTGCGATGACGTTTTTGGTTCGCTGTGACACGCTCTCGGTATAGTTCATCGGCAAACGGAATTTCGGCAACCTGACGAGCAGAAGACACAACTAATCGCCAACTGTGATAAGCTTCCTGTTTACCGGGCTGTGGTAAAGTGTCTGGTTTCATAATTTGGTGATCCAGATTCGAGCACTGGAGGCCAAGGCCAATCAGCAAATCTCGAATATCTTGGGTCAGGACTTTACTGCACAGTCCTATAGATAAACTACCACGTTTGTCTACCGAGCCGTCAGAATCGACTAAGCCCGCAACAAATGCCAGACGTAATGCCCGACTTAGGCCATAAACCCAGCCAGGGATGCGCTTTGTATGCGCCCTGCCCCCGAAACCTAATTCGTCCAACCAGCGGCTATCTGCCGCAGAGCAGAATCCAAAGTCGCGTTCATGGCTAGTGACCAAGACAGGCTTACGAATCACGACTTCTTGAATGGCCCGATCCCCGCCAGAGGCGTGTCCTTGTTTGGTGAATAGCTTTTCAGCCAATGCGTGATAGTATGCATAACAACGATCTTCAGGGGGAAAAGCCATGCGAACACCGATGCCAGGAGACACAGTCCCGTCGCCGATTATGGCCCCCAAGAACTGCAACAAATCCGTGTTCGCCAAAGAGCCATCAGGAAGTTTGTTCCCCTCTTGATCTGGCAAAGCCTTGATTTGCACGATATGATCGCTAACCGATAGCTGATCCACGCGCTTCCATGTCAAGCCTGCATGGCGTTCGCTATTAGGCCCCCCGCCCATGAGACCAGGAACACGGCATAAAACAGGATGGTTACCCGTAGCGCGCAAGATTCGGTTTTTGGTTCGTACTTCATAAAGCGCCTTATGCCCGGTCTGCTTCGCGCACAACACGTTCTTGACTTGCAACTGGTCGTTTTCATAGGACCAAATCTTATCGCCAGGTCTAATTTCTGTGATGCTTTTCGACCCCATGTTTGTCCAAACTCGCGTATCGGCAGGCAAACAGTAGGTCGAATGCTCCAGCCCAACCTTGACGCCTACCAACATCGCCGGCACCCCCAGCACGGCGCAGATACGCGCCTCGTTCCGGCTATCCAAATCCCCGAAAGTCATCTCCTGCATCGAGAGGCCGAGCCGCTGATACTCGGCATCGGCGTCCAAGATCATGACCTCGCCCCAGTTCAAGACCCCGCCGTATTGCTCCTTCAGGCGCGCCCGGATGCGGACCACCTCGGCATCGACCAGCTTTTGCTTGGATTTGAGCAGGCCGAAGGGCACTACGGCATTGTCGAAGAAGGCTTTGAGAAACGAGGTCGCCGAGTTGTCCACATCGACGGCCTGGGCACAGGCGCCCAGGGGCGACGTGCCGCGTCCCATGCCTTCGAAAGGATCGGTGGGATTGGGCAGGCGAATATGGATGATATCAGAGGGCAGATAGACCTCGGCGTTTTGGCCCCGGCCCCCGGTATCCAGGGGATCGTAAACGTAGCCGAGCAGGGTGCGATCCTTGGGCACCGGGCGCACGCGGTCCGGGCGCAACGGATAGAGGCTCTCCACCGGGGCGGTCGGGCGCTGGCCATTGCGGGCTTTCAGGATAAAAGCATTGCCATCAAGGTACGCGTAGAGGATCAGAGTTTCCGAGAATTCATACCAGGATTGAAAGCCGTTCGGCCGCAGCAACAGAGCAGCCAGAGAATCACCGTCCGGCACCCGCTGCGGCGCATCGCGCTCGCCGGTATAGGCGACAATGGGCGCATAGGCGGCAGAGCCCGCCAGGCGGGCCAGGCAAGCATAGGCCACGGCGTTGCGCCCATAACCGGCTTCCGCATAACCCAGCATGGTCGAGGACGTCCAATCCGGCTGCCCCTCGCGCCACGTCGGCCAGATGTAGGGCGGGGTCAGCTCCTTGCGTGCCGCACCCCCCGGCAGCGGTAAGCGGCGCTGGTAACCGGCGCGCTCCAGGATCACATCGAAGATGCTCATGCAATCGCCTTCGTTTCGGTCAGCACCACGGTCGCGGTGCCGATAGTCAGCAGTTGCGTCGTGCCCCCGGATAGCAGCACCTTGACATCATATCCTAGACGACTATTTTCATCCAGCAGCGCCGTTGCCGCATCGTCAATGGTGATCTGGACGGTGCCGGCCGCCTGATCGACGACCAGAGTACCTTGCGCCGCCGTGGCCGCCACGCCATTCAGGTAAAGCAGGCCGTCCGTCCCAACACCCGGATTCGATTCGAGAATCTGCACGATAGCCTGGCTGTCGGCCAGCTTGTCACTGGTCTTGATCGTCAGCCAGATCTTCGTCCAGGTGGCCGGGATCGTCAGGCCGGTCAGGGTGCCATCGAATGTTACGGCATTGACAATCGCCAGGGTCGCACCTGCCACCGCCGCAGTTACCTGGGCCGCCGTCTGTGTCAAGGTGCGAGTAGCATAGGCCCAGACATCTGCCGGTTCTACTCCGTCAATCTGGTCGCTGAGTGTCTCCAGGGTGTCGGCATCGGCACCGGTGCGCGCGACCTGGGTGCTGCCGGTGTCGGCGGCCTTGAGCGGATAGGCCGTCGATTCATCGAACTTGGCGGCCGTGATCGCGTCATTGACCAGGGTGACACCATTGGTCACGGTGGTCACGGTGCCAACCGTGACCGCGGACTGATCGGCTGCGATAGTGACATCATTGGTCACGTCGTCCACGGCCTTCAGCGTTGTCCCTACTGACCATAGCGCCGGGAGATGCTTCTGCACCACGGCTGCGGATGTCGTCTTGAACACGGCGACATAAGCGCCATCAGCGTCCACGCTGCCCGATGCCAGGGTGTAGAAGTAGATGCCTCCCGCCAGCTCCGTGGCGCTACCCCCGCTGACGATAGGCGTGCCTGTCGTGCCCTCAAAAATATCTACCGTTACTGTTAATCCGGTCTCCCCGTCCAGGTTGGTGGAGTCCACGAAGAAAGCATAAAACGTGATGGCTACGCCCTGCTTGGTCAGCATGATGGTTTACTTTAACCCGGCCACGAACTGCACGAATTCCACCTGTGCTGCCTGCTCCTTCTTATCCGCGGCCTGCGCCGCCTGCTCTGCGACCTGGCTTGTCTGAGATGCCGCTTCCCGTGCCGCCCGTGCCTGGGCTTCCGCCACCAGTGACCGCCACTGATAGCCCAGCCCGACAACGGCGTTCAGGGCGTCGGCGTCAGTCGGGAAGGCGGCGTTGAAGGCGTCCAGGAATTGTTGCTGCGTGATGTTTGCCATGATTCGTTGTCCCCTTGATTAGTAGATAGCCCAATACGTATTGGCTGCCGCTTCCGCCGCCTGCCGGTCGGCGGCGGACAGGGCAGCGTTGCAGATGATGAGTTCGGCTATGTCGCCATTGAGCGGATTTGTACTATTGAAACGCATGCCTAGTGTTATACCGCCTAGCGATTGAGACCCTGCATTGCCCGATACTTTCGTCGTCCCATTTTCAAACAATTGTGATGATGCACCGTTGAACATAGCGGTTGTGAGAATAGGCGTCGTCATCGGCAGTATTTTGGGATACTGTACATATTGGCCCGCCCACATATCAACTACATTGGCGAACGCACCGCTTTCGATAACCACTCTATTGGTCGCATCGATACCATCTATTGTTTTGGATATTACAGTGTTATTTGATTTCCAAACTACAACAACCGTGATTGGCTGCGCCAACGGTCCGAAACCTACCGTTGCCAATAAGTCATTGGTGTTGTCGAACCGCCCCACTGGCCGGCCGTTCTGCCCGCTCGCCACATACAGCGGTTGATTGGCTGCCGTCGTCTGCGCCGCCGTATAAGCGTTCCCGCTCTGGTCATACCAGCTTTGGATGTACCCACTGCCCGCCCCGACGAACGTCGCCACCGCCGCCGTGTCCAGGTCGCCGTTGGCAACGTAGCCGATGTCCTGCTCGGCGTTGTCACTGCTACGCCGCAACCGCAAGATGCTACCCGTGTAGGCCCCCCGCAGCCGTCGCATCCCATAAGCCGCCACGATGGAGGGTATGGCATCGTATGCGCCGACGAAGCCCGCGCCCCCCGGCCGGCGTCCCGTCGCCAGCACGCCACCGATCTGCCCCTGCCCCGCCAGCACGTTACCGATCACGGCTTCCTCTGCACATCCGCCGGCTTGACGATGGCGCAGGCGCCCAGGATCACGAACCAGCAACCGACGACAACCACCGGCCAGGAGAGACCGAACACCAGCACCCACCAGCCCAGAGCAACCAGGCTGCCGAAAGCCAGGACGGCCACGATGTTACCGGGGGTCATAAGCCGCCCCTTTCTTTCTGTCGGAATCCGATCCATACCCACTGTCCGACAACGATCAACATCACGATGAGCGCACCAAGCCAAGCCAAGCGAAGCGCGAGTCGGTAGATCTCGATCCCGTATTTGGCATTGAGGTATAATGCCGCGCCAACACACTCAAGCGCCAGGCAGATATGCCATACGACAATCTGCCACCTGGCACGAAACGGTTGTACCCCCCGCAGCGCCAGCCAGGCAAAGAATACATTGAGGCCGACCAGCGCGCAGTACATCGCGATCCAAAACGCGTTACTCATCGCGTGGCCACCACATAGAGTGCTAGGCCGAACATTAGCGTGCTGAGCAACACCAGCAATAATGCCGACCGCGAGACGCCATAAATGCGGCTGTCAGCAGATGGATTCTCCAGCGTCGTCAGGCGGGCGCCAATCTCGGAGACATCGCGCTGCAGTTGCTGTACGGTTTGCTCGAGCAGCGCGACGGTGCGGTCGATAGACGCTACATCTCTGCGGATCTGATCGGTCATGGCATAGAGCCGATCGAGCTGATTACTCGGATTTGGATCTGCAATCATGGCCTCAGTGATCCGTTGTCGATAGTTCTCAGAGTACATCCAGGTATCGCCGGGCGAAGCAGCTTCAAAGGCTGCCCGAAACGACTGCACGCGCGTCAGTTGGCGGGCCAGCACCATCATGACCAGCATGGCGTCCTGCGCCCAGGTATCCGCCAGCGTGAAGATACAATCGGCCCCGGTGCGCGCGCTGATCTGCTGCGCAATCGCCCACGAGCGGCAGATCGCCAGGACCACCAGTCCGGCGCCGCTGACCTGGACGATCGAGACGATGACCTCGACAGATAACTCACCGTCATTGAGTGCGAATCCGCCCCCCCCGCTCAAGTGGCCGAACAGCACGATGATGTCAAACTGCTGGCGGGAGGCCTTATCGACGATCTCGCGCTGGGTGGTATCGGCGGCCTGCAAAATCTCGCATTGATGCAGGCTGGCAATGGCCTGCACCGCGACTGCCGCGTCTGGCAGATCAGGCATGGCCGGCGCGATGAGCAGAACGCGCACCCCGCATCAGCCGCCAAATAGAAAGCGCGCCGCAGTCGAGGGCGCGCGTTGATTCAGAGAACGGGTCGGCGGTGGCGGCGTCACGTAGACTTCGGCCAGCTTGGCGATGGCGCCCAGCAGGATGATGACACCCGGCACCCACAGCTCGCCCGCCAGGCCTTCGCCTTGCAACAGGTTGACGATGACCGGGATCAGCGCCAGCAAGGTTGTCCAGAACGCACCCGGTAGCTTCACGGTTCCTCCGTTTCTGATGAGGGGCCAGGATTGCAGCAAGTATATCCCTGCCTGATCGAAATGTCAATCGGTGGCTTCAACCGGGAGCACGGTCACCGGCAAGCGCCGCACGCCCCAGGCATAGGCCTCGGCGGCGGTCGCAAACCACAGATCCATGGCATAGGGTGGCAGGCCCGCCCGGGCCGCATATTCCCGGCTGGCGAAGCGATCACCGCAGTGACTGCCCCGTAACCGGGCACCTGCAATCGCTGGCCCAGATCCCAGCCGTAGCCGCAGGCCGCGAGGGTGGGCCCCGGGGGCAAGCCGGAAGCCGTCACCGCGCACTCGCCGTCACAATTGAGGCCCCCGGCGGCCGGAGCGTAGCCGGTCACCAGCGCCAGGGCGATGAGGGGTACGAGCTGTAGCATATGCGACTCCCTTCTTACACGAAGATGCCGCCAGAAGACCGCCCGGCATTGGCCGCCAGCTTGTTGAAGGCCCCGGAGCTGGGGTCTACCTGGTCGTTATGGCCGCCAAACGGGAAGTCGGCCAGCTCCTGGATGTAGCTGGCATTCCAGGCGGCGGTCACCAGATGCACGTTGCCGGCTTCGGCTTGGGCGGCATACGGACCGGCCCGATATTGCTTGTCGCCGGTCACCGGCTCGACATGGACGTTGAAGCCGGCCAGCAGGCGCACAGTCAGCTCGGCGGATTCCTTGCCCCCCGAACCAGGCTCCTGCTCGCACCAAATGTCCACTTCCTGCCCATCTAGCTCGGCAGTCTGACGCATCAGGCGATTGCGTTCTAGATTGGACCACTGCCCGCGCTGTACATCCTCGACATAGAAGATCCCCTGGGCACTGCGCGCCATGCGGACACCCACTGAATAATCTCCAGTCCCTGCAGAGCCGGCCTTGTCCCAGTAGCGCACGCGAGCTGCCTCGGCCGGCGCCGCCTGGCTGATGACGAACCATGAGCGCTTGAACATGCCGCCTTCCGGGGACTGCGGCTCCTGATTGTAAAGGGCGGAATAGGCACGGGAGCCGATGGCGGCCCGAATCTGCGTCAGGTCGCTGACCGAGAACTTCTCCGGCCACAGAGCGGCGCCGGTGGCGTCGATGGCGGGCAGCTTGATGACCTCCCAGTGATCGCCGCCGGCTTGCTCCGCTGCCAGCAGCCGGCCGGCCAGGTCATCGGTGTGCCAGCGAGTCATAACGAGCACTATTGCGCCGCCTTCCTCCAGGCGGGTGTAGGCTTCATGCGTGTACCAGTCCCAGGTGGATTGACGGGAAGTGATCGATTCGGCTTCCTCTACCGACTTGACCGGATCGTCCAGGATGAACAGGTGTGCCCCGCGCCCGGTGATGCCGGACCCAATGCCGACCGCGGTCAGACCGCCCTGCTGCCCCTCCAGGTTCCAGGCATCGGCGGACCGGGAATCCGTGGCCAGACGAATCATGGGGAAGATACTGCGGTAGACATCCCGGTTGACCAGGTTGCGAATCTGGCGCGAGAAGGAGACGGCCAGGCTGCCGCCGTAGCTGGCAAGGATCACTCGGCGGTCCGGATAGCGGCCCAGGAACCAGGCAGGAAAACGGATGGACACCAGTTCCGATTTGCCATGTCTGGGCGGCATGAAGACCATCAGACGCCGCAGATCCCCGCGGGCGACCCGCTCCAGGGCCTCAGCCAGGAGGATATGCTGCCGGGCGGGCCTATACTTCGGATAGCTCTCTGTCGTGAAGCTCAGCAGATGGCGCCGCGCCAACTCCAGCCGAGCGTTCTGCGGATTCAGCAGCGGCGATAATCTCGGCAAGAGCTTCGTCAGAGAGGCGGGATAAGGTTGCAGCAAGCTCTACCCCCATGCTACCGACGATCTGGACCGGTCCCCCAGCGGCCCCTACCAGTTGCGTGACATTCGGCACCTTGCCGTAACTGACCTCGATGAAAAGCTGTTGCAATTTGGGATTCTGGGACACCGCCCACTGGCGCAGGATTGCCTCGGCAATCGTCAGCGCGTGGCCATCCGCGGTGATGACCGTGCCGTCCTTTTTCTTGGCTTTCTCGTGGGCGATCTGCTGCGCGAGCTCGCGCAGGCCGCCGAAGGTCGTCGGCCGGCCACGGCGATTGATCCGAGGATCACCTTTCTTGAAGGGTTTACCAGGTATGCTGTTCTGTGCTGTTTTACTGCTTTCATCGGTCACGGAGACAACCTTAAAGATTGAGCATTTGACAAAACCTGATGTCGCAACCGGGCAGTTCCATGATATAATTGTACCAAAGGAGAACAAGTCATGAACAATACCGCAATCTCATGGACCAAAGTTACCTGGAACCCCCTCCGCGGCTGTTCCAAGGTTTCGGAGGGCTGCCGCCACTGCTACGCCGAAACGCTCAGCCTGAAATCCGGCTGGACAAAATTGCCTTGGACCGCGCAAAACGCGGCTGAGAATGTGCGCGAGGTGCCTGGCAAGCTGCGTGAGCCCTACGCCCTCAAAGAGCCCAGTAGGGTGTTCGTCAACTCGATGAGCGATCTGTTTCACCCGCTCATCTCAGATGCCTACCGCGCCCGCGTGTTCGCGGTCATGACAGACTTGCCACAGCACACGTTCCAGGTGCTCACCAAACGCCCCGAGCTGGCAGCTACCTGGCCGGGCCCCTGGGCTGACAATATCTGGCTGGGGGCCTCCATCGAATCCGCCCGGCATCTCGACCGGCTGGAGCATCTGCGGGCCTCCGGTGCCATGGTGCGCTTCGTGTCCGCCGAACCGCTGCTTGCGCCCTGGTGGACCAATGTCAACCTGGACGGCATTGATTGGGTCATCGTCGGCGGCGAATCCGGTCCCGAGCATCGACCTATGCCCCATGCCTGGGGCCGCGACATCCTGACGAACTGCCAGCTTCAGAATGTCGCCTACTTTTTCAAGCAGTCGGCGGCGCAGCGGACCGAGCTGGGCACCGCCCTGCGCCACGAGGATGGTAGCTTCTGGTCATGGCAGCAATTCCCCGGCCAGCTCACGCCGCCGCAACCGGCGCCCCCGCATAGCTACGCGTGCGAGTGAGCAGCGCCGCGTAGTGCGTCATCTCGGCATTATAGCCGCAATGATAGCCGGCCCATTTGCCGATCGTGTAGCCGATGGCGCCGGCTTTTTGCGCCACCAACTCCCGGCATAACCCGACATAATGCTCGTACAAGCAGCCGTTGCCGTACTGCTCGATCAAGCCGGCTAGTGACTTGACATCCCAGCCGCCCGCATACTGCAGTTTCTGCCTCAGACCATCCGTCACGACCAGGCCCCAGAGCTTCGGCCATGACCGCTGCCCGACCAACAGCGCGTCAAGAATTTCCCACGGCTGGCCCCAGGGGTCCAGATCGACATAATTGATGGGCCATTCATTCGCGATCCCCGCCGCCAATGCCCCGATGCAATCGCATTCATAGACGCCCCAAGTCGGCCGCTGCTGTGCCAAGACCGCAGTCTTGCGCGGGTCCTTCTCCAATACCAGGCCGGCCGCCACATCCCGATAGCACCAGGTGAACAGCCGCCCATAGCCACCGCACGTCTCCAGCACCACCGGCGCGGGAATCTCTGCCAGTAGGCTAGAGCGTAAGCTGACTTTCAAGCGCAAAGTCGAATTGTCTCGCGGTGGGCTCATGCTGCTCCAAGTAGGCGCGGCAGACGGTCAATAATGCCTGCCCGCGATTGCGCTCGCCGGTCGCCCGGAGTGCCCGCTCGAATGTGGCGACCTCATCGGCATACAATACCGGCTTGATCTGTTTCTTCACGTCGCCAAGAACCCGATCCCCGGACGGCACAGCATCGGACAACCGGGTATCTGCCATGGCCGCAATCTCATCGATCTCGTCAGCGTCGAACAGCCCCGATAGGTCGATGTCCATGCCCGCCAGTGCTTCGGCATCCCAGGACAGGGATAACTCGGCAGATCGATTATCCTCGACAGAAAGTAGCTTTGCTTCTCTGCTGCCGGGCGCAACGTCAGTCCGCACATGCACGATCGGCTTCGTGCCGTCAGTATAGACGAAGATCGCGTCATCCATGCCGATATTGAGCGCCGTCTCCTGCGTCAGATTGCCAGCGCCCATGACCGGCTTGTCGACGCCCTTGCCGAAGGCCGCGGTGGGCCGAAAGAAACCGCGCTGCCGGATCGACTTTTCCAGTGTCGAAGCTCCGCGCAAGGTATGGGCGTTTGTATTTTGATCGTCGGGCAGCACGTCAGAGAGCTTACCGACTTCCACTCTGGTGCTTGTGTGGCTTGCGCCATAGGCAGATCTCCGATGAGAGCAGCATGATCTTGCATTTAGTATAGCACAGGCCGTCAAGGGGGGGCAGAACGATGCTCGCGTTCTTGACAATTGTCAAGAATC
>Ga0209518_1002040_pt1 | contig 19938 bp, 13 predicted proteins | sample RifGroB1_FD_183993 | JGI IMG/M metagenome (GOLD analysis project Ga0209518, IMG submission 183993) | Groundwater microbial communities from Rifle, Colorado, USA - Groundwater B1 (SPAdes) (version 2) | ecosystem: Environmental > Aquatic > Deep subsurface > Groundwater | place: Rifle, Colorado...
AAGTTTGCGGCAGAAAGATTAACAATGTTTATAGGGAGAAAAACCCAAACAAAATAAAAGAGACTAAACAAGAAAAACTTGTAATGAACAAATAGCAACCGTTAGGAGGAAGCAATGTGGGTGAGAAGAAGTTATTATGAATATCTTGTAGAAGAGAATGATAAATTAACAGACAAAATTAATTTATTAGAGCCGTTACCAGTTTATGACGTTTTTTATAAAGGGGGGGAACACGTAGAGATGAGAAGAATTACGGGTAGTTATCGAGCCAGTGATGGGTGGTTGAGTTTTTATAATAAAGACGAAAAATTAACAGCAAGGTTTAAAGAAGACCTTATTATTAGTTTTTTAAGAGTAATGAATAAATGAAACACATCTATTATAGCAAAGACGGGATATAGATAAATAATCTTTAATTAAAATAAGCGAGCATTAGAGCGAGCCAAATCTGAGAAATCGGGTTTGGCTTTTTTTATGAGTAAAAATGACAAATCAAGAACACAAAATACGGGTGGTCAAAGAATGTTACGAAGACTTAACTCTTTTATTTAAGATTCTATCCCCTAAAACATTTTATTTGAAGTCCCCTGAATTTCATTATGAATTAGATGAAGTTCTTTTAGATAACTCTATTAAACAAGTTTTGAGAGAAGCCCCCAGAGGAACATCGAAAACCACAAAGATAATTTCCAAGATTATCCATCATGGGGTTTATGAGAAATGCGACAAACTTGTAGTTATCCAGTCCAAAACACGAAATGAGTCTCTTAATCGTTTAACAACAATAAAGAATACTTTTGAATACTCACAAGTCTTTAGAGATTTATTCGACCCAGATGGATTTTGCACTTCTCAAAACGCAGAAGTGTGGCGTGAAGATAAGATTATTGTAAAAATTAGGAATCCATTTGACAATCAGGTTTACAGGTTGACCATTAAAGCTCTTGGGACTGGGCAGCAGGTCAGAGGCGCTTTAGAAGATTCAACCCGTATTACACTCTATTTATTAGATGATCCAGATGATGAAAATTCTTGTGCTACAAAAGAACAAATGGACAAAAACTTCGACCGATTTTTAGGTGGGATAGCTGGTTTAGATATGCGCAATGGTAGAGTTATAGTAATTGGAACACCTATAAGAGAAGGATGTATTGTAAGTCGTCTGAGAGGAGCTATTGGATGGGACACAAAAGTTTATTCGGCTTATACCGAAGAAGATGGGCAGATTAAGTGTCTGTGGGAAGAGATGTATGACTATCCGTGGTTGATGAACAAAAAAGAAGAAATGAAAGATGTAGGCAAGATAAGCAAGTTTTATTCCGAATATATGTGCGAAATAGTTGGGGAGGAAGATCAGTTATTCAAACCCGAATATTGGGAAAATCGAAGATACACTGGACATTTAGAAGTCGGGATCAACGATATTCACTTAATTATTAGTAGAAAGAATGGGGTTGATGTAAACGAAAAGATTCCAGTTTATACCTATTTGGGAGTTGACCCAGCGAGTTCTACTAAACAAACCGCAGATTATTTTGTGGTTTCCCCAGTTGGGATGGATTCAAAAAAAGATATTTATTGTCTTCCTTATTTCAGGGGCAGAGTTACTCCAATGGAAGGCGCAGAAAAAATTATAAATAAGATTAAAGAGATAAAACCTCAAAGAGGTGGTATAGAAACAACTGGTTATCAAGAAATGCTTCGGCAGTATGTAAAGGAAAGAATGTTAGAGGAAGATGTTTATTGTTCTGGCTTTGAGCAAACTGAGGGATATAAACCCAAGACAGAAAAATCTATGAGACTTGAACAACTACAGCCATTGTTTGCACAGAAAAAAGTTTGGATAATGGAAGAAGGAATGCAAGCATTTATAGATGAACTTCTAATGTACCCCAGGGGGAAAAATGATGATTTGTTGGATGGGTTTTATTATGCCACAAGAAAGATGTACCCCCCAGAAGAAGATGCTAAATCAAACAATCTTTTAGACAGAAGTTTCTGGGGAAGCAAAATGGAAACAACGTGGATGTCTAACTAAATGGCAATAACATATCAATACAGATGCCCTAATTGCGGGGACTTTGAAATTGAGAGAAGTATTAAGGATGAACCCTTAAAATTTTGTGAGACTTGTAACGAATCAGTTCATCAGATTTATTCTACCGAGCCGTTAAAGGATGTATGGATAACTTCAAATCCGCACGTCCATAATGGTTCAATACATAGATTCCTCCAAAGAGGCGGAACATCTGGATTTAATTCAAAATTGAGAAGCTAATGGAACAAACCGAACAAGTGGTCAACCCAGAAGAACAACAGCTTAAAGATAAAGTTGCTGAAGACGAGAAAGAACTTAAAATTTCTACTGATCTTTACAGAAATTATAAAGGTTCTTCAAGAGGGACTTGGGCTACAAGATGTGCTTCTGATCGTGCTTATAAATTCGGTGCAATGTGGAGTGAAGCCGATAACCGAAAGAACGAGGAGAGAGGACAAACCTCTGCGGTTACTAATGAACTTATCCCTACCATTGGATTAATAGTAGCCCAACTTACAGAGAATAGTCCGAGATTCTATGCTGTTGGGCGTGAAAGGTCTGATACCAAAACTGCTGCTGCTGTAGCTGATTTAATGAGCTATATATGGTATATCTCTAATGGAGACGACCACAATGTTCAGGTAGCTACCGACTTTGAGGATATTGGAATGGGCGCTTGGATGGCTTACATAGACCCATTTGCAGATAATGGGAATGGTGAAATCAAGATTATTTCAGAAGACCCGTTAGACGTTTATCTGAGTTCGGCTTCTAAGTGCCCCTTCGGGACAGATTCGCCCTCGAAGTTAATAGTGAAACATCCATCTAAAGACGTTTTGAAGGTGATGTATCCTCAATTAAATCTTGATGGAATTGCTCCGGCGGAAGATTCTGACATTCCTACTCACGACAGACACACTGACGAGACGATAGGACAACAGATTGAAAATAATGCAGAAAAAAGATACAGACTAATTGATAGATACACTAAAATTAAAGCGAAGAGATTTCACATTTTAGACCCTCAAAGCGGGTTTGAAAAAATAATGACAGAAGAAGAATATATTGAGTTTGCAGAAGAACCAGCTATTATAATGGTTCAGTTGCAGAAGGAACAAATTTTTATAAAGGAAAATGATGTAGAATTTTATTTTAATATAATTAAACAATACGGGAACTCCTACCACTTAATGATGAACCAAGAGACGGGACAACCTGAAATGATGGCTGGTGTAGAGATGCCGCATCCTCTTACAATTCCAAATTCAACGAGAAAATTAGAAGTAGTTACTAAAGGAGATTTATTAAGACAAGGACTTTTGAAATTTAATACTCCGTTCGTAGATAGAGTCCAGAGAGTATTTTCAATTGGGAATAAAGTTATTGCAAATTATGTAATGGAAATTGAACACGATCCCATTGTATTGGTGATGCTCCATCATTCAAGGAATCCCTATCCGATGGGAGATATTACACTTGTAAAGTCTTTACAAGATCAATTAAACAAAATTGACAATTTAATTATTACCTATAATCAGAACATTACTAATGTAAAAATGTTCATTCAGAAGGGTGGCGGGTTAAAGAAAGAACTTGAGAAGACCGGTTCTACTGCCGGAGCACAATATTACGAAATGGATATGGACGTTGATAAAGTCCCGTTTGTAATCCAATTAACTCAAATGTCCTCTGCATTCTATCAACAGAGACAGAATTTAATTTTACAGATTCAAAGGATTATTGGAGCTTACTCATTCCAAGATGGAGATGCTTCACAAGCCCCCGAAACGGCTACGGCAACTTTTGGAATTGACGAAATGATGCAACGCAGAACTTCGTCTAAGAAGAGAGTTCTTGAAAGCGGGCTGAATAAATTGGGAAAAGTTATTTCTGAAATGATTCCATTAGTTTATGATAAGGAGAAAGTCTTTAGAATAGTAAAACCGAATCACGGAGGCAGAGACCAAGAAACAGCGATTAACGTCCCTCAATATAATGAGAACGGTGAAATCTCTGGAGTTCTTAATGATGCACTTGCTACGAAGTTCGACATTCAAGTAGTAAGTGGTTCGATGGCTCCTGTAAATAAAGTCCAAAGACGTGAAGAAATGATGCGGCTTTATCAAATTGGATTACTAAAAAATCCAAAATGGTATATACGGGATATGGATGTACCAGACATAGATGAAATTCTTGAAGGTGAGGATGCTATGAGACAAGCAGAACAAATGATTCAGCAGTTACAAGAAGAAATTAAAAAACTTCAAGGAGACCTCCAGACCAGTACAAGAGGCGAGGTGGAGGCTAAGAAAGCAACCGAAGTTCAGAAATTCAAAGCAGATTTAAGCGGAGTAAGTTCAGAAGTGAAATCAAACGCCAGACTTGCTTCAATGAGAATGCAAGATATGGTCAAGGATGAAAAACAATCAAAAAAAGTTGACAAATGAACATTTCAATTTACGAAAAGTTCGTGAAATAAAAACGGGCAAGCGAGAGCACCCACAAAAAGGAGCAATAAATGGACACTCAACAAGAGCAAGTTCAAACACAGAATCAATCACCAATAATTGATTTTTCAACAATTCTTCCAAATATACCGCCGTTGGAAAGTCAAGTAGTTCAAGAATCGCCGATTCAAGAACAACAATCAGAAGCACCAGTAAACGAATTTATAGTTGTAGATGGAGAGAAAGTCGAAGTCAATCTTGATGAAATTATTGGAAACCATCCAGATGGAACGCCGATAAAATTAAGAGAGACCGACAATCCTAAATCATACAAATTTTTCCAAGCACGGGATAGCAGAAACGCAAAGCGTCTTAAAGAGATGGAAGAAAAGTTAAACACTCAGCAACCCAAAGAGGTAAAAGTTGAAGTAAAACTTGAACCGCCTACAAGACCGGAGTTTCCTAAACGACCGAAGGATTACGACCCCACAGAAGCGGTAACGGATTCAGACAGTTCTTCCTATCAGTATGAAAGAATGAAGGAAGATTACTATGCCCAAAGAGACATATATGACAGATACAAAGAAGATGAGTTGTTCTCGTTCAAAGGACAAATTGAAGCTGAAAAAGCTGAACAATTAAAGTCTAAAGAAGAACTTGCTCGTCAAGCATACCAACTTGGTTTAATACAAGAGATGGGAGCTTCAGATATAAATGAAGCAAGAGAAGTGCAGGAGGAATTTGCCACACCAAAAAACGACAAGGAATTTGCCAAAGATTTATTGGAGTTCCATCGTTGGAAGAAAGGGCAGAAAACTCCGCAAGCACAGCAGAAGATAGATCAATTTAATCGGAATGGTCAACGGCAGGCTCAATACGTCCCGCCTCCAGGCGTAATTGGTTCACAGACCGCACCAGATAATCCGACTTTAGGAGATGAATTAATTAAAATAACAAAACAATATCGAATTTAATTTTAGGGAAATAAAATGGCTACAGCAACAGTAAAAAATCTCGCTACTGGCGGGATGTCTGCTATAATGGGTGTCGATCGTAGAGACCCTTATATCAGCCCCGCACAGTTCGCAGAGTTGTTCAAAGACGAAACGCCTTTTCTATGGCTTTCGTTAAAGAATAGACAAACGGGCTTAAAAGACCCGCTTTTCAAAATGTTCCAGTACGAAAATACTTATATGAGACGTTATTTTTATAATAACGGTTCGACGGTTACAATCGGTGCGGCTTCGGCTGGGGCAGCAACAGAATCAAGTGCGGTTACGATTGACAATGTAACTGGATATGGTTCAACGACTACGATTGACAGTTCATTTGTTCACAAAGTATTTGAAGTTTACGATTCCACTTGGGTAACAGATCCAACATTAGCAACTCTTAAAGGTGTTGTTCTTCTAACTGACGACGCTTCTACTACTACGGCAGCTTTTAAGAACTTAACCACAACTGCAGTCAGCACGGTTGACAATGACGTATTCGTAGAAATTACAAATGCACAAGAAGACGGCAGCGAAGCACCAGACGCTATTGCAAGTGAACTTGCAATAGTTTGGAATCAATGCCAACAGTTCAAAACAGCAATCCAATTAGAAGGTGAAATTCTCTATGCTTCTCTAAGGGGAGAGAATAATGAATTTATGAGACTTGTTGCTGAATATACCAAAGCTCATAAATTGAATATTGAAGGCGCATTTTTGAGGGGTTCAAATCCAGTTGGATTAAACTTAGCGGCTGGCGATACCTTCACACAGCACGATGCTTTAACTGGTGATACAGGCAAAGTAGTTCGTTCAACAATGGGTATTATCACTGCTCTTAACAAATACGGTTCTTCAAGCGGACAATATCAAAATCTATGGTCATTCGCACAAGCATCAGCTTCTTATAGTGATTTTGTGGATATGTCCGAGAAGATATTCCAGTTCTATCCGCCTAATGGTGAGCTTTATGCAGTATCAGGTCCAACGGCTTATTCATATTGGTCAAAATTGCTCTATGCAAGAGGCAAGGGAATTAATGACAACTGGACAGTTCAATTTGCCCCACAGGGTAGAGACAGTTTTGGTGTTAATGTTCGTGTATTATCCACACCAAATGGCGATTTAAAGCTCACTAAGAGCGATGCGATGAAATTTGAGAATGCCAAGAAAATGGTAGTTGTTGACGATAGAAATATTAAATATATGGAATATCGTCCGACAGAATACAAAGCAGACATTAAGAAAGATAATGCTTACGATGGTCGTAAGGATCAAATCTTCACTGATGCTGGTATTGGTATTACTCATATTAAGACTCACAATTTAATTACATTGACATAAGGAGCAACTAAAATGGCTTTAACACAATCAGCTTGGACAAACAAGACTGTAAACAAACGGTTAGTTGCTACTTGTACTGTTGCTGGTGAAACAGGCGACGCAGATTTAATGACAGTAAGGACTCCGACAGATTTAGACCCTTCAAAACCATTCTCAATAGCAGTTTATGCAGACGAAGATTTATCAGCTTCGGGAACTGCTGCGGTTGATATATGGGGCGGTTATTCTGCAACTTGTTCTTTGGCAACGGCAGATGTAGGGACAGACTGCGTATTAGTACACGCAAATTCAACAGATATTGATGCGGGAGCAACACAAGTTATTAATGTTTTTCCAGGTATTGACGGCACAGTTACACAAGTAACAAATGCAAGTCCTGGTACAGCATTAATTCCTCCGTTCCCATATTATATAATTAATGTTGATTTGAGTTCTACTTTACAGGATGCGGCAACAATAGCTTTCACAATAACACAATAATCTATTAGTCCCACTAAAAACTTAAAGGGACGAAAGGTTTAAGGATGGAGTAGGTGAAACTACTCCATCTTTCTAAAGTTTTAACGGAGAATTTATGGGAACTTTTCAAGCAAGGGTTCAATCATTTTTAGGAAGCGGTTACGCTGAAACTACGAATTTATCAGATAATCTTACTGCTGGTGCTAAATATATAACAGATTTAATACGTCCAGAAAAGTTAGACGAATACGCCACTACGTTTACAGACGCTGGTTCTGGTATTGCAATAAATACTTGTCGGGTTATAAGAGCGCATAAAGGCGGGTATAGGGCTATAAGAATTGACGCTGGGCTCAAGACTCAAGCGCTTTCTACGGGGGCACTCTCAACGGTTGCCATAGCGGTTGCTGGGACTGGATATACATTAAATGATGTTCTGACTTTGAGTCAAGGGACATCTGGGACTTGCACGGTAACAGCAGTAACGGCGACAGTTCCGACTGCTGTTGAGATTACAACTGCCGGCTCTGCTTTCACACAAGGAGTAAAAACTACAACAGTAGCGCCTTCGGGCGGAACTGGTTGTACTCTATTTGTGATACCTACGAACAGTTCAATTTATGAAGCAACCACAACTGATCCAGTATTCTATATTGAAAACACTAAAGGATACGTTTTACCTGGCGGTGGGACGATTATAGGGATGACCTATCCTACAGTAACTTACACAGACACTTCGGTTTCTATGTTCCCAAACGAATTTGACCAAGCAGTAGTTTTATATGCTTCAATCCAAGGATGTTTAGATTTAATAAATGATTCGAGAGTAACCTTAGCTGCTTTAAGTTACACAGCACCTACTACAACGATTGACGGGACTGTATGGGCTACGGCTTATCCTAATTATGCTTCTACGATAGCGACAGCTTTGACGGCAGTAGCCACTCAATTAGGCAACGGAGTTACTGCACAATCAAGTGTAGCGACTCATTTAGGATATGCTGCGATTGCAATAACATTAGGAAATGCAGAGGCGGATTTAGCGAAAATAGAAGCAGCTAAAATAGCCACAGAGGTAGTTCTTGCTGATGCGGAAACAGCAAAGTCGGTTATAGAAGCAGGACTTGCCAATGCTGAGGCGGATAAAGTCCCGATTGAAATTGCTCTGGCAAATGCAGAAGTTGACAAATCAATTTTAGAAGTTGACCTTGCCAATATAGAGGCGGATAAGATAACTACACAAATAGGGAGTGCAATTACTGAAATTACACTTGCCAATGCAGAAGCCGATAAAATATCCGCCGAAGTTGCCCTTGCAAATGCAGAGGTTGACAAAGCTATTCTTGAAATTGGTTCTTTAACTGCTGGGGCAAGCATAGAGGCGGCCAAGATTACTGCACAAGTAGGGAGTGCAATTACTGAAATTACACTTGCCAATGCAGAAGGCGATAAAATATCCGCCGAGGTTGCTCTCGCAAACGCAGAGGCTGACAAGGCAGTAATTGATGTGGGGGTGGCTACGGTAGAGGCGGCTAAGATTACTGCACAAGTTGTTCTAGCTGGTACTGAAATAGGACTTGCAAACGTAGAAGCCGATAAAGTAGCCGCCGAAGTTGCTCTTGCAAATGCAGAGGTTGACAAAGCTATTCTTGAAATTGGTTCTTTAACTGCTGGGGCAAGCATAGAGGCGGCCAAGATCACTACTGAAGTAGCCCTTGCAAAAACAGAAGCGGGCAAGGCAATAACAGAAGTAGCATTAGCTAATGCCGAAGTTGATAAAATGGCAGCAGAGATTGTTTTATCTAACGCAGAAGTAACTGAATCTGCCACATTAATAGATGCATCAATAGACACTGCTACGGCGGCAATAACAACAGCCAATGGAAGAATTAATACCGCAGTAGCATTAGCAAATGTTGAATTTGATAAAATCCCTGCAATAATAGACTTAGCAAATGTTGAATTTGATAAAATTGCGGCTAAGTTAACAACAGCATCTACGAACATCTCTACAAATGAAGATTTAGAAAAAGGTCAGGCAGAAATTCAACAAGCACTTGCAATATCTCCTAATGGTGAAACCTATCTAAAAGAAGCACGTCAGAGATATGAAAACGGTATGTCTTACTTAGAAGAAGCTAAAACAAGTCTTCAAGAATCGCAAGGATATGTTGGGGAAGTGAATGCAAGAGTTCAACAAGTTCAAGGTCAGTTAGGTGTAGCTCAAGGATTTTTAGGAACTGCAAGAGAATACAGCAATTCAGCACAAGGATATATTACAACCGCCAATGGATATGTTAATACCACTCAATCATATTTGGGAACAGCAAAAGGATATGGAGAATCGGCACAAGCGTATATTCAAAATTCTTCTGGCTATATAAATACAGCGCAGGGATTCTTGGGAGTTGCTAAGGGATACGGAGATAATGCACAGAATTATTTAGGAACTGCTAACGGATATTTAGGAGTAGCTAAGGGATTTGCAGAATCGTCTCAAGCGTATATTCAGACTGCTTCCGGTTATATTAATAATGCACAAGGATTTTTAGGAACTGCGAAAGGATACGGAGAATCGGCACAAGTTTATTTAGGAACAGCCAACGGATACTTACAAGCAGCAAAAGGATACGGGGATTCAACACAGGCATACTTAGGGACTGCTAACGGATACGGAGAATCGGCACAAGTTTATTTAGGAACAGCCAACGGATACTTACAAGCAGCAAAAGGATACGGGGATTCAACACAGGCATACTTAGGGACTGCTAACGGATACATAAATACCGCCAATGGTTTCTTAGGAACTGCAAAAGGTTATAGTGAATCAACACGCAATTATTTAGGGACGGCAAATGCATACTTAGCTAATGCACAGGCATATTTAGGCTCAGTGAAAGGATATGCGGATTCAACACAAGCATTCTTAGGAACTGCTAATGGGTATTTCTTAGAAGCGACAAAAGATATTGAAACCGCAAGTGCTTACGGACAATCGGCTGGTAGTTATGTTAATATTGCACAGGGATATGCTACGGAAGTTCAGGCGAGACTTGCTAATGTGAGTGCTAAGGTAGCAGAATACGATGCTAAATCTCGTGAGGGATTAGCAAAATATCAGGCAGACCAACAGAGACTTACAGCAGAAATAAACCACTATCAATTATTAATGACAAGTCTAAAAAAAGAATTTGAAGATTACTTAAAAGGCAGAGTATGATACTCGAAAAAATTTGCGAAAGAATACAAAGAGAATTTTCAGACGTTAGGATTGTAGAAATTGTAGAAGACCTTAACGACATTCAAAAAGATTTTGTAATTGAAACGGAAATCTTAAAGACTACTGGGAATTTGACCATTGTTGCCAATACTGTAACTTACACCCTATTGACAGAGTTCTCTACATTAGACAAAGTTCTAAGAGTAGATTTCTTAGATTCTACGGGTGCATTAGTGGATGACGAAGACACCTTGAAGATGGATATTAAACCCAATGGAACCATAACATTTTATGATTACTACGGGGATGCAATCACAGAAATACCTTCGGGAATTACTACGATTAGATTTTACTATACTTATCATCCGGCGACTTTATCAAGCGGGACTTTGAGCGCAACACCAGACATTCCAAGTCAATTACACGAAGCATTAGTATATGGAGAACTTGCGAGACTACATTCAATAATGCCAACTTTAGTAAAAACATTTCAAGACGGGTCAACGGCAAAGATAAAAGATTTTCAATCATTACAATTTAACGAAATGAAATACAGAGAGTTTATAATTAAGGCAAAGAAAATAGCCAATACAGAAAAAAGTGATTTAGGAATATTTATAAAAGCAGACCAATTTTAATGGACGAGTGGACAAAAAAAGACGAACAAGAATTTCAAAAATGGTATAAACAAGTTTCTACTGTTCTGAAATTAAATCCGAATCCAAGTTCCGACCTGCACCAATACGATTATAGGAGATATTATTTAGACAATGTGAAAGGGAACGAAAAGGAAAACATAGTAAATTTCATAAAATTAACTGCGAACAAACCAGATGCACACGGATTCCCCGATACATATAAATTGCCTGGACATCCGACATTCTCAAATGAAAGCGTTTATCAAGATTCGGCGAAAGGGGTAGTCGGTGGTAGTTGGCAAGATGATTCAACCTTTATACCGAGTAGTTATAACACGCAAAAATACGGTCAAGACTTTTATCAAAAATTTAAGTATAGAGAACCGAGATAATGAGAGAACGATTTGCAATAACGGATTTTAATAGTGGAATTATTAACCGTGCGGATGCAGAAGATATTTTAGAGAACACTGCTATAGATTCCAACAACATTGACGGTGATGCGCCGGAAGGACAACTGCAAGCAATTCCTATTGCATTGACTAAACCTAATTCAAATAATCTTGCACAGGCAAGCCGTTTGTTCGAGTGGATAAAAACCAAAGATACTAAATGGCATTTAGTCCACGTTGATTCTGCAAATATTAATGTAATGGCAGACTTCTACCACGCAACCGCCCCTACTGCTGGGATTACTCCGGTTGCCTGTGTAGCAACTTCGATGGTTGCTCATAATGAAGAAGTCCACGTAGCTGTTGGAACTGCAACATTAGGAACGCCTACATTCCCAAACTGGACCGGGTATTGCGATTATGGACAATTCGGCGGAGCAACTTTAGGGTGGAAATCTTTGGGGACATCCGCTACTTCGTGTGCGTCTTTAACGAGACCAACATCAACATTAGATTACTTAGTTGGTTTAACTGGACATACAGTAACACCTCCGGCAGTAACGCCTTTCTTAGCTGATAAAATTTATCACTATAACGTCTCTTTTGTTTATGACGGAGTTCAAGAAACTCCGATGGGAACTGGTTATCAAAGTTTCTCTATATCTACTTATGGAGCTAATCCAGATTATGTTACTGTTGTTGTAACGTTATATGCAGTAGCAAGTCTGAATCCAAGAGTAACGGGAGTTAGGTTATACAAAAGAGAAGCTGATCCGAGTACGGGACTTCCAATAACCCTATACAGATTACAACAAGAATTTAATGTTGCCTCTTCGACTGCTTATGGAAGCACAAGCTGGGTAACTTCTGGTCCAGATAAAACAGTTACTTATCTTGATTATAACAATGCAGATTCTCCATCTTCGTATGAAGATAATGCCGGCATAGCAGAGAGTTTAATTTCAAATGACGTTTATTATACTTTGAACACAGACCTTAATGGATTTCACTTTGTGGCTGGATGTTTGAAAACTGGACTGCCGGATGCTTCGATGATGATGTTTCGATCAAAACAGTATAGATACGATATGTTTAATTGGACGAATGATTACTTGAAACTCCCAAGTGTTCCAACGGCACTAAAAGCATTTGCTGGGAAAATCTGGGCTTTCGATGAAAACCATTTATACAGAATAAATCCAGACGGGATGTATATTGAAGATTCGACAGAAGGCATAGGGTGTCTTTCACAACGGAGTGTAATAGTAACAGACTACGGTATGTTCTGGTGTGATGATAAAAACGCTTATTGGCACGATGGTGAAAAGATTGTTCCTATCGGAGATGCTATTAAAACTAATTACGGTGCAACTGCCCAGTGGACTGGATTTGCTTGTAATTATACAAGAGGATCACAATTCTTAACTACTTGTGTAGTCTTCCACGCACCTAAAAATTATGTTATGTTCATAGTACCAGACCATACTAGCGCAATAAGCAATGTATGGGCTTTCCACGTTCAAAAAAAGAGATGGGATAAATGGACATCTTTCACTCAATGCGGTCAAACGACTTCTGGATTTGGTGCTTTTAGCGGTAAGGGCGGAGAGGTGTATATTTCGACAGGCATACCTGCGGGCGGGTCGGGATTATTAGTAGAAGCATTCGGGGGTGCGACTTGGCGGAGTTTTTATTGGACTTCAAAAATTTTTGACTTTGAACAACCGGCGAGATTAAAAAGGATTAAGACCATTAACACAGACAACACAGCAACTACATCAGCACCGGCATTCACTTATTCTTTTGATAGAAGCGGGAGCTTTGCTTCATTCTCGGCAATAACACAATGCAGATTAATGCAAGTTAAAATTACAGAAGCAACTGGATATGGCAATATAATTTATTCATTCGAGATTCTTTTTAGAAGATTATCAGAATTATGAGTAGCACTAAAACATATAGAGCAAATGATCCGACCGTATTTGAAAAAATTACAAGAGACATTAACGAACTTTATAATTCAGTTAATTCTCCGCAAGTTTCAGTAGGACGTGGCACAGAAGGCAAGAGCGGAGATTTACGCTTGACTTTTGATGACGGCGGGTATTCTTATCTTGAAGGTAAGGGTAACGAGGGATGGCTTACTTCATTTACTGGAGTAATGGTAGATAAACCCGCACGAGGCAGACCTTATCCACACTTTCCAGTTTTAACGGTAGATAATTTATTTGCTAAAATCTTCACTGTTAATCAGACTATGAGCAGTAACGGTAATATGATAATGAGTGATTACGGCATAGTAGAAAGTTTTACTAAAAGTACAATTACATTCAAAGACCAAACAAACTTAAACCTTTGTGGATTTCAACAGTATGATACTTGTGAAGTGCGAAGCATAAAAGCAGATAAAAGTTTAGATATTAAAAAAATAAACTTCACGGTAGATTCAGTAAGCGGAAGAACGATAACGGTAACTTATAGCGGATCAGATTTAGTTTCAGTGGGAGATATAGTTGTAAGAATAGGTAATACTACAACGGCTTCAAGGCAAAATTCAATTTACTTTTCTACAAGCGACACTAATAGCCCTTACATAGATTTATATTCTGGGACTACTTTATACACTTTAAGTTCACCGAAAGTAAGAGTAGGCAAACTTGACGGAGTTGGCGCTTTAACTGGTATGGGATTATATGCGATTGATAATATTCATTTAAGCAAAATTGCTGCTGGAGTAGGAATACATTTAACTACTGGAACAACTACAACCATTACAAGTGGATTTGCAGTATTCGACCCCGCAGAAGGAAGAATGCACTTAGGAGATACGACTAATTATATAAGATGGAACTATGACGAGACAGCACCATTTAAAGATAAGTTAGTTGTTCAAGGAGACATTGTTTTAGGGAACACAAACTCCATTTATTCTGCGAACAAAACAAGTTACGCTGATACAGATGCTGGTTTTTGGTTAGGATATGATACAAGTGCATACAAAATAAATTTTGGCGATGCAACTAATTATTTCAAGTGGACTGGCACAGCGATAGAGACTTTGGGTGCTACTATTACTGGTGGGACGATACAGACCGCCACGGGGACGGGGCAAAGAGTTGTAATGGACAACACAAATGGTGGGCAAATTAGATTTTATAATAGTTCAAATGTAAATATTATTAAAATAGGAGACGCCGCTTTTAGTTCGACACCTGGAATGTTAGTGACGAATGGTATGGTTTATTCCACAACCAATGTATCAAGTTCTTATGCTCTTTATGGTGCATCATCTGGGGCAATTTCTGCCGTTGGAATACAAGGTGATGCAACTGGATTGGGGATTAATTATGCCGTAAAAGGTTATGCTGTTGCTGGTACTTCAAACTATTCTTTTTATGGCGAAGCGGGGACGTTACTAAATGTAGAAGGGTTAAACATTGGTGCTTCTAAGTTTATTGTAAGTGCTACCGGAGACATAACCAAACTAAACAATATTACTTATGCTTTCCCAAGCGTAGCCCCTACATTAAGCCAAGTTTTAGCTTGTTCAAATGCAACTGGCGGGGTATTGAGTTGGGCTTCGCCTGGGACTGGCACGGTAACAAGCGTAAGCGGAGTTGCTGCGAATGGATTTACTTGGTCTATTGCTACTGCTACTACGACACCAGCAATAACTTTGACATTACAAAACGCAACAACAGCACAAAGCGGACAATTAACTTCTACAGATTGGAATACGTTTAATGGTAAAACAACTTTAGCTGCGGTAGTAGCTGCTACGAACAACTGGGGTGGTGTAAATACATTCCAACAACAATATACTTATTTTGGTGTTTCCGCAAGTAATCCAGGAGAGATTGTTTTATACAATGATGTTGATGAAGCATTTTCAACAATATTAAAAACAAGTGGGAGTTCTGGAGCGAGTAGAATAATTACATTACCAGATGCGACTGGTACAGTTTTGTTGACAGACGGTAGTGGTGCTTCATTAACGGGCACGGCTTCAAGTCTTACGGCTGGTGCAGTTACCAACGGAGTTTATGCAAATGCAAATAACTCTCTGACCGGCAACAATACAACTACTGGTTCGGTGATGCTTGATGGTGAATATGAATTAACGCCAGCCACAGACCCATCAGACGCATCAATAACTGGGAAAAACACTTTAATATTATATATGGCCGATGCCTATACGGTTAATCTTACAAACCCAACAGACGGACAATTATTATTTGTAAGCGTAGACAAAGACTCGCCCGCAGATGCAATTATTTCGCCGGTAAGAAACGGAGTAAACGCAACATTAACTTTAGGCATTGGTAAATCAAGACTTTTAAGATATAGAACAAGCGAAACAACTTGGTATGCAACAGAATAAAAATTAATTAATATGCAACTGTATAACATAAAGGAATATAAAATGAAACTTTCAGAATTGGAACGGCTATCACTTGAGAATATCGGACTTAAATTAAGTTTAATACAAGACCACATAAACCGATTGAATCAAGAAGCGAATAAGTTACAAGTAGATAAAATAGGGATATTTAAGAACTTTGCGGAATCAAACAGTTTGGATGTAGATAAAATGAGCATAGACGTCCCAACTGGTGAAGTAAGTTTAATAGAAGATAAAAAGGAGGTATAAAATGTCCATTTATGATAAACTTCCAGACACAGGTGGTGAAGGCACTAATTTAGGTAATCCGGGTTTTTACAAACCTAAAATTTACGGTAAGATAAAAGACTGGGTTTATGGCAAGGGACAGGGTGGGGACGACTTTTCCTCCTATGCACACAATGGTTGGTATCCTGTCTGGAAAACAGACCAAGATATAATAGAAGAATCTGAGGGTGCGATTATTCAACAACAGAAAGAATTATCAGACCCTAATTCTAAGTATTATTCTGATTACTTCAAAAAGTTAAAACAAACTCTTTCTGCGGGTAGTTCTCTTAATTCGCTTTTGGGGTTGAATAGAGCGATGGGTTTAAGTATGGCTGGGAGTGCTACGATAGCCAACGAACAGAGGACTGCGGCAGAAGGAAAGATGATAGATTATGCTGGTCAATCAACTAAAGATTTATTCCAATCGAATTTAGGTGCTTCTAATAGTCTTTTGGGAATGCAAGCCCAGCTTGCACAGAATAGACAAATGTTCAACTTTCAAAAACAACAGTATGAAGATTCTCAAAAATTTGATTGGGGTTCGTTATTAGGGACAGTAGGACAGATTGCCGGCTACGCTCTTGCACCCGCAACTGTTGGTTCAACGCTACTTTCTGGTGGAACGAGTTTTCTAAAGCAACCGAACAGCAATCCACAATGGCAGAACAAGGGATTATCAAATTATGGTTATAACGGATAAGAGGTAACTATGGCAGATTTAGGTAATAAAATGAATCCCACTTTAGCTGGGTTGACTGGTTTAGGAGAAGGACTATTTCAAGGATTTCTTTTAAAGAGAAAACAGCAAGAAGAAGAACGCCAGTTCAACGAAAAGATGGCAATGGAACAACGGCAGAATAGTTTGTTGAATGATTTTAGAATAAAGAACTATGAGTTGCAGTTGGCGCAAGAGCAGAGAGAAGGCGTTTATCAAAATGCCTTAATGAAGAATATGGATGAAGACAACGCAAGACTACAAGCACAATCTTCAATGTTGCAAAACAAACCACCCAAAATGGTTGAAAGCAGAATAGAAAGCAATGGTAAAATAGAAACCTATTTCCATCCAGAGGGAGAAGCTCCAAGCGGGAAGCCATTTGCAACATCTCCTCAATGGAAACCAGAGGGGACGAAAGAACCATCAGAAACAGACAAGTTGAATCAAACACTAAAAGAGATACAAATTGAAAACCAGAAAGAAAAAGATGCACAACAATTAGAAAAAGATTTTACAAACATAGACGCATTGATTACGGCGAGACAGAATGGAGAGCAAGAGCAAGAGACAAAAACTGCGGGCGGTGATATTGTAAAGACGCAAGTTTATAAAGTCGGGGATAAAAACATTGACCCCAAACTTTGGAAATCAGTTGCAGAGAACAAAGTTAATTCTTTGATAGACAAGATGGGATTAAAACCAACCGTATCAAAATTGTGGTTAGGCATTAACGCCGCCGCAAAGAAACGAGGGATAGATTTTGACAAACTTCCATCTTCTGACAAAAGAAAATATTTAAAACAAGTTTTAGACAATAATCAAGACATACCTGAACAAGACAAAAAAGCACTTTATCAATACATAGAAATAAAAACCAGATGATAGACGGAAAGAAAAAATATTTTAACGATTCAAGTGTATTCAATGTTTTTGGGAATACTGCGAGAAAGTCTGTTCAAGAATCATCCACTGATATTCCGGTATCCGAAGAAGAACGCAAAAAGATGGTTGAGAGATCAAGGACACCTCAACTTTTACAAGGACTTGAAAAGACCATTGAAGGATTTACTTCGCCAGGAGAACAGATGAAAGAGGGCGTTGACCAATTAGCAGACAATCCTTTGGCTGGTGCAACAAAAATTGGATTGAGTATTGTCAACACCGCACTCACCGCCACTGGAATACCTACTATGTTTTCAGTTCTTAGTGATGCTTCGAGGAAAATAGGATTGACAGAAGTCGCAGATACTTTTGACGGTATTATGAACTTACCTAATCAAGCAGTTGATGCTGGGACAAAAGGAATTGAGAAAATATTAGAATTTTTAGGATATGACAGACAAGCACAAATAGAATCTGTAAAGAAAATTTCTCAAATAGCACTTTCTACAGGCAGACCAGAGGCGCAAGTATTTGCACCATTCCTAACAGAGGAAGGACAACAAGAATTTTCAAGTGCTTTAGATGAAGTTAATAAACTAACTGCGACCATAGGGAGTTTTCATTCGCTGAATCTTGGTGCTAAGAAGTTAAAGGGCGAAACAGTAAAGCCGATTGATGTTAGAGAATATAAACCGAGTTCAGAAGAAATTGCACAGAGAAAATCAGAGATTCAAACTAAGGCGGACACTAAACAATTACAAAGTTTATATTCTAAAAGAAGTAAAAGAATAGAACAAGCCGATAAGTCCACGAACCCAAAGAACAAACAGTTCTTTGAAAAACTGATAAACAAATTAGATGACAAGATCAAACCGTTAGAAGAAAAGTTTGGAGCAACATCTATTGAACAGCCAGGTGCAGTTAAAGGGTTGACACAAGAAAAACTGCCTTATGAATTATTTAAGGACAAACAAGACCCCGCAGACATACCAATGATTAGTTTGAGAGACGAAGTTACTAAAAGGAATTTAATCCCAGACGCAGATAAACAAACAGCAGATTTGCCAAAGTTAGGACCAAAACAAGAAGTAGTTAAACCAATAAAAGCACCAAAACCAAAAGTTGAACCACCGAGTGAAACGCCTATTGTAGAGAGCAAACCTGAAATTAAAATTGCTAAAACTTACGATGCTTTCAAACAGAATAAAGCACCAAAAACTGACTACATAGACAATCAAGGCAGAGAACGAACCACCTATACTGATGAAGCATATAAAGATTTTATGGATAAGTCTGATGAAACTGGGCAAAAAATTAGATGGGGAGTTGAGTTAAACGATGGACGGAAGGTAAGTTTTGATGGAGCAATCAGAATTACTAAACCAGATGTTTGGAACAAGATTGATAAAATAAAAGGCAATCGTTCAGATAAATTGTGGAAGGTCTTGACAAAAGACGAACAGACACAAGCCGTTAATGATATAACGACAAAAGCTAAACACGATGTTGAATTACAACAAGAATTAAAAAAAGAACAACATCCATTTGCTGACGTATATGAGTTTAGAAAAAAGATTTTGGATAAGAATGAATCATCACAACCCACAGCCCTTCCATTAAAGACAGATACACCAGTAGTGAGTGAGAAGGTAGTAGAGACTAAGGTAGAGAAACCAGTAACCACAGATAAAGGACAGTTAGAGAAACAACCCAATAGATTAGAAAAGACTGCTGAATTTAACGATAGGGTAGAAGAACCAGAAGCGTTTAAGATGAAAGAGGGCGTTGGTGATTATAATAAAGAAAGAGCATTTGTTGGGTCGAATATAGATAATCTATTAACAGAGTTTAGCAAATATGATCCTAAATCTAACGCAAATCTAAGATTAGGCAGAGATGTTGAATTTAAGATTGGAGATTTCAAAGCCAAACTTGAGAACCCAACATACGGAACGTTATCTGAATTAAAAGCCAACACAAATAAAACTGCCGAAGGATTGTTAAATCAAGGATTAAGAGAACAACGTGGAACGTATGGGAGAGCAGTTCCCGAAAGAAGTGTGAATCCAAGAGGCAAAATAGATATTGATGCAGTGAACCAAGCGAAAGTTAATATAATAAGTAAAACACTTGGTA
>Ga0209518_1002043_pt1 | contig 19925 bp, 29 predicted proteins | sample RifGroB1_FD_183993 | JGI IMG/M metagenome (GOLD analysis project Ga0209518, IMG submission 183993) | Groundwater microbial communities from Rifle, Colorado, USA - Groundwater B1 (SPAdes) (version 2) | ecosystem: Environmental > Aquatic > Deep subsurface > Groundwater | place: Rifle, Colorado...
CGCGCTGCGCCTCGGCCACCGCCTTGCGGAAAGCGGGGAGAGGTTTCAGGAGCTCGAATCTGTCGGGGGTGATGCCGAAACGGTCCAGGATGGCGGGGATATCCTCCACCTGAAGCGCCAGGGCGATGGGGAGCTGCGCCGGCCACTCGGAGAGGGGGTGAAGCGCTTTGGTCGTGGGGGTTTCGTCGTCGTCGAAGTAGGAGGGGAGGAAGACGGTCTGGCCTGGGGAGATGTCCTCCAGCAGCGGGCCGGGCGCAACTATAGGGTCAGCCAGTAAATCGTCCAAACCCCATGTTTCGGCCAGTTCGCTCATGGTGCGACATTTTGAGGCAGGGATTTGGAAAAGTCAAGTAAATACTCTGGTCTGAGTAGGTTTTGTACTCACTTCTCTATGCCGGGGTATCTCCTGAACACCAGAGTCTTCGGCTCAGGCTCCACGCCACAGGATTTTCGCAGCTCGGCCAGCTTCAGCATCAGCAAGAACTGGCTCTCGCGCTCTTGGTTGCGCTCCGCCATCTTGGCCCAACCTGGCCAGTTCAGGTACGGCAGTAAGTCTGGTGTGGCGGGCTTGCCGTCTGGCCCTAAGATTCTGCTCATTTCGTCCTCCTATTTAAGTAGTTGGGACCTTGAACACCTCGCGGTGCAGGTCCCGGGCCTGAGATCCGGGTTGGGAGCCCCTGGCAGGATTAGCCGCGCTCGGAGAGGAGCTGAGAACCTAGAACTTCGCCATTTCGTGAGGAAAACCCTCCGGGCGGCAGATTTATGCTAGTGGGGAGTATAGGGCTGAGCGGCGGGGGTGTCAAGAAGTTTATGGTTTGATGGTTGGATTTTTTCCAGAAAAATTTAGGATCGTATAGAAGTTGACAAAAATTCAGGAAATTAGGACCCACCCATCACGAACCTCATAAGGGTAGACGGGGTGGCCTTTGACTTCACCCCCAGAGGGGGTCTAAGTTTTCCGTTTGCGAAGCAAACTACTTCGAGCCTCTGACTGAGCGCGAAGCGCACAAAGAAGCGCCGGATAGGCGCAACCGCGAAGCGGCGCGCGGATTTTCCTACCCTGAACCTGCAGACGCAGAAAAGCCCCGGCTAACTGCTCCGAGGCCTCGATCCTGGTATGTGGGTTGCAGTCAAAGCGTTTCGGCGATCTTGAGCAACTCGGCTGCGACTTGGCGCAACGTCTCCTTGTCCGCCGGCAACTCGACGGCACAGCGTCCTATCTTCCCCTTCTGTGTGATAGGCTGCAGAGTAACGAGGCCACAAGACATCTGCGACACATCAATACCTGTGGCGTGGTAGTAGCCGTTGCGGCCCATAAAGCTTGGGTGCATGTTGAAGTCTTTGACCTCTGGGAACTCTATTTTCATCGTCCTTCCTCCTCTTCCCTGGTTATCTACACATACCTCTGTAAGTAAATCCCGACGGCGCAAAGCGCAAGTAGTAGAATCATGATGTTCTTTCCCTCCTCACAACTCCGTCAATCCTGCTGTCGATGGCCCGGACCGGGCCGGCGGTCTCACGGCTGTTCAACTCCCTGGTAGCCATTTCGAAGCCGCTGCCATACTCCTGCGCACGGTGGCACCCGTCGATGTAGTGCCGCAACTGCCTCGCGGTCATCTCCTGAAAACTGTGTGGCGTGCTCATGCCTTTGCCTCCTGTGCTGCCGTCCTGAGTCTCACGGCGTCCCGTAACAGCCTGGTTGCTTTCTCTTCCAGCTCCCGGGCGTGGTCCTGGAGCTCCTCCGGCGTGCCGTTCTGGGTCCTGATGGACAGCTCGCCAATGTGGTCCGCGATGGTGACGTAGTGGCTGCCTGGTGTGATGAGATGTGTGATTTTCACGGCGTGGCCTCCTTCATGACGCGCTCGATATGCTTGATGGTGCCCGGCAGGCTGTAGCTTTGGAACACGATGCCCCCGCCATACTGCTTGTTGTGGAACTTGCGGCCGTGAATCTGGTTCATCAGTTTAACGACGCGCGCGTAACGCTCCGTCAAGGTCTGGTTGTAGTCTTTCCAGGCCTCCGGCTCACACTGCAGGAAGTGAATCACATAGCGTGGATTGCCATAGGCATCGCTGTTTACTCGGGTGAAGTCGTTTTCGCTGATCATGACTAGAGCCCCCACTGTTTGCGGAAGCGCGCGATTTCCGCGGCGCTGAATGTGTGGCACCCGGCAGTGACGTTGCCCTGCTCGTCGATCGAGTCCAGGGTGAACGCGCCCAAGTGAATCTTGTGGCCGTTGGTGTGGTAGGTCTCAAAAATCGTGGGGTCTTCAGGTCTCAGGTTGTCGCACTTCCTGGAGTCGTAGAACTCCAGCGCTTTGATAACGTGATCGAGCGGCGCCTCCGCGCCCTGGGAGGTGCGCACAATGGCGCGCCCTGCATCGCTTGCCATGTAGGGGATTGTTATCTGGTCCACCCCGTGCTTCATGAAGCTGTGCGGGTAGCGGCCGCGCCCCTGCTGCAGCCACAGATCGAGCTCGCCCTGGTCCAGGAGGCGTTGCGCGCGCTCGCGCTCCTCTTTCCGGCGCTGCTCCTCGGCTCTCTTCTCGCGCTCCTTCGCTGCCAGCTCCTTCGCTTTCTCTTTCAGGTCCCCGGTGGCCTCGGGCATGTCGGGCAGGTCCTGGACTTGGAAACGTGCGGCCATACTCAGTATCTCGTTGCGCCTCCTCTCGTACCAGTCAATATGCTCAGTTGCAAGAGACCTCTTGCGGAGTACCTTCTGGAACTCTGCTTGCATCTCCTCGGCTGCCTCCAGGATGCACCTGGCGGCGCTGGGGGCCTGCCTGGCGTGGCAGTCGAAAGCAGGTGTGTAGAACTTATCGGCGTGGCTGATGGCGCTGCGCACGCTGGACAGTTGCTTGCCGGTCGTGGGGGTCTTGGTGTCGGAGCTGACGAAACAGACGCCGTCGATCCAGGTTGCAATCGGGGTGGTGTAGCTCTTCAGCGTGGTGCCGTCGCTGTGCAGGTTGTTAGAGCTACCGGCCTGGTGATGTGCGAAAAGGTGGCATACTTGCTCGTTGGTCTTGCTCATTGTTCTTTCCTCCTGGTTGCGCCGTGGGGCGGTGGGTTAGTATCCTTCGGTCTCTTCTTCGTCGGCTCCCTGGTTCCGTTCAAGTTCCGCCTCTGCGCGTTCTGCCTCGGCCTCTTCCTGCTCCTGGCGCTCGCGCTCCTTTCACGCTCGGCTGCGGCCTCCGCCTCGCTGTCGGCTGCGCGTGCGGCCTCGATCACGTCGGTGTAGATGGTCCCGTCGACCTCGGACGCCATACCCTCGCCCATGCTCCAGCCCGCCAGAAAACGGCCGTGGGGGAGGCGTACCACGATGCCGCGTATCTTCTCGTCCTGGTACTCGTCGCAAAACCAGCCGGTGTGGTAGATCCGGGCGCCGTCGATCTCGTCGGCCCACTCCCAGCGGCCGGGGTTGTCGGACTCCAGATAGAATCCTTTACCTTTGCCTGCCTGCTCCGGGCGAGGCGCGTGGCAGTAGACGCTCCGGCTGGTGCGGCGGTCATACTTGGAACGACGCAGTTCCGGGATGTAGCGCGGAAAGGTGAAACCGGCGAAAGTGAATTGGGGCTCAAGTTTGGTGAGCATGGCGAAACCTCCTCGAATTAAGTTACTGAGACTATAGCAGGTTATTGTAATTATGCAATTTCTATTTGGTGGAGCAGGCATTTTCTGCTAAGTGGTTGATTTTGTTGGGTTTATGGTTTTTAGAGTCCTGAGGGCTGAAAGTGAGAGGATTCTAAGCCTAAGCGCGCCCGCCGAGGCAGTTAATCGACGTGCAACACAATTAAGTGAACCCTGTGGATGCCCAACATTAGAGACATCCAGAAAGTGATATTCATCCTTTGCTGTGGCGAAACCTCAATACCTTTCTTATACAACGTAAAAAACGTTATTTGAAAGTGTACGTAAATGCGTGGTCGTGATAGCGGTATTTTGTGGTCTGCCTGGGTGGTCCACCAGAGCGTGAAGGCCCACCAGTGCTGGGTCTAGGTTTTTATGGTGTTATTTTTTCTCATACTCATATATATAATGCAAGGCTCTCCAGGTACTCTTTCTATATTGAGAATAAAAATTACAAATGGGAGGGACTCTAAGATGGCTCATTAGAGCACTGGTTTTCCACACCCTCCCATTTGTAATTTTTATTCTCGAAGGGGCTCTCTACTCAGGAATCGGCCTACCAGAGTGCTACCAACCTAAAATCTTTTATCTACCTACGCCTAAGCCTGCGCCACCACTGCTTTTATATTTTGGATCGTAATAGTTTTTTCTACTTGACCTGGCTTTTAAAATCAGGTATCCTACCTTATACCCACTCAGAGGAGGTTTGAAGATGCCTAGACCTACGAATTACGCCCTTAGAGAGTCACTTCGCGTGGAGCGAGCCCTCCACATGTTACACAACCCGCTTATTAGTGTGGCTGATGTCCACGCCCACCTGGCGGCCAAGTTCAACGTCCCGCTCAAGTCTGTCTGGTACTATCTACGAGTCACCACCACCGGGGACGAGCGGATCAAGTACACCGACGCTGAGCGTCACAAACTGTGCAGCATGAGCCGCAAGGAGTTGAAAGCCTATGCTGAGCAGGAGGGGCTCAACTTCGGCACGCTGTACGCCATGGTGTGGCGCCACAAGTCGATGCGAGTCTACTCCGCCGAAGAGCAACAGACCTACCGGGAGGTCTGCGAGTTCCGCGGGTTCATGGACTTCACACGTAAGCAGGACCTCCAAGCGTATAACTATCCTGGCGACGCATTCAAGGTGGCACGCAAGTCCGTGCAGGGGGTGCGAGGGTTGGACCTGCTCGGCCCGAACTTCCTCATCCACCCGATTGCCCGGAAGTTCTATGCCTTGTCCCTTGCGGAGCAGCAGGCGCTGCTCACCAGCCCGAGAAGGTTCCTGCAAAACCGCGCCCCGCACATCTCCAAGAACTGGAAGGACGGAAGCCTTACGGGTGGTTACTTCTTCGTGCTGGTGGACACATCCGCCGAAACTCCGGAGCGCGGAGCCAAGGTTATCAGCACCCACGGCACCTTCGACCGCGCCGCCAAGGCAGCTCGCGAGGCGATGCGTATCCGAACCACAACCATGCCTGAGATCCGGCGAGTGCTCGGCGAGGTCCGCACGCCCACCTGTCTCAAAATCACAGAGGGAGACCGCCTGCCGCCGGAGGACCCGAGCCTGAAAGACATCCCCGACAGTGTCCTGCATCACATGGTGGCGACCTTGACCCCTGGCAGCACCTGGCACGGTCACGCAGTAGTGGCCCTGGAGCGCAGGGCTGAAACCTCGGATGCTATCGGCTGCGACGAAGAAGGCTACGGCGCAGAAGATGAATATGATGAGGATGGTAACCTTATGCCTAACGACTAAATAATTCTTGTAAAGATGTTGACAAGAGGTTCGGTGGGTGGTAAAGTTCTTGAAAACGAGGGAGGAGCGAAGCGATGGCCACCAAATCCGACAAACCGATCTTCCCCGCCGGCGCAAAGATCTTCGTGGTCCACGCCGCGGGGCACGACCGCAGAGACTCATAAACCGGCGGCAAAGAGCCCCGCGAAACTCGCGAAACTCGCGAAAAGATCCACCAACCGATTCAGAGGAGACCCTGAAATGAGCAGACAGAGAGAACTGGAGACCGCGCTGTACGTCCAGTGGTGCCAGATAAGCGGCTTCGCCACCGCCCGAGGCCTCCACGTCATACCCTTCGAGGAGTGGCTGGTGAAACAGGCGATCGACGGCGACTCCCAGGCGGATGAGCTCCTGGGGTTGAGGCAGGAGTTCTGGAAACAGATAGATAAGCAGTACCGACAGGTCCATGCCGGGAGCACAACCACGCAAGTCCCTGTAAGCTACCAGTCAGGCTGCCCCACGAAGTGGTGGAGGCAATACAAGCAGCCCGCAGAGCGCCCGAGGCACCAGACCATAAACTACGCCACCCAAGGCGCCGCAGCGGAAATGAGCTTCTCCCGGCCGAACGCCTCGATCACTCGGGAGAACTACCCAGCTTTCAGGAAAGCCTTTAAGCAGGCCCTCAAGGATCGGCACGAGACCTTCACCTTCGAGGGTGCCGAGGTCCTGACCGCCTACGCCAAGATCGTGGTGGAGTTCTATCAGGTCATGAAGTGGTGACCACCCTCGTCCTCTGGCTCGCCGCAGCCGTGTGGACCATCAGCGCCCTGGTGGCGCTCTACCAGGCAGTTAAAATCAAACGGGAGGATCGCAAATGGAAGAAACCATCAGACCGGACAGCAGCATGATCGAGGAGTTCAGCTACGACGACGAGACCCAGACCCTCACCGTCACCTTCTGCAAGGGCGGGGTCTACAGCTACTCCGGGGTCCAGGAGGACGTTTTCCAGTCCATGAAGGACGCCGACAGCGTGGGCAGGTTCTTCCTGCAGAACATCAAGGGGCAGTACTAGACGCTACGTGCCTATCAAGGCAAAGACCGGGAGGAAGAGATGAAAATGACGCTGAAAGTAGAGGGGCCGCAGGGAAGCGGCAAGACGAGGCTGCTGGAGGCGATCAAGGAATCGCTGCAGGGGCGGTATAGCATGGAGGTCTTCGAGGGGTTGCATACGGCCGATGTGATGGAGACCAACCAGGTGCGAGTACATAAGTGCCTCGTCAAGGGCTGCGAGAATCACTCGCACCAGGGGCAGTTCATCGGCAATCTCTGCATGCCCTGCCACCAGGCAATCACCACAGGCGTCGCAGGGCACGGCAACGGGTTCATCGGCGAGCTTTACCGCGACAACAAGGCGCTGGCGGCCGAGAAGGTCTCCAAGCAGGAAAACCTGAAGAGGGCGGTTCGTACCGCCGTAGAGTACATACGATGGCGGCCGATGACTCCGACCAGGACGGCGACCCTGGCCGAGATCGAAGACCTCCTGAACCCCAAGCCGGAGATGGAGACCACCACTGTCGAGCGGTGGACCTTTGGCGACGGCTGCGACACCTTCGCCACGGAAGAGGAAGCCAGAGACAACGCAACTCACAGCGGGGAGGTCTACAAGCTCACCGGCACCTACCAGCGCCCCAAGCCGCAGCCGGTGGAGAAGAGTGTGAGCGGGACGGTGCGTGGAGGGCGAGGCCTGATATCCATTGACGTCTCCCTCGAACACCAGGGCGACCCCCCGCCGATGGGGTCCGCAGTCACCCTCACCTGGCAGGAGATCCCCAAATGAAATCCGACAACATCAAGATCGCCTGTAACCGCGCCGCCAAGTTCGTCCAGGAGGCCACGGCCCTCCTCGCCGCCCGGGAGGCTGACCCTAGAGGCACCCACCCGAAACAGTCCGGAGCCACCCGCCGTGCCTCCATGGACCTGACCCGCGCCCTGGCGCAGATGAGGAGGCCTTGAGATGCCCGTTTGGAACCCCGACGACTTGTTTGGCGAGGCACCACCCCGCGAACCATACAAGGGGATTGACTTCAAAGCGCTCTGCACGCCCGAGGCTCGGGAGGCCGCCAAGCAGTTTCGCCTGGAGCTGGAGGCGAAACTGACCGCCAAGGAAGCCTCCCAGAAGCGCATGGCTGAGTACCTCCTGCGGAATGTCGAGGAGGACGAGATCGACAACGACTGGGAGCGCGAGTTCATCCGCTCGATCCACGCCCGGGTCAACTCCGGGCTCCCGTACCTGACCACCAAACAGGACGAGATCCTGACCAGGCTGTTTGAGAAATACTGATAAACTTCTTGACACACCCGCACTGCTCTGTTATAAAGTTCTGAACAAACTAGCTGGAGGGGATTTTGAGCATCGACTTCAACACACAGGTGGCAGGCTTCGACTTTGAGACGCAAGGAACTGAAGGTGAGTTTGCCCTCCAGCCCTTCCGAGTGCTCGACAAGAAAGCCTGGGTTTCGGCGGTAGCTTGGACGCGAGGTGAGCGCACCCTCGGCAAACTTTTCCCGACTCCCGAGTCCCACCGGCCGGTGCTGGAGGCGATCATCAAGGAGAACCTCTACGTCTGCGGCTGGAACGTCGCTTTCGACGCCGCCTGGCTGATCGCGCTAGGCCACGAGGACCTGGTCTTCCAGATCCGCTGGCTGGACGCCATGCTCTTGTGGAAACACTGGGTCGTGGCGCCTGAGGGCGACGACGTGCCGGCGGCCAAGCGCAAGTCCTACTCGCTGGAAGCTGCCATGCACGAGTTCTTTCCGGACGAGGCGGGCTTCAAGGAGTTCAAGAACTTCCAGACCCAGGACCCTGCGGAACTGCAGCAGCTGCTCTTCCGATGCAAGGAGGACACCCGCTTCGCGGTGCGCCTCGCCGAATGGTTCTGGTCCAACCTGACCGACGAGCAGAGACAGGCGGCCCTCATCGAGGCACAGTGCATCCCGCAGGTGGCCAAGACCTACGTCATGGGGATCAAGTCGTCGGCGGAACTGGCTGAGGCTCTGAAGTTCAAGCTGATCAGCGACGGCGAGGATGCAAAGGCGAAGCTCCTGGCGCTCTGCCCAGGCACCGAGTTCATCGAGAAGATGACGCCGTCGCAGCTGAAGAAGCTGAAGGCGGCCCACCCTGAGATCGACTACGTGAACCTGGCCTCGCCGGCGCAGCTCGCCACACTCCTGTTCGAGACCTGGGGGCTGCCCGTCCAGGGGGTCTCCAAGAAGACCCAGGCACCATCCACCGACAAGTACACCCTCTACGAGCTCGCCTTCATCGATCCCAGGGCCAAGATGCTGAAAGAGGTCCGGGAGGCCAAGGGGAACTGCACCAAGTACGCCGAAGGGACACTCAAGAGCCTGGAGTACAACGGCGACGGCTGCGTGCGCCCCGGCGCCAGGATCTTCTCCACATACTGTGTCCCTGGGGATGTCGAGGTATTTACGCGAGCAGGCTGGGTCAGGCTCGACATGTGGGGAGGCGGGGAGATTATGCAAGTCCACCCGCACACTCGTAAAATGCAATTCCTAAGCGCTGAGTGCTACGCAGGCCCAGAAGAGTCTGAGTGGGTACGAGTCAAGCACAGTCGGCTGGAGTGCGACTTCACACTTGGTCACACTGTCCCGTACCTATCTCAGAAGTCGTACAACTGGATGACTATGAAAGCTTCCGCCCTGAGTATGCGGCGAGTTCACATCCCTCTTGCAGGGGAGGTCACAAATCTGAGTGGGTCGCTCACCAGTGTACAGATGCAGGTACTTGCGATGTTTCAGGCAGACGGGTACATCAGTAGGAGTACGAAAGCGCCCAGCTATAAATTCACTTTTGTCAAGAGTAGAAAGGTGGAAAGAGCTCGCAGGTTGTTGGGTCTGGCAGGTGTAGAGTACCGAGAGTACGTACGCAAAGCGTACCCAGAGCGCGTAGAGATAAGCATCGGAACCAAGCAAGTACCTCAATGGTGGCGTCCAGAGTACAAGTTCTTAGGCCCTTGGGTACTTGACACCACACCTATAGGGTTGAGGGATTTTGTACTGGAGCTTGAGCAGTGGGATGGGAGCACACATGTAGATGGCGGATTCAGGTACGCGTCCAGTATCCACTCAAATGTAGAGTGGGCAGCCACAGCTGCGCATCTGGTGGGGTTTCGAGCCAACATTTTTGGAGACAAAAAGAACTGCCATATCAGCTTTGAGATCCCGGTGGCTACAATAAAACCCGACAAACATGTACAGAAAGTTGAGTGTCTCCAACAAACATATTGTGCTACCACAGTTACAGGATTCTGGCTCGCTCGAAGTAACGGCCGCATTTTCGTGACAGGCAACTCCTCGCGCATGACCTACTCATCCAGCCAGAAGAAGAAGGGGGATAAGGACCTCGGCACCACGGCCGTCGAGTACCCGACGGGGATCGCCCTGCATCAGTGGAAAAGGGGCAAGGACTTCCGGCGCCTGATCAGGCCTCCCGAGGGCTACACCCTGGTGGAGCTCGACTTCGCCGGCCAGGAGTTTGGCTGGATGGCGGTCGCCTCCGGCGACGAGACCATGCTCTCCCTGCGTGAGCCAGGTGAGGACGCCCACGCCTACATGGGGGCCAAGATCGCCCAGGTGGACTACCGCGAGCTGATCGCGCGGGTAGCGGCCGACGACGCTGAGGCGAGTCTGCAGAGGAAACTCGGGAAGTTCTGCGTGGCGGAAGGTGAGCTTGTGCTCACCGACTGCGGCCTAGTACCAATTGAGAAAGTTTCTCTTGACATGCGAGTATGGGATGGCATTGAGTGGGTCAAGCACTCAGGAGTAGTGTACCAAGGTCAACAACCAGTCATGAGTTACTGCGGACTGTCGACTACCTTGAAGCACAAAGTGTTCACCGAGTCCGGCGAGTCTATGCACATGATCACTGCTGCAGAGTCCCGCGAACGGTTGATGCAGACCGGCGACGAGGGTCGACCTTTATCGTACCAGGCTCAACGCACGTACGCAGCCGGTGTTTTGAATCGGGCTACCAAAGTGGTTGCAACGTATGACGTTACCAACGCCGGACCCCGCAATCGCTACACTGTATCTAACTGCTTAATTTCCAATAGCAACCTCTCCTTCCAGTACCGGATCGGAGCCAAGAGCGCCACCAAGAAAGCCCGGGTCGACTACGAGTTGGACATCGAGGAGACCACTGTTAAGCAGCTTCTGGCCACCTACAAGACGACCTTCATCGGCGTCTCGGGCGGCCCTGCCGGAGTCGGCGGATACTGGAAAAACCAGATTTACAAGTGTAAGCAGCTAGGCTATGCTGAGACCTTCGCCGGCCGAAGGGTGCAGCTGCGAGGCTCGTGGGCAGGGCGTGACGCCTGGGAGATGGAGAGCTCCGCCATCAACTACCCCATTCAGGGGACCGGTGGCGACCAGAAGTATCTCGCCCTGGCGGTGGCGCGCAACCTGCTGCCCAAGTACCGCGGCTATTTCTACTATGAGCTCCACGACGGCCTGTTCTTCATCTTCCCGCACGCCGTGGCGCGCCAGGCCGCCGAGACTTTCAAGTACGTCCTGTCGAACCTGCCCTACAAGAAGGCGTGGGGGTTAGATCTGCCGATCACGTTCCCTGTCGATGCTAAATTGAGCCCGGAGTCCTGGGGCGATCTGAAGAACCTATAGGAGGAAACAGTGAAAACCCTGTACCGCAGACACGTGAACGGCATCGGCACCTGGCGCATCTGGCAGGACGGCCCCACCATCCGCATAGCCCATGCCACCGCCGAGGGCGGCCAGGAGGTGGAGCACGCCGAGCAGGTGACCGTGAACGCCTCGGGCCGGTCGCTCCAGGAGCAGGTCGAGCTCCGCATCCGCTCCCGCATCTCCAGACAGCGCGACCGGGGTTACGCCGACACCCGGGAGGAGGCGCTCCAGGGGAAGACGAACCAGATGGGCCTGCCCCTCCCCATGTTGGCGCAGCCCATTAAGAAGGTGAAGCGGGCGAACCGCCACGACGACTCGCTCCAGTTGAAGCTGGACGGGCATCGCTGCCTCGCCACCAAGCAGGACGGCAAGATCCTGCTCTACAGCCGGCAGGGGAAGCCGATCGATCTGCCGCACATCGCACTCTACCTCCAGGACCTGATCCCCGAGGGGACCATCACGGACGGCGAGCTGTACCACCACGGCACCAAGCTCCAGACCATCGGAAGCTGGATCAAGAAACAGCAGCCCGAGTCGCTGAAGCTCCAATACTTCGTCTACGACCTGATCTCCGACGACACCTACCTGGACCGCTACCAGGAGCTCTGCGACCTCCTGCCGGCCTGGGACACCAGCTACCCGGCCAAGATCCTGCCGGCGGTCCCCTGGGAGTCGGACGAGCAACAAGCCCGCATGTTCGCCGCAGCACGGGCGCGCAAGTTCGAGGGGTTGATCAAGAGGACCAACGACAAGCCCTACGAGGTCGGGGTCCGGAGCGCCTCGCTCCTGAAGATCAAGGAGTTCCAGGACTGCGAGGTGACGGTGCTGCGGGTGATCAGGTCCCCCCGAGGCGTCGTCGTTTGCGAGTGCCAGACCGACGAAGGGGCGCGCGTCGACGTCACCGCCCCAGGCACCGTGGCAGAGAAAGAGCAAGCTTTCGGTCGCGAGGGCCACCGGCTCACCATCGAGTACAGCATGTTGACCGCGGACGGGGTGCCGTTTCATCCGGTAGCGCGCGAGTGGAGGGAGGACCTGTGACAGATCTGGAGAAACTGAAAGCACTCCTGACGGAGTTCGGGGTGGGGTTTGAGACACGGCGGAGCGTCCAGACGTGCGGAGGCATCGTCGTAGAGTGCCGAGAGGGAGCCACCAAAGTCGCTGGTAACCCATATTTCTTCACTGCCTTTGACTTCGACGCGCAGGGAAAATTCATCGAAATGGGAGCCTACGAATGAGCGCCGTCGAACCCGAAATCATCCTCCCCCGGGAGCAGAAAACCCTGCTCCTCCACATGCTCACCTTCCCCGAGGTGCTGGCCTCCAAGAAGCCTGTCTCTGACGCCTGTGGCTACCTGGTAGCCGGCCCGGATCGCCGTGGCGCCAACGCCCTGCACCCCGCAAAGCTCTGGCCGCTCTGGCGCCGGGACGTAGCGGCTGCGGGCATGAAGGCGCCGGCTTCGGTGCGCGACTGGTACGCCAGGACCAGCCACCTGACCCAGGCCCCGAAAGGGGACGACCTGACCATCTACAGCTCGGGGGCTGCTCCGAGTATCTTTGAAGCTGAAATTATTTCTGGAGGAAATGTGATAGACCTTGAAGCCCTGACTGGTGGGACGGTCGCGCCGGTCCCCGCCGCGAACCCCTGCTCCGGCAAGCTCGCCAACCCGCCCCGCTTCGCCACCTCGTTCTCGGGGATGCAAGAGTTTCTTCAATGTCCGAGAAAATGGGCTGCGTCGAAATACTACAAGACGGTGCCCTATGAGGAGTCGGCGCAGGCGAAGGACGGTAACCGCGGTCACAAAACTGCGGAGAACTACCTCCTGAACGCCTTGGACGGAGGCAAGCGGCCGACTGAGCCCGAGTACCTCCAGCACGTCCAGCGCTACTGTGATTTCTTCCTGAAGTCGGGCGCCGAGATCATGATTGAGAAGGAGCTGTGCTGCACCGCAGAACTTAAAACCTGCGGCTGGTGGGACAACAAGATCGTCTGGTTCAGAAGCCGAGGCGACGTACTCACGCTCAAGAACCGGAAACTCACTTACGTCGATTGGAAGTTTGGGAAGGTTAAGGACGACCCGTTCCAGATCGAAGTCAACATCGCTCTCGCCGCCCTGCACTTTGGAGACAAGTTCGACGAGGCCGACGGCAAGTTAGTATTTCCCCGCGAGAAGGACCCCAAGAAGGCGATACAAGGGCTCCCCGCACCGGTAGATAAGGCAGGTATCAAGAAGATCTGGGAGAAGATTTTCGCGGTCACAACTCGGATGCAGGAAGCCTGGGATCACGCCAATTTCCGCATGGTTACGTCAGGACTCTGCAAGGCCTGGTGCGGCGACTTGAGCTGCCCACATAACGGCCGGAGGAGGTAGCCGGTGAAGCTGATCCCGCTCACGCATGGGTACTACGCCAAAGTTGACGATGCGGATTACGTCTTGCTGAGCGGGTTCAGTTGGCACTACATTATCTCAGGGAGAGCCTCGACAGGTTACGCCCGGACCACCATGGCTGTGGATGGCAAGAAAAAGAAAGTCCGGATGCACCGGTTTATACTCGGCGAGCCTGCGAACCTCGTGGACCACCGTGATGGTGACGGGCTAAATAATCAACGTCATAACTTGCGCGAAGCCACGCGGGGGCAGAACAAGATGAACAGTCGGAAGAGTACGTTGAAAGGTGTTAGGTTTCGGCCCACCAACCAGAAGTGGGAGGCACGTATCACGCTGAATAAAGTCGTCATGCAGATCGGGCAGTTCTCATCCGAAACGCTTGCTGCTTTCGCCTACGACCGGAAGGCCCGGGAACTCTTCGGCGAGTTCGCCTGTCCGAACTTCCACCCAGATTGTGAAGGCGCCTACTGGGACTTCATCTACGACACGCTTTAAACGGAGAACCTATGAACCACTACGCATCCGATGACGAAGTAACCCGGGAGCTCCGCTCCCTGGGTCCGATCCTCTCGCCCGTCTCCGAGGACCAGAGGAAACAGCTGGACAGCATCGCCGGCCTCACGCCGCACAACAAAGGGCAGAAGAGGCGGCTGAAGAAGGCGCAGCAGAAGTAGCCAATGCAATTCCCAAGGAGGGACCATGAGACGGGACGAAGGGCTGTTGACCACTCACGATGAAGCTGTGCAGTGGCTGGAGATGTACCGCCACACCATTACCGACCCGACAGTTTTAAAAGTCGTGGAGTTGCTGGAAATGAACCACTCCGAAGAGTGGGACGACCTGCAGAACCAGATCGCCTGCAAAGAAGATCAGATCAGAAGCCTGGATGGTTGTCTCCTCTGCCTGGACTTCTACGAACACAGTCTGCGCGGTCGGGATTGGCTGGAGTTCTCCGGCCGAGTCCTGGACCACATCGAGAAGTACACCGTACCGCAGTATGGTGATAAAGGCGACGACCAGGCCACCGACTATGAAAGCCGGGACCACGTAAAGCAGGCCAAGAAGTATCTGGACCGCTATGGCAAGAACAGCCGCCCGGGTCAGGAGATTCTGGACCTGATGAAAACCGCCCACTACTGCCAGATGGCGGCGATGGAGCTGGCGAAAGAACTGGGGGTGTCCGATGCTACTCGTTAAACCGTCCGCCAAGATCGAGATGATTACCTCGAACGCGCTGCAGGTCATCGAACTTGCTGGCAGAACGTGCTACAAGAGCGAAGAGAAGATCACCGACACCTCGGCGCCGGCCTTCGTTGCCATGATCCTGAAACGAGGCCATGAGAGCGTCCTGGAACACGCCAGCGCCACCGCCCGATTCATCTGCGACCGGGGTGTCACTCACGAGATCGTGCGGCACAGGATTGCCAGCTACAGCCAGGAGAGTACCAGGTACTGCGACTACGAGGGCGGCCACGTTGCTTTCGTCATCCCACCGTGGGTAGACGTAGAGCCGGGAGAATGTGACTTCTCTGAAATACGGGACATCGCAGGCATGGAATGGTTCAACCACATGCTGGACGCCGAGCAAGCGTACAAGACCCTCCGCGAGGGCGGCTGGCGCCCCGAGCAAGCTCGTTCGGTACTGCCCAACAGCCTCAAGACTGAGATCGTCATGACCGCTAACCTGCGTGAGTGGCGGCACTTCTTCAAACTGCGCACCTCGACGGCAGCCCATCCGCAGATGAGAGAGGTGGCGCAGCCCCTCCTGGAGGAGATGAAACGGCTGGTGCCGGGCGTCTTCGACGACCTTGGCTAAAACCCCTGAAGGCGAGATCAAGAAAATGATAACCCGCCGCCTCCTGGCCCGGGGTCTGATCCAAGCCAAGGATGCGGTCAACGCCACCACTAGGCACACCGGCAAGTTCGTCATGCCGGTCCCCAACTTCCGGGGTGTGATGGGCATCCCGGATTACTACGGCCACTATCGATCCTATTTTTTCGAGATCGAGGCTAAGCGCCCAGGGGAAGAGCCTACAGCTCTACAGCGCCACCAGCTGAACGCCACCAAGACCACCGGCGCCGCATCGTTCGCCGTGGACTCTGAGGAGAGCATGGATCAGGTCGAGGCGTGGATGGACAAGGTGGACCTGGACCCCTTCTAAAAATTCTTTCGTAAAGATGTTGACAAAGGATTTCGCCCGAGGTATAGTTCTCGGGACTGAAGCTTGAGACGACGAGGCCCAAACCGAGAGGAGGTGATTAAGATGTGATCCCCGGGATTTAAAACCTGGTCTGGCGGTAAGTATGTTTCTAAAAGGCTCTGGGAGACCGGAGCCTTTTGTAGACTGACTCACTGTAATCTCGCCGGCACTGCCGGCTCAACATGGAGGGCACCATCTATGCGCGTCTACCAGGATAGCGAAGGGCCGTTCAACGTCGTCGTAGTCTCCAAGACCCCCTGCCAAGGCGGCCACAGGTTCACCAACGAGATCAGGAACCGTGACCCCCTCTCCCTCGAAGAAGCCCAGCGCTGGCACGGCAAGATCACCGAGCTGATCGGCGCTGAGAAGGGCGACGGCGCGGTCGGGGCCTACATCGAGCAGAGCGACTGCCCCCGCCCCTTCACCCGCGAGATCCTGGCAGCCCTGAGGCGCGAGTCGCGCAGGAGTGAGACCCCGGCGGCACCTTCGTTCGAGGCGGTAGCCCAGCCGCTCATGGGTGCAGCATGAGCCGCCGTTTCGAGCCGGATTGGCGCCAGATGTGGATCGCCTTCTTCATCCTGACCGTGGTCTTCGCTATGTGGGGGCTGTCGGGGAAAGAGGAGGTGGATCGTGCGGCGAGTATGCAGCGAGGCAAGTGAGGCGTGCCAGTTGTTACTCTGCCTCCAGGCTTTTCCTCACACCTGTGACCAGAGCTGCAGCGATGCTTACTGCCGCGAGAAGAAGCGGGATGTGAAGTGCGTTCCGCACGAGTTCGACATAGAGTCCTCGGAGTGAGACCGTGGCAGTACGGCCGTTACCGGTTTAGTGGGCAAACTTAACCGTCGAGGACTTCACAGGCCCGCCCTCCGCCGGATTGGCCGGGTAACGGAGGGGTGGGGCCGAATAGGAGGAAGAGATGACTGCTTGGACCATCTGGCTTATTGGAGCACTGTTTACGCTAGGTTTTATCGAGGACTCCACCTGGCGGACACTCTTTACATGGCCTGCGGATTTAGGCGAGGCGCTGAGGAATCATCTTAACCGGGAGAAGTAATGCAACCCAGGATCGTCAACAGCTCCATCATCTTCCGCCCCAAAGACCTCGCCCAGGCGCGCCAGATCCGTACCTGCATCCCGCAGGTACGTTTCCAAGAGGCACCGATCGGCGTCATGGGCGCCGTACCCCTGACCCTGGAGGCAGCGCGGGTCCTGAGGAACTTGGGGATCGAGGCGCCCAGTCCCATCGAGGCGGTCTACAACTGGCCCATCATCCCTGGCAGGAAACCCCGGCCACACCAGGTGAAGACCAGCGCCTACTTCACTCTCAATCCGAGAGCGCATTGCCACAATAGTATGAGGACCGGCAAGACTTTGTCAGCACTTTGGTCCATCGACTACCTCCAGAAGATAGGGGTTATCGGGCGCGTTCTGGTTGTCGCACCGCTCTCCACGCTTGAGCGCGTGTGGGGGGATGAGATCTTCCTCAACTTCCCCGGTAAGAAATTTGCCGTGCTGCACGGGTCGGCGGACAAGCGGAAGAAGCTCCTGGCCGAGCCTAACGACATCTACATCGTCAACCACCACGGGGTCGACATCATCCGCGACGAGATCATGAAGCGCGGAGATATTGACTTGGTGGTGATCGACGAACTGGCTGTTTTTCGCCGGGCCGGCACCAAGAAGCTCTGGAAACCGATGAATGACATCATAAACAATCGAGGCATCTCGACCTGGTGCTGGGGGCTTACAGGCACCCCGACCAGCAACGAGCCGACCGATGCGTATGGTCAGGCCAAGCTGGTGCGACCTGAGAGCGTCAAGGGGGTGAGCTTCACCTCCTTCAAAGACCTGACCATGCAGCAATTCGGGCAGTGGCGGTGGGTCCCCCGGAAAGGGAGCGAAGAGACCGTGGCGCGTGTCCTCTCCCCGTCCATCCGCTTTGATCGATCCACCGTCACAGATATGGAGCCTTGCCTGATCGAGCGGCACGCTGAACTCTCCCCCGAGCAGAAGCACCATATCACCAAGCTCTTGCGGGAGGCCGTGACTGAGGTAGACGGGTCGACCATCTCAGCGGTGAACGCCGCGGTACTGATCTCAAAAATAGTCCAGGCAGCGGCCGGCGTTGTGATCGGCTCCAACGGCGAGCTGATCCGCATGGATTTCGGCCCAAGGCTCAAGGTCCTGGAAGAAGCCATCGAGGAGAACAGCACAGGCAAGGTGCTCGTGTTCCTCCCCTTCAAGGGTGCGCTGCACGCTGTGGCCACCGAGCTGAAGAAGCGGTGGTCTGTAGCGGTGGTCAACGGCGACGTGTCTGCCGGAGTACGCAACCAAGTGTTCAAGGACTTCGAGACCAAGAAGGACCCGCATGTGCTGGTGGCACACCCACAGTGCATGAGCCACGGGCTTTCCCTGGTGGCCGCCGATCTCGTGATCTGGTACGCCCCCCACACCTCCAACGAGATCTACACCCAGGCCTGCTGCCGCATCGACGGCGGGGGGCAGAAGTCCAAGATCGACATCATGCACATCTCGGCGACCCCGACCGAGCGCAGGATCTACTCGGTGGTGCGGGAAAAAGGGAAGTTGCAGGATGTGGTGCTAGATCTTTTGAAGGGGGCGAAATGAGACTTGTGATTCTGGAAAGCCCCTACGCAGGGGGCGTAGAGCGAAACATAGAGTACGCTCGGCGCTGCTTGCGGGACTCGCTCCTGCGCGGCGAGGCACCGATTGCCTCACACCTCTTATACACTCAGCCGGGAGTGTTGCGCGATGAGGTTCCGAGTGAGCGGCAGCAAGGCATTGACGCAGGTCTAGCCTGGAGAGAGGTGGCCGAGGCTTCCGTGGTCTATACCGATTTAGGGATTAGCGCCGGCATGGTTTATGGGATCGAGGCCGCAGAAGTTGCAGGGCTTCCAGTCGAGTATAGGAGGTTGGGCGCATGAGTAAAGCCGCAGGTTTCACCCACGACAACGTCAACAACGCCTCAGTCGACTGGTACACGCCCGCATGGGTGTTTGAGGAGCTGGGCCTCCAGTTCGACTTGGACCCCTGTCACCCGAGCACTCGGATTCCGTGGATACCGGCTGCGGAAACTTACTCACTGCCTGCTGACGGGTTGGCGCTGCCCTGGTCGGGCAAGGTGTGGCTAAACCCACCCTACGGTAAGCATACACCGGACTGGCTGCGCAAGATGCACGAACACCGTAATGGGGTCGCGCTGGTGTTTGCGCGCACCGACTGCGCCTGGTATCACGACTTCATAGCAAAAGCTGATTGCATCCTGTTCCTGAAGGGGCGTATAAAGTTTGTCGACGGTCTCGGCGTAACTGGCGGCGGTGGCGCAGGCTCAGGGTCAATGCTTGCGGCGTGGGGTCGAGAAAACGCCTACGCCTTGGCGCGCATGAGCTTCAAAGGCCGGGGACATTTGGTAATCCCGCCGAAAATAAATCTGAAATAAATTTCTTGACAGCCCCAAGAACCCCTGCTATAAAGTTGTTAACAATTCTGAAAGGAGGAAGAGAGAATGTCAGCCCCCACGAACACCCAGATCATCGAGCAGTACCTCTCGGACCGGGAGAAGATCAGGCGCATCAGGAAAGCCGCCGACGAGGCCGTCGCCGCCGTCGAGCAGTTCCAATCCAACCGGGAGACCTACCTGCTCCAGCAGGACGACCCCACCATCGTCGACTTCATAACCGACCTTTTCCTAAACGGCCGGGACGGCAAGGCCGCCTCCGAGGCCAAGAAGAAGGACATCGGGCTGAAGCAGGCCGAGATCGAGAAATGGCTCCTGAAGATGCTGGACAAGCTGAAGTCCAAGGGGATCAAGACCGAGTTCGGCACCGTCTACCCGACCAGGAAAGAGGGTGTTTCCGTGGCGGATTGGGATGCTTTCCTGGAGGCGGAGATTCTCAATCCAGCAGGGCGTCGGCTCTGCGAAGAACTGGAGTTCATCGGCATGGATGGTTTGCCGCAACCGGCGAAGCTGGAGCTGATTGTGAGTGCGATCCGCACCGCCGCCCACCTGGAGTTCATCAACAAGGGCGTGAACAAGACGAGCGTCCTCGAACGGATGGGAGAAAAGGACGAAAAGACCGACTCCCGCCCCAACCCCCCGCCCGCCGGGGTCAACTACACCGCGATCCGCACTGTGGGCGTGAGGAAGTCGTAAAGCAAACCATACAATCTAAAGGAGGGAACATCCAGTGGCAGAACGACCGAATTTCAAGAAAGCCCCCGCAGCCGACGGCAAGAAGCAG